>Ga0184628_10001405_pt1 | contig 11893 bp, 10 predicted proteins | sample PLM4_5_b1_FD_133149 | JGI IMG/M metagenome (GOLD analysis project Ga0184628, IMG submission 133149) | Groundwater sediment microbial communities from an aquifer in East River, Colorado, USA - PLM4_5_b1 | ecosystem: Environmental > Terrestrial > Soil > Riparian zone | place: USA: East River...
GTTAAGACTGAGCGACGGAGTCTTCGACGGCGACGAATCGACACGATGAAGCGCCGCCCTTTTTGATGCAGAGCGGAAGGATAATCATCTTGACTCGCCGTTCTGTAATCTGAGTACAATTTACCAAGCACTTGCCGCAAGCGATGGTCTTTCTTATCAAAGCTCCATAGCTGCTCGGCTCTTTGCTCGTGTGCGCATACGCATAGGAACCGCCCATGTCCATCAGCCGCTCTCGCGCCTCTGCAGAGGGCCAGGGTTTGGGCAATGGAGTCATGGGGGTATCACCGAGATACCAGTTGTATCCTTGCACCCTGGGTGGGTTCACCAGGGCACAATCGGTCAAGAACATTTTGCTGTCCCGTTGTTCCATCATTTCGGCTAACAGCGCCGCTGCCTCATATCGAACAGAAGGACTTTTTTTCAAATAGTCTATGCCCATCTCGTACGCACGCGCCAGCGTGCCCCAACCCGTTCGCAGCAGCACATGATCGCCGTGACGAAAATCTGCCACTTTCAGCGCCGCTGCCATTTCATCGGCGGTAATTTCGTGCCCCTCTCCCGCAGTGATGTCCAATACCGCGGTATCGTGGAGAACCAGTTCTTGCAGAGGAATTTCGTCTAGCGTCCCATCGAAACGGGGGGTTTTCTGTATCGGCGTCATATCAAAAGGCGCGTGTTGCGCGGGGACCATGAGGGGACTCCCAGTTTCGCCGTTCAATTTCATGCGCGTCTGGCGCAGGCCGTTTTTCGCGTAGTCCATATACTCGACGAAGTCTACCGGGGTATTGGTGAATGGCAGTATCTCGCCGTACCCGGCGCCGGGCCATACCGGCATGGTCAGATCAATCAATTTCATCACGTTACTCCATGACGGCGATCACGCGGCAGGTGGACGAGACGCCCCGGACGATGTGCAAAGGCGAGACAATCACCCGAAGGCGGTCAGATAATAAATCTTTACAATGGATAATCCGCTTCACGGTCATAATACCGGCCCGAGCGAGTTCCAGTTCGACAGCGAAGTCATTTTTCGCTTTCTCAGGCGTATAAAGGTGAAGATAAATTTGCGCTTCCGTGGACGGCCAGGGACCGGGCCGTGGAAACAGGGAATTCCACTCCGGGAGCAAGTGTTTATCAGGCCAACCGATCAGGGCCATATCTGTGAGCAAGAGATCACTTTTGCGCTCGCCCATAAACGCTGCTAACAATTCTGCGGCGGGCAGAGAAAGATGAGGGCTCGCCATAATATACCGGCTTCCCGGTTCGCTGTGAGCTCCACGGTCACCCCAGCCGGTTCTTAAGAGCAGAGCGTTGCCGCGCGGAGCTCCGCAAGTCGCTATCGCTCGTTCCATCTTCGACTCAGTTATTTCTTGGCTATCCTCAGTCATGATGTCGAGGATGGTGGTGGCGCGTAAAAAAAGTTTCTCTATATCGACTTCGTGGAGTCGTGTAGTTTTACGGAAATCCGCGAATGTGGAGGGCAGCGTAAGACAGCTGCCGGTCTCAGAGCCTAGAATGACACCTTTATCCGGATGATATTTAGGGGCAAGATAGAAATGAGCAGCGACCGGCAAAACCTCGTCGGGCATCCAGTTGTGATCCAACGGCAGGGTTAAGTCTATATGTTCCATGTCAGATCCCTAGAAGAACCATCCTCCGGCTTCGATATGGGTCAAGGCTTCCAACTCTGCGCCTGGAGCTGATCACTCACCTTACGCGCCAGCGAGAAATCGAAGAATTTCTCCACTGGTCCGGGGTCTTTGAGGCCTTGCACCCTAGCGACAAAATCTAGCGCTTTTTTCTGCACTGATTCGTTTACCGATCCGTCCACGGTCATAGCGGACTTGCCGATATCGTATATCTTGGCCGCGAGCTTTTCGTCCACTTTGAGATTGCGCGCCAGGATAGCGATAGTTCCGCTTCGGTTAGCCTTGGAGTAAAATAATCCTTTTATCGTGCCACGAACGAATTTCTCCACAACCTGTGGATCGGTGCGTATGAGTTCATCACGGACCACAATGCTCCCCTGAAACTGCGCGGTATCTTGATGAATGAACGAAACAAGTTCAAAAAAGCCAGCATCGCCGGCGGTAAAATTTCCGGGAATCACGAAAACACTGGCATCGATGTTCCCCGTGGATAGCGCTGTGAAGAGGTTAGACTGCACGCCGAGACCGAGAATCGTCACATCGCGGCTGGGATCCATACCATGTTGGCGCAGCAGCTCGCGCAAGAGGTGATCCGGACCACTGCCAATCCCGGCGACCCCGATCCTTTTCCCCCTGAGCTCCTTGACCGTACGAATTTCGCCTTTCGAATACAGCCACACCAGTGGTCGATAGAACGCATTGAAAATGACCCGAAGCGGAGCACCGCGAAGCATAGCGCTGAGCGCAGCGGTGGGCACCGAGCTGAAATCGACGTTCTGGCCGATCAACGCGAGGTTGGCGACGGGCGCTCCCATGACGATGAGATTAACCTCGAGCCCCTCATCTTTAAAAAAGCCCCTTTCTTGAGCCACATAGAATGGGAGCTGTGATAGGCTCGCGGCGGGAGCGGCCAAGTTTACCACTCGGCTTTCGGCTCTTGCTACGAAACTAATGAATGCTATTAAAACAGAAACTAGTCGCGCTGCTGCGAGAATCATGATCCTCCACCTACGCACAATCGGAAACGGCTTTCAGGAAAGCCCACAGGATGCTGAAGGCCTTGTTTAAGTCACACCTTTCAGCCTCAGGGTTGGCCGAACAGTCCGACGCTGTTATCAAAAACGATCTTCTTCTTTATGTCGCTCGTTATGTCCGCCCGTGCCAAGATTTGTGCGATCGAACTCTGTCGGCCTTCGCCATGAGGAAAATCTGATGAACAGAGAATTTGATTCTCGCCCAAAAGTGCAATCTCGTGGCAAAGCATTCGATCATCCGCTTCCGCTGCGACGAAGATTCGACCTGACTTTAGATAGTCTTCAATATCCCGTTGAGGCAAGCTCGCGCCTAGCGGCATTCGTTGCTTGTTGACCTTAACGTAATGATCCATTTTCCCGAACATGTAGAAAATCCACTCTGCGCCGAACTCGAGGAAGCCGACCTTTAGCTCAGGATAACGATCTAGCATGCCATGGCCAACCAGAGCCACAAACGCAAGTTGCGCGGGGATCACTTTGCCAATCAGATTCGCATCTTGGAAACTTTGGCAAATCTGCTCGAAGGGCGGAAAGCTCATCCCCATATGGACACATAACGGAAGTTTGCGTCGCGCAAATTCATCCCACACCGTTGTAAAAGTCGCGTCCGAGAGGAGCCGATGACCAACCGTACCGAATATGACAGCGGCCGTGGCACCCAACGACTGCATTTCATCGAGCGCTTCAAGCGCTTGCACGGGATCACGCAGTGGTAACAACCCTGCCCATTTGAGCCGCTTCGGATTCACCTTACACTGCCGTGCCATGTAACGGTTATAAGAACGATACAAGGCCGCCTCAAACTCTGGTTCCTGCGTCATGCGCGCATATAGGGTTGTGGGGAAAAGGACTTGAATATCGATTCCCATCTTTTCCAAATCCAGCAGTCGTGCTTGGGGATCGGAAAAATCAGAGCTTCCCACCGGTACTGGGAATCCTACCACCGCTGCACGCTCTTGCGGCGAGGCACCGAATTCAGGGAGAACCATGGCGGGTGTGTTCGCTGCTTCGGCGCCTGGTCCGAAGGGGTGTGGGTGCATACCTCCTTCAATGAGCCAACCGGTGTTCCACCGTCCCATGTCTGCCGAATCCGCGACTTGTAAAGGACGCGGCCGACGTAATTTAAACTGAGAGGGTAAATCCGCCCACATGCCGGGGGTCATGAGCGCGTGAGCATCGGCGTCGTACACTTTAAAACCGTTGAGCATGTTCATCTCCAGCGAAAACGAATATTGCATCGATGACAAGTCACGTTCTTCTCCGCTTACCAAAACATGTCAACCGACACCGCGACAATACGAGAGTGTCAAGAATCTGCAAAAGCTGGCGGAAAAAGTTCTTCTAAGCGAGGCTTTTTGCTTAAGAGGCCTTGATCCACCATATATTCCAAGAATCGATCAAGATTATTTCGATTGCCCAGAAGCCCGATGGGCCAAAGATTACCGGCCAAAGACTTTTGTTCCTCTTCGAATAGCTGCCGCGTCCACGCGAGCATAGTCCAGTTGGGATCGGCGTAATAGGACTGGCAAATGTCCTGAGCCTGGTAAAATGCCTCGCTTAAGGCGGCCGGCATCCACGGATACAGTGCCGCCGAATCTTCCTTCAAAGCAATCACATGCATTATTGGGAAAAAACCGTGAGAATGAAAATAGCGCCGTTCTTCTCCGCGGGAGTCGGCAAAGAGGCGGCGAAACTTGGCTGTTCCTTTCGTCCCAATAGGTGGCCTGGGCGTTATCAGAGCGTCGATTTCGCGACTTTCCAACATATCTGCCAATTTCTTGCCCGCGGGAATGCGATAAAGAACAAGTCCTTGCGGCGCGGCGAACTCGATTGGCTCTTCAGCCGCAACGTGCCAGTGGACGTCGCGCCATGGCACACCATATTCGGACTGGAGATCGCCCTTCGCTTGCACTGAAAGCGTCGTTTGAAAGGTAATGACTCCGATTTTACGACCGATCAAATCTTTTGGTGCGCCGATTGATGAACCGTTGTCGACCCAAACGTGCGACTGACTGAACAGGCGCCGAGGAAAAACTGGTATAGCGGTAAACGGCAGTCCTTGGCTTCGCGCCATAATATATGAAGACAGCGAAACCTCGCAGGCATCGAACTCCTGGTCGATAAGCATTCGATGATGACGCTTTCCACCGTCGCGCAGAGAGTTGGCCTCCCCGACGGCCAGTACTTTCAGGTCGCCATCCTTTATCGCCACAGTGCCGTCAAAAAACGGAATATGCCGATCGTATACCGATAGAGCTAACGTAATTATGGGCCGAATCATCTATCACGCACCCGAAATATAATATTTACGCTCCGCTTCATTGTCGTTCAAATGGAATCGAAACTTATGAAAAGAGTTGTCTTCTGATTTGCTACACTCGCCTCTGGACCGTTACCGTTTCGAGCTTGATCTCTGGATTTGAGGAGTCATTTTTCTAAGAAGCATTACGCCGCAATCTGAGTCCTTCCGAACTTCCGTTGGCGATACCCAACGGTTCCTTAGGATTGAAAAACAACCACATCTTCCTTCCAGCCGGTTCACTGGCACCGTAGATTGCCACAATTGACGAGTCTGAAAAACGCTGTTCGTCAAGAATCCTATACAACAATATTACCTGCGCGGCTACACCTTCATTTCAATCAAATCTTGCGCCGATTTGGTCTGGATAACCCACCAAGACAGCCAAAATCGGAAGAAGCAACTTTTGCTCATGTCTATCACAAGTCAAATATACCGACATGAATCGCCGCTAGAAATTTTCCGCCGAAATCGACAAAGTCATTTGCAGTTCCTGAATCGACGACAGCAGAATTGTATTCTGGCTCATCCAAGACTACACAACATACCAATCCTTGGTACACAGTCCGCGATTAATTTCGCGGCAGTCGTTAGTTCGCATCCTCTTCAGTGTCGAATACACCACTTGTTAATGTTTAATCATAAGGTAGGCGAGCCTTTAGGCGGGCTCTGGGCATGTTGGACGACGCAAAGAAGTTAGTTGGATGGCCGCGTCAAACCGGGCGGCTACAGGTCGGTGCCTCCCGGGGAGAAAGCCGCGCTGCAGGGCATTTGAAAATATGGAGCCACCCGCCAGAATCGAACTGGCGACCTACTGATTACGAATCAGTTGCTCTACCAACTGAGCTAGGGTGGCTTATATGTGAAATCAACAGGTTTGCCATCGTGATCGGTTTTGGCCAAACAGTTGTTGTGAATATCGTTGTGGAATGATTGGCAATTGTCTCGACGGATTGAGAATTAAAATTTGGGCTCAAATAGGCGTATCGTTGTAGCATCTCAAGCACTAGCCATCTGCCAAGTCCTGGATATTTCGCAGTCAACTCCCACCCGCGCGAATCTGTTGGCGAAAATATGGCGCAGGGTATAGCAGGAGTGACGAGTGATAAATTAGCATGCTTGCTGGCAGTTTTAAACGCCGACACAATGCTTTGTAGGGCGAGCCGGTTAGTTCGAAAAAACGTATTCACCACGGGAATGTCCATGAATGCCTTAAGCTGGCTTTCGGGATCGATTTCAGATTGACAGCTCTGCCTTCGACCGGGCTGGCGTACGCCGAATAAACCGTTTGAAGGGTAAAACAAACTCCACGAAGATGTGCAAACTGAACGGCAAAACACCTAGGACGAACTGTGTGAGCGTCGCATTTTGCCGGGGAGTCTCAAACTACGATCAACAATTCCGCGGCATGATTAAGCTGCGCGAGGCGCTCGCAGAATCGAGCAACGCCGTGGCGGTTTGGCTCACAGGGGAGATTGGCATTGGCAGTGTTCTGGGCACCCCTGCAATCTAAAAGTTTTGAGTCTCCGTCGATTCGGACGAAGCTTTGCTGAAGGTCGAATCTATGACCGAACTCGTTCGACAAGATTTTATTATTCCATTATTCGAGTCGAACATCAGATGAGCCGGTCCCAGAAATCAGACAATCAGACACAGGCGGGCGTGCGATAGTGGGACAAGGACGAGTCGTCCTCACCCAGAACGCAAGATCTTCAAGGCAGAAAGGGTTGGCGCGTTGGTTTCCAAGGCCTAATACCCTGAGGGACGCCAATTGCCTGCCGGTGTTAACGGACGAGAGCACCACAACATTCTATCCATGGCTTCGACAACGAAGAATTTTACTAGGGCAATCCCGAGATTGTCGCGCAGTAACTACCGTTTGCTAAAGAGAGCGTGCCATTGCGAGGCGAATAAAAATCGCTGCTTGCGGTTACTTATATAGATGCTGGGGAGGACTACACGTGTAATCTTCAAAGACCACAAGGCGCAAAAACCGTTGCCGAAACCTAAGAGCGGTTGTTGGCGAGTAGCGACCCGGCACTGTTTGCTTTTGGGATACGCGATCTATTGGGATTCGATGCCGATTGCCTGCGCACAGTGATGCAGCGCGACACTGCGCCGGCGGAAACGGAGTATTCGTCCTGCCCAATCAGGTTTTAATCAAAAACCGAAATATACCAAGATCCTGAGACTGATAAAATTGATGGTGGACATCTAAAGTTGGTCTCAAAATTGCCTCTTGTGGTCCCATTATGACACTTTTAGAGTCTACCCGAATTGATCACACCGAACAGACTATAAACCGGATTTTCCAGCCCGACCCGCTAATCCCATATGATTATCTTAAGACCTCGCGGCGGACGGTTCACCTGGAACCGGAGAAACATTTGATGCATGCGATTCTGGAGGAAGCGATCAAGACATTCCGCTTGCATGTGTCGACCAAATCCAGGCGCGAGCGCAGGATGTTTTTAGAAGCAGAACTCTGGATCATGGACCGTACCGATGATTGGCTGTTTTCATTTGAAAATGTATGCGACGTCTTAGGTTTAGATCCCGATTTCGTGCGCAGTGGCTTGGCTCGTTGGAAAGAACAGCAAAGTCGTCAGACGGTGGTGCGGAAGACACCGCGTTTTCGGAGATCACGGCACGGCCCGCACAATTCCGCGATAAAGTCTGCTTCACGGTAAGGGCACGCTAATACGGCCTTGATTCGTTAATCGTCTTTTAGTTATAACATCGAAACGTCCCATAATTGGGACCGCAGCAATTCGATTGTCCCGTAAACGAGACGGAACTCAAGGTAAAATCGTTATAAATTGCCGTCTCATTTTTGGCACATGGATTGCCCCCTAAGCCCCTACTAAGTAGATACAGGAGAGGGTTATGCAAGGTAATATTCTTGTTGCCGAAGATGAATTGTTGCCGAGAAAAAATATCTGCCGGGTTCTTGAAGACGAGGGATATCAAGTTCATGAAGCCGCCGACGGGAACGCGGCAATAGAAGCAGTCGACAAAAATGATTTAGATCTAATTCTTCTGGATTTAAAGATGCCGGGCGCCGATGGCATGACGGTGCTCAAGCATGTGCGCCAAGCTTCGCCGCAGACTCTGGTGCTAATCATGACCGCTTACGCGTCCATCGAAACCTCGGTCGAGGCGCTTCGCCTAGGCGCGCAGGATTATATCCTTAAACCAATCGTGCTCGATGGCGTGGTGAAAAAAGTGCGCACTTTGATGGAGAATAAGCGGCTTGCTTGGGAAATCCAAACCCTGCGTCGACAACTCAACCGCGACTTCGAGAGCACCGAATTGATCGGGAAAAGCCTCGCCACTGTGGAAATTCTCGAGGTGATCGAGAAAGTGGCGCCGACCAACTCTACCGTTTTAATTAGCGGCGAGAGCGGGGTCGGAAAAGAGGTGGTGGCTCGCACCATTCATAAGCAGAGCACGCGCAGCGACAAAACTTTTCTGGCGGTCAACTGCAGCGCGATCCCGGAAACCCTGCTGGAAAGCCAACTCTTCGGGCACGTTAAAGGCGCCTTTACCGGTGCCTCGAATTATCAAGAGGGTTTGTTTCAACGGGCCAACGGCGGGACCATTTTCTTGGATGAGATCGGCGAAATGCCGCTCATTTTGCAACCGAAAATTCTCCGCGCAATCGAAGAAAGAGCGGTAACACCCATCGGCGCCGCCAAGCCGCTCCCTGTCGATGTGCGGATCATTGCCGCAACCAACAGGACGCTAAAGCAGGAAGTGGACGAGGGAAAATTTCGCGGCGATTTATATTACCGCTTGAACGTCATTCACCTGGATGTCCCGCCGCTGCGTGAGCGGCGTGAAGACATCCCGCTTCTGGTCGAACACTTCATTCGGCGTCAGAACAGCGAACTCAAGAAAAACTACCAGGGAGTGGAAAGCAGTGCATTGAAAGTCCTCATGTCGCTGCCATGGAAAGGGAACATTCGCGATCTCAACAATGTGCTCGAACGCGCCATGATCCTCGGCAATGGCGATTGGATTACGGTCAAAGATCTGCCGCGTTGGGAAGTGCCAGAGGCAGATACGGAGCGCAACAACGTCGGCCACGGCCATGATCTTAGACGGACGGTCCGCGCCTTTGAAAAAAGTCATATTGAAAATGTTCTTAAAGAAACCGATGGGGACCGGACCCAGACCGCTGAATTGCTTGGCCTGAGCCGCTCGTCTCTATATCGTAAACTCGAAGCGTTAGGCATTGAATCTTAGATCTCGGGTCAGCGAGATTTACTTTCCATGTGGGAGGCGAGCTCAGGTTCGGCTCTATAGAGCGTTCCACTAGGAAGTGCATCGCGGCGTTCTTGCACACTACGGAACGGCGGCAACCCCGCATGTGTAATCGCAAGCACACTCGATTCCGAAAAAAAACCCGTTAAATTCTTCTTCGGTTAGTAAGCTGGACGAGCGTTAGGCTCGTTACGCAAATCTTTCCTCGTATCTTTACAGGCCTGCTTGTTGGCGCCGGCAGCCTGGCCAAGCGTTTTCGGCCGCGCCAAATAACTTACTATATTAGAGAGGTTGCGAATAATGAAAGTCCGCGAATAACCATCACTATCACCCAGTTGCGGAAGTAAAAAATGTACGCGGAAACGTGATAGGCTCGGGGCGCACTAGTATCACGATTAGCGATACTCGCGCGCCCGAGCCTCGTTATTGAAATTAGATCAGAGAAGGCTACTTCGTCGTCCGGGTACCGCCCCACACAAAACCGATACCGATAGCGCCGATATGATTGCCGTGGTTGCTGTTGTTGTCGACGTCTTTAAACTTACTGAAGAAATACTCGTAACGGTAGCCGAGATTCAAAAAGGTTTGCGGGTTAAAAAATATTTTCACCCCCGCATCCGGTCCGATAACGCCGGTGATATCGCGGTCGTTATAAGCCGCGCCGATGCCGCCGCCGAGGTAAGGGACGAAGATCCCAAGCGGCAAATGGAAATGCATGAATGGAGTCGTGGTCGCAGTCCAGAAATCACGCCCATTGTCGATAAAGGTATAATTAAACCCTTGACGTATTCCCAACTCCCACACCGGATTGAAAAAATAGCCATAGGAAAGAGCGGCATTAAAAGATCCGGTGTCAGATCCCTGGGCGTGAAATGCGCCGCCTGATATCTGGACCTCATTGTCGCCGCCGATCGGTGAGGCTTCTGCAGGCGCAGGCATCACGATCGCTCCCACCATGATTAGCCCCGCTAACGATAATAATTTCATTCTGATTTCCTCCCACTGTCAAAGTTCTGCACCGACACTGAAGAGCAAAATCGACACCGCATATTTATCGAGAGCGAAATTAATTACGAGTGGAAATAAATGAATTTCAAACTTGGAGACCTAATAGATGTCTCGAACATGGTAATTAAATGCGGTGCCAATGTATTATTTTTGATACAGGTACGCCCGCGCAAAATCCTGACTCGTCGATCTGACCGCCTAATACGGAAATTATGACGGTCTTTTTCGAAGGTTTACATATCTTCTTTTAGGGCTAATTCGCTGCTTAAAACTTTTCGCCGTGGTCGTCCGTATGCGTTTTTATTGTTATCCCATTTTGATTCAGTTACGGGATGATGTTAGCCGCGCGACCAATAATTCTAACGTTCATACCGCAACGTTGGGCGGTTTGGTTAATGATTCTCGTCGAACCCCAACGGGGTTAGAACTTTACGTCATCCAAGACGGCTCTGGTGGATTTGAGCAGCACTGATTTTATTCGCCGACAATGTTTCGATGCGTCAATTCTTTTAAAGGAATAAATTAATAATGTTTCAAGATTTGTCTGGCACGTTGTTTGCGCCATCAGCTCTTATTAAATTAAGAAGAAAGTTGCGGAGGATCACAATGGCCGAGAATACGTTTCTGACAGATGTCAAAACTTTACGTGAACGGGCGCGCCGACACATCGAACGGGGCGCTGTGACGGAAGGTTATCAAGCCGACCGAGAGGTGGTTTTGAAACTTTTGAATGAAGCTCTAGCTACCGAGCTTGTTTGCGTTTTGCGTTACCGGCGCCACTATTTCATGGCTAATGGCATCCACGCTGGAGCCGTGGCAGACGAGTTTATGCAGCACGCCAATGAGGAGCAGGCTCATGCCGATCAAATTGCCGCGCGGATCGTGCAATTAGGCGGCGCACCCAATCTTTCCCCGGAAGGCATGTTGTCGCGAAGCCACTCCGAATATATCGAGGGTGATTCGCTGACTGATATGATTCGGGAAGACTTGGTTGCTGAGCGCGTTGCCATCGATAGCTATAAGGAGATGATTCAGTACTTAGGAAGTAAAGATCCTACTACGCGCAGAATGATCGACGGGATTCTAGCGGTGGAGGAAGAACACGCGGAGGATTTGGCGACGTTGTTGGAACGGTATGATCAGCCGCCCTACGCAGGTTCCGTGTCATTGCAAAAGATGAATGACGATGCCCTCGCGATGCATAAGGAAAAGCAAGATTAAAGCGATTTCCCCGCAAACGGGTTTGCGAAATCAGGCGATTCGATAACGCTGGCATTGCGTCCCCGCTAGCGTTATTCCCCCGAGACAGGTGAGCGGCGATCGCGCTGCTCACCTGTCTCCGTCCCCTTTACTGATAAACATTTACGTACCGACCTGCATCATAACAATAGAAAAGTTATCGAGGAGGGTTTTAATATGAGGAACGAGATTAGATTATCACTTTAGGACTGGCTCTCGGGATAGGATTGGTCGGTTGCTCGCTGAGCAGCTCGGATCTAGAAAATGCCGTAAAAGCCAAACTTCAGAATAACGATGAACTGCGTGTGGCGAATATTAACGTTCATGCCGACGCCGACAAGAAAGAAATCAGTCTGTCCGGCACAGTGACATCGCGGGAACAGCGTAATCGCGCCCTA
>Ga0184628_10001406_pt1 | contig 11889 bp, 14 predicted proteins | sample PLM4_5_b1_FD_133149 | JGI IMG/M metagenome (GOLD analysis project Ga0184628, IMG submission 133149) | Groundwater sediment microbial communities from an aquifer in East River, Colorado, USA - PLM4_5_b1 | ecosystem: Environmental > Terrestrial > Soil > Riparian zone | place: USA: East River...
CACGCTTCGGCGATGACTTTGCCACTGAGGAATGCGTGCCCCTTGTCTACACCCGTATCGAGTATCGCGATGACGGTGCTGGTACCGTCCAAGCTTAGTCCCGCGAATCCGCCCGCCCATGCCTGATCCGCTTGCACCAGCGGGATGCTTTCGGCGAGAAATGGTCTGCTGAGTTGATCCTCTAAGACTTCGGTGACGACTCCGCGGAGGGATTCTAAGGCTTGAAGTCCTCCGGGGGTGAGACTGAGAGCCATAAATGGAAAATCTTGATACTCATGAATGACCCGGTGCGGCAATCGCGATAAGCTAGCTCGCGTGGAGGCGCGAGCGAAGTCGATAGATCTGCGGCGGCTTGCGATTTCTAGGTCGCTCTCAATGTCAGATTCGATAGTTGGCGGCGTGTTAAGCCGAACGATGACTCGGACGGATCCTTGTTGCTGTGCCTTTTGCATTAAACTCTGTGGAACCATAAAGGACGCCGCACCGCTGACGATTCCCGCGGGGATGAGCAAAAACTGGATGAATAAAACGGCCGCAAGAAAACGGAGCAAAACTGAACGGACAATCATGGTGTATTCCCTCAACCGTACAGGCATGCGTTTATTTAGAAGCTCATAATGGTTTTAAAGGGATCGATAGACCGTCCTCAGTTACGCGCGTCACGTGCCGGGACGCGGCGATTATCATGAGCGTATCGACGGATGCTGCCAGGACAATGGCTGGAATCGAAGAATAGCTTCGGATAACTCGAAGGTTTACCTGGGCTAACTCGTCAAGAAGCGATTTTTGTGCCATGCGAATAGCATTTTCCCGAGACGATTCGGAATCTTCTCTGTGCGGCGCTAAGCGTAATTCGACAATCACCCGGACCGAGCCCTGGGCCTTCGCCTTCTGATAAATTTCCGGAGCAATAAGCGCTGGCTCGTCAGCAACAGGTTTTGAGTTCTGCGGCTCGAAGTCTCTGCGGGCAAATGGAATTCCAATGCTAACGCGATCTTGAGTTACATGCTCCACGAGGATGTTATTCGCTATTTCTTGTCGGGGATCAACCTTAGCAGGTTTGTCTGAGACGATTAATGTTGGGATCGCGGCGCGATCTCCATCCCGATTATTTTCAGGATTCAATCGAGGATCGAACGGCATCGGCAGAGAGAAGCCAAAGGACAGCAATAAACTCGCACTGAGCCCCCGTGCAGCATAACTAGACTTGCTTGGGGAAGAGTTTGTTAAATTTCCGCGCAAATTGTCCTAGGTCACGACACTAAGTGACTGATTTACCATAGTGATTATGTTTCTTGTTGGTTATCCGGCGAAGTCCATTGTCGCTCCAGTTACGCCGATCCGGTTGAGCAGTCAACAGGCGGGTAAGCAGCAAAACTGGGCGTCTTTGCCAAGCCGCGCTCGAAGGGCAAGACTTCCGGGTGATTTGCCTCAGTGGTCTTGGCGCATCTCAGCGCGCAACTCATCCTCCCAAATGCGGCTGCCATCCGACAGCCATTGAAAGCCCGGGTCGCGGATTTCACCGGAGCGTGTGAACTTGGGCAGCTCTTCGAGCGCGCGGGCGAGCACCGCTTGGTTGCGGGCGCGGTCATGGGGCGGGCCGAAGGTGCGGCCCACCGGATGATCGACGAATAGCGCGCGCGGCGGCGTGACTTGGCTCATGATGTCGTGAGCGGTGCCAATCATCAGTGTCGGAATACCCTGGCCTTCGATGACATGGGCGATGAGACCGACGGTCTCATGGCAGAAGGGTCAATAGGGCACGAGCAAAGCGAGATCGACCTCGGCTTGCTTCAAGTCGTTGGCGATGGCCGTTGCCAGTTCGTTTTCAATCTTGCCATGATCGCGCAAACCGCCCATGCAAGAAAAGTGAAACGGCGCCAAGCTGCCGACGACCCCGCGCTTGTGCAGATTCGCCAGCGCCGTGCGCGGAAAAACAATCTCCGGGTCCTGCTTCGGCACTCGGCCGATGCCGGAATGATGATCGATAATAATTTCTCCAGCGCTCGGATCGGACGGCACGCGCCGATAATTGAAATCTTCACGCGGGATGAACGGCTCCTGATCGGCCAGGCGCAACGCCGCACTGCTCAGTAGCGCGACGCGAGATTCACTTAATGGTTTCTTGATCGGACACCAGGCTGTTTTTGTCGGCGACACCAGCACGCGCGGCGGTTTGGGCGCGGAGTTTTGCGCCATGACGGGGAGATATTGGAAGGGCATAAATCACGATCCTCCGTGCAGCTGTTCTACTTCAGGAACTAACAGGGTTCAACGCAAGCGTCACGCAAATCAGTTTAATTTTATTCTTCCAATCTTAGTATTCCCAAGGCGTCGAGGGTCATGGTATCGGGCTTTCTCCAGGTGCTTGCTCAACGAGTATCGCAGACAAATGCGCGAGATTAGGGACGCTGGTGAGCCCTTGGACAAGTCCGGTTAGACTTGCGACGACTGAAAAATTGAGAGGGAATAAAGTTCAGACATTCGCTTCACTAAATTCTTCAGTTTTGCATGGTATTGATAGAAAAGTTTCTAGTTTGCCCCGGTCCTGCCCCCGCTTTGTTTCGCTGCCGCATATTGTTGGCGATCTCTCTTCGACCGCACGGCATGTTCGAGGCCTACAAGCATCTTGCTATCGTTCCCCGCAGATAAATTACGCCGCTTTGTTTTGTTACATCAGCGGCGATCGTTGAGACTCGCCGGTGAGTGAAATCCCTCCGGCGTTGTGGTAAGCAATTGCCCTCATGGTCGATGTCGTGGCGAACTATCGGGCGATTGTTGGGCGGATTGCTGTTGCGGCGGCGAAGGTGGGGCGGGATGCGCGCGAGGTTCGGCTGCTGGCGGCTTCGAAGTCGCAGCCGGTGGAATCGATCCGGGCCGCGCTGGCGGCAGGGGTGGCGCTGGTCGGTGAGAATTACGTCCAGGAGGCGGAGGAGAAGAAGAATCTATTGGCAGAAGCCAAGGTCGAGTGGCATATGATCGGCCATTTGCAACGCAATAAGGCCAAGCTGGCGGTGCAGGTGTTCGACGTCGTCGAGTCGCTGGATAATTTGGCGCTGGCGCGGGAATTGGACAAAGCGGCGGCGAAGCGAAGCAAGATTGTCCGTGCGCTTATCGAAGTGAATTTGGCGGGTGAGGAGAGTAAGGCTGGGGTTGCCAAAGGTGACGTCGCTGGCTTGTTAGAAAAGATTGCCGGTTTGGCCCACGTGAGCGTCCAAGGGCTGATGACCGTGCCGCCGTTTCGCGAAAATCTGGAAGAGGTGCGGCCTTACTTTCGCGAGTTGCGCGAGTTACGCGACTCGCTCAATTCACTGAATTTACCCCACGTGCGTCTTAACGAGTTGTCCATGGGCATGACCCACGACTTCACCGTGGCGATCGAAGAGGGCGCGACCATCGTGCGCGTTGGTACCGCGCTCTTTGGGCCGCGGGGATGATGCCCGATGTTTCTGATCGCTAATTTGCTGGTTGCGGTGGCGCAGATTCTCGACTACGTCCTGTGGGCGTATGCTTGGATATTATTGGCGCGTGTGGTGATTTCTTACATTAATGCTGATCCGAATAACCCATTGATCCGCTTCCTTCACAGCGCCACCGAGCCGGTGTTGGCGCGAGTGCGGGCGAAATTGCCGCTGTCCTCCGGCGGCTTCGATTTTTCGCCAATTGCGGTTTGGCTGGCGGTGATGTTCTTGCAGCGTTTCTTGGTTCGCTCCTTGTACGACTTGGCGCAGGCGATCAATTAAAACCGGGAGGAAATTTAGATGAAGTCTCTCTTTGCCGCCGATATTCGTGACAATCAAGCGGTCGATGCCATGTTTTTAGTCGCTGTAAAAACTCATGGCGTGACTAAGACCGGCAACAGTTACCTGACGTTGAAGCTGATCGACCGCACGGGCGATATCGAAGCCCGAGTGTGGGAGCGCGCCGACGATATCGGCCGCGGCTTCGACAAAAATGATTTTGTTCGCGTGCGCGGCCAGGCGACGCTCTATCAAGGCAAGATGCAGTTGCGCGTGCAAGATATCCTGCGCGTCGACGAGTCGAAGATCGCGCCAGAGGATTTTTTGCCCAAGAGCGCTTTCGATCCGCAGTCCATGCTGGAGGAACTGCAATCGATTCTCCGTGGCATGACTAATCCCCATCTGCTCGCCCTGGCGGAAGCCTTCTTCGCCGACGTGGAACTTATGCGCTTGTTGCGTCAAGCGCCGGGGGCGAAGACGATTCATCATCCTTATCTAAGCGGTTTGTTGGAGCATACCCTTTCGTTGATGAAGTTGATTCAAAAAGTCGTCGAGAATTACCGAGGCGTTGACGTCGACCTGTTGCTGATGGGCGGCTTTCTTCATGACATCGGCAAGGTTTACGAGTTTACTTTCGACCGGGCGGTGGATTACACCGACGCCGGACAGTTGTTGGGCCATCTGGTCATGGAAGTGGAGATGGTGACCAAGAAGATCGAGGCGATTGCGGAATTTCCCACTGAGCTGGCTTTGCTGCTCAAGCATTTACTGGTGAGCCATCATGGCGCTTATGAGTTCGGCTCTCCCAAGCTGCCGCAGACCGTCGAAGCGGTGATCCTTCATTCCCTCGATGACCTCGACGGCAAGATTCAAGCGATTCAAAACATGCCGGAGAAAGAGCCGGGATCGAAGTGGACCGCCTTTCACCGCGCCTACGGGCGGAGTTTTTATCGCGTTAAGACTGAAGAGCAATGAAGTTTGCGGAATGCGAACTGCACCATTCAAATTGAACGTTGTGAAATCTGAAATATGAGATCTGAGATTAACTCCGGAGGTTTGCCATCGTGAAAAATTTTGTTGCGGGCGCGTGGATCGATAAAGTGAAGAAGATCGAAGTAACCAATCCGTTCGATAACTCGGTGATCGGCGCCGTGCCCAAGGCGGATGCCGGCGATTTGGAGAAAGCTTTGGCCTTCGCTGAGCGTGGCGCCAAGGTGATGGCGAAGCTGTCGAGCTACGAGCGCTGGAAGATTCTCCGCAAAGCGGCGGACATGATGGCGGAGCGCAACGAAGAGCTGGGTCAAATCATTTCCCAAGAAGAGGGCAAGATCATCGCCGAAGGGCGCGGCGAGGCGATGCGCGCCGTCGAAACCATGATGGGCTCGGCGGAGGAGGCCAAGCGGCTGCATGGCGAGACGGTGCCGTTGGATGCCGATCCCACCGGTGGCAAGAAACTCGGCTTCACGCTGCGCGTGCCTTGCGGCGTCGTCGCGGCGATCGCGCCGTTCAATTTCCCATTGAACCTCGTTTGCCATAAAGTTGGCCCGGCGTTGGCGGCGGGTAACACGGTCATTATCAAACCGGCTTCCGATACGCCGCTGTCGGCGATCAAATTGACTGAGATTCTGCTCGAAGCAGGATTGCCGCCGGAAGGGATTCAATGCCTCACCGGTTCAGGCGGCGAAATCGGTGACGCGCTAGTTGCCGATCGTAGAGTCCGTAAGGTGACGTTTACCGGCAGCCGCGAAATCGGCGAACGGATTTGCCGCACGGCGGGCATAAAGAAGGTTACGATGGAGCTCGGTTCTAATAGCCCGGTGATCGTCATGCCGGATGCCGACATGGAAAAAGTCGCGACGGTTTTAGCGATGACCGGTTACGGCAACGCCGGCCAAACTTGCATCTCGACACAGCGGGTATTGGCGGCGAAGAGAGTCTACGGTGATCTCTTGAGCGCGTTGAAGCCGAAAGTTGAAGCGTTGATCACCGGCAACCAACTCGACGAGAAAAGTAAAGTCGGCCCGATGGTGAAAGAAAGTGAAGCCATGCGTGTCGATGAATGGATCAATGAAGCGGTCAGCGGCGGCGCGAAGTTGGTCGCCGGCGGCGGGCGGCGCGGCGCGATTTATCTCCCGGCGGTAGTCGCAGACGTTCATCCTGACATGCGCATCTCCCGCGATGAGTTATTCGGCCCGGCGGTGGCGGTGACGCCATTCGATACGATTGAAGAAGCGATCGCCTTGGCGAACGACAGTATTTATGGATTAGCCGCCGGGATTTTTACCGACAACGTCGAATGGGCGATGAAGTTCGCGCGCGAAGCGGAGGCAGGCAATCTGCACGTCAACTGGGGCTCGCAGTGGCGCGTCGATCTGATGCCCTACGGCGGCCTGAAAGACTCCGGCTTCGGCAAGGAAGGGCCTAAGTACGCGGTCAACGAGATGACGGAACTGAAGATGGTAGTGTTTCATTTGAATAGTTGAAGTAGGCAACGGGCATTAGGTAAGAAAGAAGTCACCCTATAATGATAGCAAAACCGCGAACCGACGGACGTAAACAGAATCAATTGCGAACGCTGAAGATCACGCCGAGCTACATCAAGACCGCGGACGGCTCGGTGCTGATTGAGATGGGCGATACCAAGGTCATTTGCACGGCCAAGCTCGAAGAGCGCGTGCCGCCGTTTCTGCGTAACAGCGGCAAGGGCTGGATCACTGCCGAGTACGGCATGTTGCCGGGGTCGTCGCTGCAGCGCATTGGCCGGGAGTCGTCGCGGGGCAAAGTAGGTGGCCGAACCCATGAAATTCAACGGTTAATCGGCCGCAGTTTGCGAGCGATCGCCGACTTGAAACTTTTGGGCGAGCGGACCATCTGGATTGACTGCGACGTCATCCAAGCTGATGGCGGTACTCGGACGGCGTCGATCACCGGCGCCTATGTGGCGGTGGCCGAAGCTGTCAAGAGTTGGCTCGACAAAGGCAAGCTGCTGCAAACCCCCCTGAAGGAAGCCGTAGCGGCGGTGAGTATCGGCATCGTTGAAGGACGGATTTTATTAGATCTCTGTTACATCGAAGACAGCACCGCCGATGTCGACATGAACTTCGTAATGACCGGCTCGGGCAAGTTTATCGAGGTCCAAGGCACCGCCGAGAGCGCACCGTTCACGCGCAAGCAGATGGAGCGCATGGCGGAAATCGCGCAGGACGGCATCAAAGAGCTGCTCAAAGCGCAGAAGCAAGCGATCTCTAACCTGGCTTGAGCGAAGATCACGTAGGCGCAAAGATCGCAAAGTTCGCAGGGAAATTCTATCCGTGATCGACCTCCTCGTTGCCACGACCAATCCAGGCAAGTTCGCCGAAGTGCAGGCCTTCTTAAATTCACGGCCGATGCGGATTTGTTCCGTGCGCGATTTAAAAGACCCGCCCGCGGTAGTGGAGATTGGCGCGACCTTCGAAGCGAACGCGCTTAAAAAGGCGCGTACCTTGGCGGATTTTTCCGGGTTGCTCACGCTAGCCGATGACTCCGGTCTGGAAGTCGATGCACTGGGCGGCGCGCCGGGAATTTATTCGGCGCGCTACTGCGGCAGAGAAGGTGACGACGCCGAAAACAATCGCAAGCTTCTGCGCGAATTGACTGGCGTGGCCGAAGCGCTGCGCACCAGCCGTTTCGTCTGTGCATTGGCGCTTTGTGCGCCTGAAGGGTTTGCCATGGCTGACTGGACCGTGCGCGAATCTTGCGACGGGCTAATCGCCTTCGAACTAGCAGGCAATAATGGCTTCGGCTACGATCCGTTGTTTTACTATGCGCCCCTTGGCAAAACCTTCGGCGAGATTGACCGCAAAACTAAATTGACGGTCAGTCATCGCGGTAAAGCGTTGAAAAAGCTTGCTCAAGCATTGCCGCGGTTGGTTGATTTGGCATTAGAACCTTGATTTGATCGAAACCCAGTGTAGAATGGCCGCTGGTTGATTGACGGGGCGTAGCGCAGCCTGGTAGCGCACCTGCCTTGGGCGCAGGGGGTCGGAAGTTCGAATCTTCTCGCCCCGACCAACGAACAATGGTATGTGCTGAGCTATGAGTACTGAGTACTGTAGGGCGGAAGGGCATTCCCTTCAGTACTTAGTACTCGCCACTCGATTGGGCGCCAGTAGCTCAGCTGGATAGAGCAACGGCCTTCTAAGCCGTAGGTCATGGGTTCGAATCCCTTCTGGCGCACCAGACTGTTTTGCGGTGAGTGTAGCTCAAGTGGTTAGAGCACTGGATTGTGGTTCCAGGGGTTGAGGGTTCAAGTCCCTTCACTCACCCCAGTTTCAATTCGGCGAAGATCAAAGGTTGAGGCTTGCTAGCCGCAGTCCTTAATGATCTATCTTGCAGATTTAGTTTGATCCGTGCGGGCCGCTAGCTCAGTTGGTAGAGCAGCTGACTCTTAATCAGCGGGTCCGGAGTTCGAGTCTCCGGCGGCCCACCAATTTTTTCTTCTCTCCTCTTACCGCTACTGGGCCTGGTTGCCCATCGTCTGGTTCCACCATAGATTGGATGAAATCGCTGGATGTTATTTATCCGCAGCAGTATGCTATCATTAGCAACGGTTCGACGCCGGTTAGAGGATTGTCAACAAACCGAGAGACTAGCTTGCAGCCATGGAACAAAGTCTGAGTTATACGATGCCGATGGAGGTTCACCTCCCAGCGGCGCTGGTGCGCGGCGTGCTTGAGACCAATCAGGACCGGCTCAGCAGTCATCTCCTTGTGCGCCAGGATGACCAGGTTTTCTCGCTGCGGGATGCGACCGTGGAAGATCTTACAGGCAAGCCAATTGCCAGCCGCACCAACGATTACGTCGTCTATATGCGTGAGGTTTTTTTGATCGCCGACTTAAGTCCGGCCGGCCAGTCGCAACGCTCCGGTCTCGAGGGTCTTTATCGGAAAAAAAATACCAGCAAGGCATTGATCAGCGTGGGGCCGTACTTGATCCAGGGCGACGTCTATCTGCTGCCTGGCGGCGCGTTGTACGATCTACTGCTCGAAAAGAATCAATTCATACCTTTGACCAACGCCACGGTTATCGGTCGACAACCCGCCCCGCCACGGACTTATTTGATCAACCGTCATAAGATCGGCTTTATGACAGCGATTGGCGACGGTTTAGTTGAGTTCTAACCCATGGCCGCCTATCCAACTGAAATAAATCATGTAAAAGCGCGCGGTGTGGTGCGCATCACCTGGGATGACGGCCATATTGGCGAATACAACGAGCCTTATCTGCGCGGTTACTGCCCCTGTGCGATGTGCCAGGGCCATGGCTCCCAGCGCCAATTCATTTCAGTGCCTGAGGCGAAGCTTCAAGAAATTTACGGTGTCGGCAACTATGCCATTGAGTTCCGATGGCATGATGGCCACAGCACCGGAATCTATACATTCGAATATCTGCGGATGCTTTGCCCGTGCGCGGCCTGTGCTGGGGCGCCCGGCGACGGCTAGCAGTTCATATTGGCGCCCGGAGCTGTCATTGCTTCCATTGGCAATTTCCGTCCACTGCCGGTATCGATCAGCCGCCACTAGACCAACTTCTGAAGCACGGCGCAAACAAGCACCCTCGAGACTATCGGATAAGCGATCTTGCGACAACTGATCCAGCGACAATTGCTCATAGAGATTACAGGCCAACCAGCACGCGCAATATTGGCGCGGCCATCATAGCTCCATCGCCTCAAGACGCAGCTGAACTCCATACCCCGCGGGGCGTGCGCGGGGTCTCCTTTTCCGCTGGGAATAGCGCCAACTGCCTGTGTTGTGGATCATTTCATCGAAGGCCTCGATCGCCTGCCACCACGCCTGCTCCGAGCTGTCGTTGATACCGCCCAGAGACAACACCGGGCGCTGCGCCGCCTCGCCGTAAGCGCAGCATTTATTCTTGACGATGTTCCAGTAGCGATGCACATTGCCTCAATCTCCGATAGCAGCGCATTTTGGCGTCTGATCGTAGCTAAAAAATTCGCCCTTGAAAATAAAAGTTTGTCTACACTACGGCCGGCTTGAAACTATCCCCTTTGAGATTAGCTTTTTGCGCTTCAGCGCTACTAAAAAACTTTCTTTCGCTGCGATTCGGAAAATATAGGCTAGTCAGATCGCGACCCGGGTTGTTGACGAGGAGCAGTCCGAAACTAAACCTGGAAGGATTAAGTTTCATCACTATTGAGGACTAGCCAAATTACGATGCTAACGATGCTGAAGTGCCAGTGGTCTTGGGCTTGGATTAGTTCCTCCCCGATGGCTGCCAGTTGAGCCCGCTGCGCTTGACTTACCACCGGGTAATTCTTACTCTCCTCTCCTAGTCTGTGAAACTGGATCGAGAATTTGCAGCGACAGAAATACGTGCGAGAGTGGCGGAATTGGCAGACGCACTAGACTTAGGATCTAGCGGGCAACCGTGGGGGTTCGAGTCCCCCCTCTCGCACCAAGAATGGTTGCTTCGTTTGATATACACCGAGATAGAAAGGTTAACGGTAAGGCTAGCGCCCAACTCTCCTTGCGAGATTACGTATAATCCGGGTCGCCCTGTGCCTAAGCGCAATTGCCTTTTTCGTAAGAAAATTTGATGAAAGTCGATATCGATGAATTGAGTTCGATCCAACGCAAGGTCAGCATCGAATTGCCGGCGGATCGGGTCGCCAAAGAGTTTTCCCACGCATATAAAAACCTTGGCCAGCGGGTGACAGTTAAAGGCTTTCGCACCGGCAAGATTCCACGCGGCGTGCTACAGGGAATTTACGGCGAAGATATCAAAGGCGAAGTGCGCTCCCATCTGGTGGAAGAATGCTTGGCTGAAGTGGTCAAAGAACGCGATTTGCAAATCGTCTCGCGGCCGGAAGTGGAAACTGGTGAGATCAAGGAAGACGGGGAGTTTTCCTTCTCGGCGGTCTTCGAGATCAAGCCGGCCATTGAATTGAAAGATTATCTGGGAGTCGAAGTAGAAAAGGTCAAGGTCGCCATCAGCGAAGAGCAGGTCGATGAGGCACTCAAACGTTTGCAAGAAGGCCATGCCCGCCTCGAGCTAGTGGAAGGCCGCGATATCGTTCAGAAAGGCGATTTCGTTACCGTCGATTTCGAAGGTACTATCGCTGGCAAGTCGTTCGCCGGCGGCAAAGGCGAGAACTACGTGCTAGAAGTCGGCGCCGGCCATACGTTGCCACAGTTCGAAGCGGCTGTGGTTGGTTTACAATTGGGCCAGCAGCAATCGGTTCCGGTGACCTATCCTGACAACTACCCAAATGCTGAAATCGCCGGGAAGGCCGTCGACTTTGCCCTTACCGTTCGTGAGATCAAACAGAAAGTGCTGCCGGTGCTTGACGATGATTTCGCCAAGGATCACGGCGAGCATGGCTCGTTGGCAGAGCTACGAGCAGCGATTCGTCATCGGCTCGAGGATGAACTCAAGCATTATCAGGATGAAGATCTCAAAGAAAAGATGATCAGCCGTTTGATCGAGGCTCATTCGTTCAGCGCGCCTCCGTCGATGATCGAGCGGCAGACTCGCTATCTCATGGAGCGTTACCAAAGCCAAATGGCTTCCCATCCGGGTGGGGCAGAGGAGCCGGCGCCGCCGATGGAAGAGGCGCGCAAGACCTTCGAAGGCCGCGCCGCGCGTCAAGTGCAGGCGACGTTATTGGTCGAAAAAATCGCCCAGGCGGAAACCATAGAAGTGTCGGACAAAGAGCTGCAAGAGCGGGTCGATAATCTGGCGCGTAGCGCCGGCGATCGCGCCAAGGGCGTGCGGGAATACTACGCGCGTTCCGATGCACGCGACGATTTGCGAGCGCAAATAGCGTTTGATCGCACTCTAAGCTTCTTACTTGAGCGGGCCAAAATAAAAGAGGTCGATGCACCGATATCCGCAGTTGATGCTGCGCCCGAAAAAAGCTAGAATGCTCTTAATGATTGAGGGGTTTACCCACATATGAACTTCATCCTCATGGTCGTCGAGCAAACTGGGCGAGGCGAACGGGCATATGATATTTATTCGCGTCTGCTAAAAGAACGAATCGTCTTTCTTGGTTCGGTCGTCAATGACGAAGTGGCCAACGTCATTACCGCACAACTGCTGTTCCTAGAATCCGAAGATCCTGAAAGAGAAATTTTCTTCTACATCA
>Ga0184628_10001407_pt1 | contig 11888 bp, 24 predicted proteins | sample PLM4_5_b1_FD_133149 | JGI IMG/M metagenome (GOLD analysis project Ga0184628, IMG submission 133149) | Groundwater sediment microbial communities from an aquifer in East River, Colorado, USA - PLM4_5_b1 | ecosystem: Environmental > Terrestrial > Soil > Riparian zone | place: USA: East River...
GGTTTCGCAGGTCGCGTATCAGACATTGCTAGACACGCTTGTCCCTGTTCCGTCCGACGATGGTAGGGGTAAGACGATTGCACAGAACAAGCAGACTGAAATTACCGCGCTTTATAAGTCTGACGCGCGTTGTGCCCCGTGGACAGGTACAGCTTATGGCGTGCTCGCCGCGTTCAACACCTGGAATACGCACGTAGCTAGCGTCCGCAAAGGCACGCCGCGTTTCATCCGTAACACCGAAAACGTGCTCAGCGGCAAAATGGAAAAAGCTGACGCGCTGGTTTTGGAAACGCTCGCAGCTATCGCCTAACACCGTTCAAGCTCGACCCTAACGGGGAGAGGTTTTCTAAGTGCCGTCATAGCCCGTAGCCTTTACTAAACCCTCTCCCAACCTACAGAGAGAGAGGGTTTCAAATGGAGGTTAAAGAAATCAATCAGCGTGAGGCAGACGGTGTTACCGTTACTCTTTACGCGCATTTTGAAGGTACAGAGTGTGTGGAAATTTCCTGTCACGTTATCGACTCGCGGGCGGGAGATGATTTTGTAATTTCCGACATTGCAAAGCATGAGGCTTCGGAAGTCTTTTATCACCCATACGCTTGTGGCCGCGCGTTGCTTACTGGCGGGGCACTCCCAGTGACCGAAAACACAATCCTGCTCGCGGAAGACGACGGGGCATAGAATGACTACCGAATGGAGGGTTCAATTGAAACGTTACATTTTCCTTGACCATGAAGGCACGGAGCGTGTGTTGCGCGCCGACAGCCTCAACGCAGCACAAGCGGCAGCGTATCGCTACGTGCTTCGTCAGTCGCACAGCGTAGCGGCGGCCGTGCTCGCACAGCACTCTACGAAGAGATACGAAACGCTTACAAAGCTTTGAAAAAGGTGTTTGGTTAAAGCACGCGGGAGAGGGTTTAGTAAAGGCTACGGGAATAAGAGGGTTTGTTTAAGCTCGTGGGGCTAAAAGCTTGCGAGCCGGTATCCGTTTTCAAAGGTTAGGGATATATGCTGGAATTACAGACTACCTTTCCCTATTCCAGCCGCATAGAGGGTATGCGGATTCAGGATATTGGCTCGCAAGAAACAACCCTACAGAGAGGGAACAAACACTAATGAAAGTATGGGGAATTACAGAGCTAGACGCATACAGAGCCGCTGACCTAGTTAGCGTCCGCATTGTCAATATGCGGCGCGATGGTAGGGCTTTGCGTTTCACGCTGAAACCAACCGCTAACAAGAAATGGCAACGACGTTCCGCCAGTAGCATTAGCCCCGAGCGGAAGGCTAACGCTATTTGTTTTCACGGCCACTATCATTTTATGCGCGAGCTATTCCGTATAAATGAAAATGCCCGAATCAAAACACGCTTTGCGGACTACAAAGGGCTAGCAATTTTCCTAGACCTGGCTCCGCAAACCGGCACGATTAACATCGGTTCTAGAATGTATCCCGTACAAATGCGGGAAGCTTGTTTCTGTTACGAATCGGGCGATGACTACATAACGCCGGAACGCGTTACAGCGTGGGACGGTTCACCCGACACTACACGAGAACTGCTGCGGGTAGCAGAGATGCGACAAGCGGATATGCTCGCGTGCCCGCATGTCATTATCGACCCTGCACATTACAGGTCGGACGGCAGTTGCCGCTGTAACGATCCTACAGAACAAGCTAGACTAATTTCAGAGTACGATTACAAGGCTAGCGATTTTCCAGTTGCTAGCCGGTAACTAGCTCATCCCCCGCGAGCTTAAACAAACCCTTTTATTTTCTATTTCATAAGTAAGAAAAACGGCTCACCTAATAAAGCCGGAGGACAAAACATTGTCCGAAATGGGAGAATGCTCCCTGCCTTGGAATAGTGAAATTCCAAGTGAATAATTGCGCGAGCTTACCGCGACTCGGGTAGGGACGATTTTCCTGGCACTGGCAATCTTCCAAAATTTGGGGCCGGTTTTTCAATTCTTTTTCAAAACGCTGTAAGCCTCTCTGCGGTCGCCGGTAGCTGTAGGCTACTCGGGTTCAAACTCGACCTGCTGAAGCTCTCTGCGAGCTTCCTGACGACTCCACGAGCTTGATCCTCTAGACCGCATGGTTGAGCCAAATGTGCATACGATCGCCATGCGCTCAAATAGCCATTTCGCTGTTAAGGGTGCTGTAAGCCTCTCTGAGCCGTCTGACCCTCCATTGAGGTCTTACCCTTGGCTAGAGGCTCGGAAGCCCTGAGCATGTCACACAAGGCCAGCGTGAAACGCGTTCGGCGTGGGCGTCCAGAGTTCCGGCGTCGAGCTACCAAGACCGATCTATATTTCAATCAGGAAGCACAAGACCCGCCTTTCGGCGGGCCTCGGCGCTCGGCCTACAGAGGGAGAGATACCGGAGCAAGATGCCTTTGTCCACAGGTGTTCCCCCTCAGGGGTCTGCTTCGCTCGGGTGAAGCTGGTAGTCACCTAGCAGCCTCATCTTGCTCCGGTAAATTACAACCTATCACACTTCTACCGGCCTGTCAACACGAATTTACAAACCGACTACGCTAGCTCTTCGGTGCCTAGTGCTCGCTGAATCGCCTGGAACCGCATTGCCATTTGAAAAACTTCTTGAAGGGCGTTAGCCTCCTGCTCAGTCAGCGCGTGACCGGCCGTCAAGACCATATAGTTTACAACCTCAATCGGGTCACTGTTTTCAGTATAAGTAACTGGCATTTTCAAACCCTCCTGTTCTTATTTCGTTTGAGGAGAAGGTGTCGTAGATGCTTACTATTACGATACTTCTCTTTTCTCAGCTCTTCAATGTCTTTTATAATTCGTTCTCTTTCTTGTTGAAGTCTACGAATCTGCTCGTGCTCAGTCATTTTCAATTATCTCTTTTGCAATTCGCTCTGACTCTCCGAGGATCGCCTCGGACGCGTCGCACTTGTGCCCCTGCGAGCTACAAGGCTCGTCGCAGTAGGAACAGTGCCAACCCATGCAACCATCGTAGCCGGGACGGTAGCCTCGCGTACAACGAGAGTTCTTGCAACCAGGCTTGCCTTGATACGCTACCGGCCCAACCAATATGTAATCGTCTAGGCTCATCTTAGCTCGTCAATGTTAGGTTGAAATTTTTGTGCTCCAAGCCTGAGCGTCGAGCCTTCAATTTCATACAAACCAGCGTAAACCGGCTGCTGACCTGGAACACTTACCCTTACAGTGGTATCAGGCTCAAATTCAATTTCAACTATTGTCCCTTTTGGGTAAACTCTCTTGCCGTCAGCTGATTTAATTTCGTCGGCAAGACGGACAACCATTTTTCTGTTTAGCCTCATGGCTTCCTCCATCCATGCAAGCAGCGGTGACAAGTGTACCAACCATCTGCAAGCCAATTATGGCGGCTTTTGCAATTCGGGTTTGGACACACTGGCTTGTGCATTTTCTTATGGTGCTTCATGGCTCTCCTTTCTGTAGGCGGATACTGGCTCGACCCCCTTGCACTTCTCGGAATCGAGCCAGCCTGCGAAGCATAGCACATAATTTTCAGTTGTCAAAACTTCTTTACGCGAGCCACTCCGGTCGATTGCGGATACATACGTTTGCGCCACTTATCAGCCATTGTCTTTGCATCTTCCGGTGTATCAGCGTAAAAGGTTACTTCGTCTATTGCCTTGGTGTCTTTTTTTACTTTAAATGTAAACGGCTTCAAGGAGCTTGCCCTTTCTCTGTTTGAAAATTCGTATCTGGCCCTTAGGTGCGATGCGAAGCTCTAGCTCTTCGGTCGGTGTCCGCACTGTGAGGTAACGATAGTCCCGACCTTTCCAACGCACTGAAGCCGTCCGCGTAACCTGGACATGACACTCACCGCCAAGGTCGGGCCAATCGAAACCGAAACGATCAGCTTCACTCGGGTTAAGCATCTTCAAACCAATTGTCTTCGTCCTCTTCGGTCGGCCGTAGACCATCAGGAAACAAACTGTAAAGCTGCTCTAGATATTGTTTGCTCTCTTCCTCAGTCGGCCATTCAACTTCCAATGAAACTTCCGGCCGTTCTATCCGTTCCATCATGGCCTTCATTTCAGCCCGGATAGCTTCCTCGTCAATTATCTCTTCAACTTCACTTGCGATTGTGTGATACCCGCGAAGTGAAGTAGCAATCATTTCAATCCTCTGCTCTTCGGTTAGTGGAGCTTCAACCCGGGTACAGTTTTCAATTACGTGGTAGAGCGTTCTGGAAATAGCCTCAGAGATTGCAACCTTTGTAAACTTGGCCTGCTCTTCGTAGTTCATTTGTCGTACCTCTTTCTTTCGCTGATTTTGAGATGAAAGTAACGTGGTGGATTTCCATTCGCCGGTGTTGCTTCAATTTCAATTTCAAGACGACCCAACCGTCGGGTATTGATTCGACACCCTTCAAACAAGTCGTAGGATTCAAGCTCGTCCATTTCTCGTTCGATCCAATCCCTCAACACGTATTTCATATCTTGCTTGAAACTGGCATGTTCGATCATTTCTTTTTTCCATTTCGTATTTGTTTAGTTATGAACAGTGCGTACTCATCTTCGTAGTCGGGTCTTGTAGGGTCGGGATGCTGCTCGACGTGCTCGACGTGTAGACCACGCTGCTCAATGTTCACACTAGGACGGCTCAGAGCGCCTGTAACACGCTGGCATAGCTCGACCAAGGTAGCGGCCACCCACAGGCACACGCCGAGCACGAGGAAGGCATAGAACGCCGTTTCCCACCCTTCGGAGAATCCAAGGTACAGCACGTAGACCAAACCGGCCAGAGCTATCAGCCTGAGTACGATCATGCCAGCACCCAAACCAAACTGACGAGACACACTCCGATTCCAAAACCAAGCAACGCTCCCGTAAGCAAAAACAACCGGGCGATGTGTATTTCTCTGTTTGTCATGCCGGGTCGTCCATTAGCCAAATTTTTGCGCCTTGTGAGGTACCGAGCAAAGGAAATGTCCGTACCGAAGGGAGTTGCCTACGCTTTTCAATTTCACGAATCCAGTACATCGCAAGCCACTCCCAAACTGTTTCCATGTAAATGCCAGCCTCACCTATTTCGTCTTCATCATTTACGCCGATAGTGAATCCATAGTGCGCTGCTTTCTTTTCCCCAAACTCCATAACGTCCTCGTCCTCGCTGCCATCGACTTTTGCAAATTTCAACGCTATCAAACCCCTTGAATACCCTGAGCTATACTTTGATTTAAACTTTACATTCATAAATACCTGACCGAGAATGCATCGGTTCGGTTCCCAAATTTCAAAGTTAGAAATGTCTACTTTGTCTGCCCAACCTGGCTGCTCCCTGTCAAGTAATGCAGCGCCTCTCTTGACTCGATCCCTACACCGACGACGTATCTTTGAAACCATTTTATTTTGAAGTTTAGTCAGCTCACCATGCATTATTTCACCTTCTCAATTGTGATTGTAATTTTGTCTCCAAGCTTCTTAGCCTCACCATTACGAATGTAAATGTAGGTGACGGCCGACTCGTGCTTCACGTTCTTGTATCGAATAGTGTTCTTTGTTTCCTTGTCAATTGAAAACTGTTCTTTCATTCTGAAATCACCCCTGGGTTTGATTACACTGTTGAAGAGGGGGAATTTTTTAGGTTCCCCCTCTCCCGCCCTGTCAGTGTGGACTTTCCAGACGACAGGGAGCTTAAAACCCTATGACTTTTTCTTGCTTCCAGGCGGTCGTCCTCTGCGCTTGCCTGTAGTGCTCTTAGCCGTTGCCTTGTTCTTACTACCCGGTGGGCGTCCGCGCCGCTTAGGGGCCGTCTGAGCCTTCTTTGCGGGCCTGCCTCTCTTTTTAGGCGTGGTCGCGTTCGGGCCAGTACCGTACTCGATGCGATTCGTGGCTACCGCGTGCTGGTTCGTCTTCAAACAGAAATCCCACAAGGTACGTGCAATCCTGTATTTCAACATCGCGTTAGCCTCGGCCTTTGTCCTGCGCTCACCATTGCGCTTGACCTTACCCATGAAATCCCAAATGTCAGGACTCAAAAGTGTAAACGCGCGGTCACGATTACCCTTGGACTTCTTAAGCGCCTTGATAATGCGATCCGGCGCAGAGCCACTACGCGGGTTCCATTCACCCGTCTTGTCGAAATCTACCTTACCGATCAGTGCTCGGCCAACGTCACCATTCGTAGAAGGCCGCTTCGCCTTGCCCTTTGTGGACTTTGCGGCAGGTGCCTTCTTAGCCGACTTCTTAGCGGTTGCCTTTTTCACAACCGACTTCTTAACTGCCGACGACTTCTTAATTGCCTTCTTAGCAGCGGCCTTAACTGGCTCGCCGTTGCTGGCAATCAACTCTTGAAGCTCGTCAGCACTTGAAGCGCGGCGAATCTGTGCGGCAGGAATGCCCGCCTTTTTTGCCTGGCGCTTAAGTGCCTGTAGTGTTGCCATTTGAAACCTCCTGGTTGATTCGGAAAACCTTACTGACTGAAATCTATCATAGGTGATCGGACTTGTCAAGGGCCAATTTCACCGCATGGTTGAGCGAAAACTTGACCACAACCTGAGCCGTCGTGCTGCTCATCCGGACTACCGTGGCCTTTTCAATCTTCATCGCACCTTTATCCATTTCAGGTGCTAGTACTCCCGCGACTTGCCGACTCAGGTGACCCATTCTCATTTGCGCATTAGACACTTTAATATCCGCAATTACAACTTCAATAGCGTTGGAGTCGTACTCGTTATTCGGATTACGCTTTAGCTTTACTCTGAAAGGTACTTGTTTACCAATCAACTTGCGACCGGACTGAGACAAGGCGTACTGTAATCCGACTACAGTAAAGGTTCGGGTTCGTTTTTTAACTACTCCATCCGCCCCCGGTGAATGAGCTTCCAATCCTGCAAGCTCTTGTGAGGTTTTTTTAGCTGCCAACGGGTCTACCTACTTTCTGCTTTGCCAATATATCAACAATTTCATTAACCTGCGCCGGACTCCACAAACGGATAGCTAGTTCCCCTTGGTGTACTCGGGCTGCCTTCGGAATCTTCCCTGTGCGCTCTAGATGCTTTAGCCACGACTGCGACCGGCCCACATACCGGCTCAATTCTAGAATCGTTAGATGGTCTTGAAATTTAGGTGGTTTCAAGTATTCCAAATCACGTCCTAGAGAAGTAGGGTCTACTTTCTTACGCCTCCCCATTTTTCTCTCCTGCTTCGTAAACATTAATGTATGGTGCTCTCATCTTCTCTACATACGCTGGTTTAATTTCATCTAGCGTTACCAGCCCGTCGTCAATTGCATCCTGAATCTTGTCCGGGTCAGCTACTCGTTTTGTAATTGCCATAAACACTTCCTTAGGCACAAGAGACTTCAACGGCTTGCACTTGACTCCCTCAGGAATGTCATCCTTCGTAGTCACCCAAATACGCTGCTGCACAGACTGAATCATTCGACCATAGAATTTATTGCCTGCCAAATCCAGCCGGTCGATTTTCTTTGCAATGCAAAATTCAGTTACTTCCTTTTTGAGCGTGCTGGCCGCTGCTTCCAATTCTTTAATTCCATGCTCGGCTTTTAAGTTGTCAGCTTTCTCTTGTAACTTGACTACGTTAGCCAATACTCGTGCTGCCTCTTCCTTTGTTTTTATTTTCATTTGATCTTGAGCCTCCTGAGTTTGATTGAAATTCCTGCCTTGCGGTAGGTTTGTTTTCTCTGCGACCACTGACGACGTAATGGACGTACCTTCATATCCACAACATCATAAATTACAGCGTTAGTTTTACCGGGATGCGTGCGGATCGTTCGCCCTATCTGCTGAATCAATCTACCTTCATGCTTTCCAGGGTGCGTAAGAACGATTCGGTTAAGTCTAGGTATGTCCAGAGCTTCGTCCGCAAGCTGTGTAGCAGCAATACATTGTGTGGCCCCTGACCTGAAATCTTCAAGGATTCGCTTGCGATCTTTTCGTCCACGCTTGCCAGTAAGGATTTCAATTGGGAAATCCATAAGGGCCGCAATTCGTTCAAGGTGTTCAATGCGTCGGCTGAGAATGAGGCACGAATTTCCTTTGGCAACTTCAGCATTTGCTACCTCCGCAATCTGTTTGTTACGGTCGTCATCTGTAACCAGCTTGTTCAGCATCCTCGACCAATCAAACGCCCCACGATATTTGCATTTGAAATTGGTTTTGATCGGTACTACCTTCAACTTAACTGGACTTGAAAATTCCTGTTCATGTATCACTGGCCCAAAGATGAATTTCAAAGCAGGGTGCATTCCATCTGCTCGGGTCGCTGATGCCGTCACACCGAACCTATAGAACGCCGGACAGAGGTTCATAGTGGCTTCCCATGAAGGTGCAGCGCCATGGTGAGCCTCGTCCGCGATGATAGCCCCAAACTGTTTCCAAAATTCCGTGTCACTGTAATTCTTTAGCGTTTGAATAGTTGCAATGGTTAGGTGGCCTATGTCACACCGACTACCACGTATCACTCCAATTTCAATATCAGGTATGGCTTCCTCTGCATACTCGATCCACTGTTGGAGAATATCCTCTGTATGAACGATAACCAAGCTGCGAGTTTTGCAACGAGCTACAAAGGCAAGCACAATCTGACTCTTACCTGTGCCCGGTGGCCTCAGCACTTGCCCTTGCTGATATTCCAACATGGCTTCCACGGCTTCGGACTGACCACGAAAGCGTTTGTCCTTAGCCACGTTATCAAGCTTGATGTTGAATTTCAATTCAGGCATAGGGGGACACACGCGCCGGTCGCGGTAGTCAAGCTGCTCGACAAGGTTCCACGCCCCTCGGGGAATAACAATCTTCTCCCACGCATAATCACGCCGGTAGCACTCGACCACATCTTGATCCCCATTTAAAAATGTGAGCTTGTTTAGTAGCCTCTGCCAATCTCGATCTGAAAGCTCTTCATCTTTGATTGTAATTTTACTATCTACAATCAAGACGGTTCTCTTTGTTCTTGTATGCCCATGCGCTCATTATACACACTAGGTTGATTGTGTCAAGCCTTATGCACCGAAGATATTGGTTGCCGATTAGCCAGGACACGGGCTATTTCTACTTCTGGATTTTCATTCAGGGCTTTAACTTCATCTGGACTAACTGGGTATGTAATTGTACTTTTTCCTCTATAGACGATTAGCGTAGCTTCAAAATTGCCCGCTATGTAGTGCGTATGTCCGGCCGCATGAACTAGAACCATTCCAGGCTCTATTGGTTCGTCACACAAATTACATCGTGTTTCATGTGTCGGTGTAGCCTCATTACAAATTTCACAACAGACTGCCCAACCAGTTATCGCTTGGTAAGTAGTAGGAATTTCATTGCCTACCCAAACGTGTTCGTGGCCTGCCGAATCTACGTACTTCCATTTCGGATCAGGTTCGTATTCGGGATACATGGTTGTAGCTGGAATAGAATCTCGCTCTTCGATTATTTCATATCTAAGCATATGTCCCTCCAAATTTCTCGCCGCATATACTCCATGATCCCTAGAGCGTCATAGCGGTCGTCGGGCTGTATCGCCTTAGCCGTCGAGCCTTGTGGCCTTGGCACCTTTCCATATTTAGTAGATGTAATTATGTCGGGCCAATCGGGAACCCTGCTCGGCAAATCAACCTTAGACAAAGCCCATTCCTTAGCTCGCCACTTACCGGAGTCATCGAAATTACAGTTGTATTCGTCAGCAAGTCTTTGACTTTTCCATTTGGAATGATGCGTTGTAATTCCAAGGTCATCGGCCACAACCTTTTGCCATGACTTTGAATTGATTTGAAATATACCTTCTACTCCGTATCTCAACAATCCGCCTAGAAGAGCGCCGGACATTTCTGCTTGTTGTTTTAAAAACGAGCTTTGCATTTGCTTCACCATGCCGAACGGCCACGGTTCCTCAACTGCGAAATACATATTTTCCTTTTCAACAAACGCATTTAACTCGCCAAGTAAATTGTCAATATAGTTTTCAATCCGAACAACGTCCTCTAGCCGATTGAAATAATGAGTACCTACAGGCCAACGCCATATTTGAAATTCTGGCCCCTTGATTTTTTTCATTGTTACGTCATACCATATGCCAGCCATAGCGATACTCGACATTGAAATATCTATGCCCGCTATCAGGGTCGGTTTCTTTGGAAACCATTTTGACTTTTCCCTGGCACTGGCGCGTTTCCGAAATTTGGGGGATCGCTTTGGGATTGGCTTAGCCATAAGCCCTCCTAAGCCTCTCGACAAGCACGGCATAGGGAAGGGTGCATTTCTCTTTCGCGCAGCTTAGGAGGCTTCACAAGCCCCTGCTCGGCTATGCCTACACACAAGAGCTTCGTTACCAGCAACGCCTTATCCTCGCAGTTGGCTCGATCCAGCTTTCCCCCGAACTCGATATAGATTCGCTCAATGGTATCAGCAATTGTATTTTTAACTTCCCTGCTGCTCGGGCCTTTCCTAGTTACAGGTATAGCTTCCTTTTCCGCTTCTACCATTAGCTTTTTCACGGCGCTCGATTTCCTCGGCGCTTTTTTAATAGACCGTGCCTTTTTCATTCGCTTACAATCTTGGCAATGGCGCATACTGCGCCTGCAATCACCGCAAGCTGCAAACAAATAATGAACAACAACACCATAATCATATTAAGGATTTCCTTTTCCTTCATAGCAACTCTAAAAGGCCGTCTACAGCACCCAGGAAAAGCGCTGCCGCCATAATCACTACACCGTAAAGGGGAAATGTCATTTTAACAGGGTAACGCCAGACAGTGTCCTCCGCTTTTTTCATTTTATCCTCTTCTTTTTCTTGGGCGTGATTTTCTCAGAGCACTCGTTACAGTAAACTTTTGGAAACTCATAATTTTCAACACGTATATCCATGAAAGCCAAGTCTTTCACAATTTCAGTTGCCATGTAGAGAATGTTCTGATCGACAAGATGATGTGAGTATGTCACCGTGACGCCAGGGTTCCTCTTACCATCAGGGAATATCCTAATCGTGGCACTGGCAATCGTTGTCAGCCTATCCCTAATTGCGTCAATGGCTTCCTTAGTCTTGGCATCCTGAGCTTCATATGCGGCTAGAGCAATCCGATACCTAGCGTTTGTTGCTTTTTCAAACAAGGCCAGGTGCTCCTTTATTGTCTTGCTGTACCTCGCCTTCTTTCCTGGTATGGGTTTAGCCACTAGCTTTTTTCTTTCCAGTTACCAAAGCTCCACAAATACTGCATACCTGATAGGTGTGCCGAATGTCATCAACTTTCAAAAAGGCAACCTCCTTCAAGGAATGCCCGCACTGTTCCTGAAATTCCCTGACTAGCTCCACCGTGCCCTTTCCTGACTTCTCATTGTCGATCAAGTATTGAATTTTTTCAGGGACAGGTTGTGGCTTCATCATAGGATGCTTATATGACGGGTGAACCGTCCTGTCACCCCGCTTGATCTTTTGAAATTTAGTAACAACCTTGTTCTTAGGCATTAGTCAAACCTCCTGGTAGGGATCGCTCAGTGTATCAACACTAGGTTTGTTTGTCAACTAATCTTTAGGAGCAACCTCACTCGACCGGCGGAAGATTTCTCGGCTGGCAGCGTTACGGTAATCCTCATAACCTAGAGCTACAGCCGTAATTACTTCTAGCTCGGCTTCAAGCTTTGTAATATCAGATAGCAACTCAGAAATGTCATCCTCCAACTGCATCGCGTCGTCTAGCTCATACTTGGTTTTGAATTTATTGTTGTTCTTGAACCTGTATTTGGCTTGAACTAACCGCAGGTCGCGTCTGAGCATGGTCAGCATAGAGGCTCTCTTAGCGGCCACAAAAATCGCGTGTGCGTGACGAACAGCGTATCGGGAGTGGACGGAACCAACTTGCCTACCATTGAGTCTTGTAAAATCAAGCGGAATACTATCACTAGCGGGGTCAA
>Ga0184628_10001408_pt1 | contig 11883 bp, 11 predicted proteins | sample PLM4_5_b1_FD_133149 | JGI IMG/M metagenome (GOLD analysis project Ga0184628, IMG submission 133149) | Groundwater sediment microbial communities from an aquifer in East River, Colorado, USA - PLM4_5_b1 | ecosystem: Environmental > Terrestrial > Soil > Riparian zone | place: USA: East River...
GAGGAGTTCGCGCTGCGGGGCGCGTCTCCACCTGATCGCGCTCATCGAAGACCCGCCGGTGATTCGGTTAATTAACCTTCGCGAGGCCTCTAATAGTTCCTATCGTCCTCTAGTCCTTGAGGTTCGTCTTTGGCTGATTCGGCGCGAGACGCTTCCGTCTGTCGGATCGCGAGTTCCTGTACCACTATCACCAGCCGATTCGAAACCACCGTAATCTGGGCCAGCACGTACACGAGCATGAAAATGACAAAGCAGAGGGCGAGGAGCGTCAACGCCGAGGCGGGAAACAAGGCTCCAACCAGTCGAGTAATCCCTCCGAGCAGGGGAGGGACGAGCAAGACGAGAAGTGCACCAAGAATGGTGACGATGAAAATGATGCCGTAACCGACATATAGACGATCCCGTCGGACGAGGTCGAGGATCCAGACCAGGAGGGTTAGGCCAACCGCAATCAGAACAATGATGCCTTGAGTGGTCATCGTTGGCTCCTTCGCGTGAGATCAGCTTCAACGAGCGCAATCAAGAGAATGAGGAGCGTTTTCAGCGGATAGGTCACATAGCTCAGGAGCGAATACATCGATTGACCATGCCGGCGTTCGACGACGGTAATTGGGTATTCTCCGACGCGGTAGCCCAGCCGCAATAAGTACACGATCGCCTCCGCATGAAAATCAATAAAGTGCCAGCGCGTGAGCGGGGCAAAGACCGACCGCCGGATGATCTTCAATCCGGAAGTCGTATCGTAGATGTGCTGCCGGCCGACCAATCGTACCAACCACGAGAAAAGCCGCATCCCGATGCGCCGTCCCAGAGGGGACTGGGAGTAGTCATGGGACGCGACATAACGCGACCCGATCAGCACATCCCAGCCGGCGCCAAGGCTTTCGTGGTAGAGAGCTTTGACCTGCTCCGGGTGGTGCTGGCCATCGGCGTCGAGAGTGATCAAGACGTCGTAGTCGCGACGCAGCGCGTAGGTGAGTGCGGTCTGAATGGCTCTGCCGTAACCAAGGTTGCACAAGTGGGTCGTGGTCAGCACGCCAAGCTGATTCAAGATCCGTCCGGTCGCATCGCGAGAACCGTCATTGACAACGAGCAAGTCGAAATCTGGCAGGGACTCGCGCACTCTTTCAATGACCGTTCCAATGCTCTCTGCCTCGTTGTAGGCAGGGATGGCGACGAGAACCCGAGGCTTAGTCTCCAATCAGGGCCGTCCCACGCGTTCGTAGATTGCGAATGTACCCGGCAGGCCAGACGTTTCATTGGTCGAGTCTGCGAAGACTCGCCGCCAGCGATCCGGGTACGCGGTCACGACGGGAGCGGTGTATTTCTTGAGAACACCTTCGTCTACCATCAAGAATGTCACGGGTACGCTGTCCAACAGCCGTTGGGCTCTGGCGGGGTCGAGGTCAAACGGTGGAAAGACCGATTTGAGTCCGCTCCGCAGATACACCCACTGCGGATCGGTGGCGGCCACGACGTCGCCGGCCCTCGCCCTGACTCTGAGTCGATCGAAGGCGGCGTCCGCTGCCGGATAAAAGCCCTGATAGAAGAAGAGCCGGTACTCCAGTGTCGCTCCATTGGTGGTCTGCCACTCCACCTTCGGATGCCATTTCGTAAAGAGGACGAGCAACCCAAGAACTTGTGAGGCAAAGATGAAGGATACCAATGCGCCCGCCGCAGTAGCGGTGACCAGGCGAGGCCTAAGAGAAAAGCGTTCCGCAATAATGCCCGCGATCGACCGAAGGGCAAGAAATAGAGAGAGTGAAAGAAAGGGAGCAATAGGTACGAGATAGCGGTTGAATTGACCCGGCCACGGTGTGGTACAGATGGCAATCAAGGAAAAGACGACATAGAGAGGAATGAAATACTGCTGCTTCGCCACCAGGAGCACGACTCCGTAAGCAATCAATGCGCTGAGTAAGAGCAAGGTGACGCGGATGCTGGCCGGCGGCAGGACAGTATGACCTGCGCGCTTGTCGATCGCCGAACGCAACAAATCCCATATCGGCTCTTCCGTGCTGACCGCTTCTCCGAGATTGACGGCCATGCGGAACGTGTTGTGGAGGAAGCCGCTAGCTCTATCCCGGAGCGAGGCATAGCCTAATTCCGGGCTGAATGAGTCCTTGTACCGCAAATTTCGCGCATAGCTGACGTTGGGGTAGGCGTAATCAGCGCGCTGATACTGGTAGACGGGATTCTGATATTCGTGGCTGGCCTCGACGTGTGCCACGTAGCCTATCCAGCACAGAACGGGAACAACTGACACCAATGCGCGAATCCCTGCTTGCTTCAATCGTCTCTGGGAGAGAGCTTCAACGATCCATGCCGCGAGGAGCGCGACGCCGATCGTGCGCAGCGCATACGAGATCACGGCCAGGGGTACTCTCAGGAAACGGCTTGGTCCTGCGCTCGAATTGCAAAGCGTGAAAAGAACGGTCGCGAGGCCAAAGGGAATTTCGGGAAAGCATAAATCCGACATGAATATCGTATGGAGCTGGAGCGCGAACACCAGAGCCGCCAGGAACGAATAACTCGTCGGCAAAAACAGCCGGAGCATAAAGTAGCCGGCTACGACATAGGAGACGAAGAAGATTACGTACGTCAGTCGCAACCAGTGACCGAGAACGACGATGTCGTCCGTTCCCAAGATCCAATGATGAAGAGCGATCAGGACCGGTAACATCGGGGGGTGCAACGTCGACTGAATCTCTCCGGGCTCGTTGAGTAACCGGTAACCTTTACCCTCGGCCAGCGCAGTTCCCAGGACGTAGTAGGCGGCGCCATCCCATCTCAGATCGATCGGTCCTTTGAGGCGGGGAACCCAGCAAAGCGTGGCCAACGTGGCGAGGACCAGGGCGGCGATGACATCGGGTCTGTTGAGTTTCATACACTCACTCTTAAGAATCCCCGTTTACTGTCCGAAGGCAGGGTCCGTTCAGGGTCGCAGAACGGATCTTCCGCCAACCGCGCTAATTGTTCCTATCGTCGCGCATTTCGGCAACGGTTTCAGGAGGGTGTGTCATGACACGCGCCGCTGCGGCTACCATCGTTCTGCTAAGCTCCGGCCGACACTATCGCGTGGCCAGCTCTGCGTGTCGGTTGATGATCTACCGGAAGTTCGGTTCGCCGCGGGTCCTCAGGGAATGCAACAGGCTCCGTGGATCGCAATCGACCTCGACCTACCATGGCGCCGCGCCGAGGCCCTGACACGGGCGTTGAGCTGCCCGGACGACGCGAGTGCCAGTGCAGAAGAAGGATGCTAACCAGGAAGAACGGCACAGGGATTTCGTAGCCGAGTCCACTCGCCATCCACGTCGTGCCCATGCCGCCAGCCACCATCCTCGACCGCGTGCAGCACGCTGACTCCGGAGCCCGGCGTTCAGTTTGAGGAGGTAAAGACACATGCTGAGCGGGACGAGGTCATCATGGCCTTTTCGCGCCCTGGCACAGCCAGTCCGAACTCTAGGGGAGAGGCTTCACGGTTGGCGCCTGAGTATCACGCCAAGTGCTCGGCCAGCAGCGCCTCGGCAGCCTCGATGCCCGACGCGAGCGCCGTTCCCGTCGACGCAACCGACGGATGCGTTCTGTAGTTCCCAGCGAAGTAGACATTCCGCCACGAAGTGCTGCGCAGCGGCGGGTTGCGGTAGCCCACGGTGAAGACGGGGGAGTAGATTGGCACCCTCGTCAGGCGCCACCATTCGGGCTCAAGTTCATGCCCGAAGATGTCCCGGAAATCTGACAGGTACTCGTCAATCAATTGCCCTTCGGACAACCGAAAACGAGGGTCGCCCGAGCCACCGAAGTGGGTGACGAAGTTCACACACGTCTCGCCCGTGCCGCCGATCGTGGGATTGAGTGAACTCAGAATGAAAAGACCTGAGGTTCGGCGGGTCCTGCAGGTGAGATTGAGCCAGTAGAAGTCCGGATGAATGCGCCGGCGCGTCGCGGAGACCATCGAGAGAAGCGCCGTGTAGCGAATCGTCGGCAGGCCCGGCGAACCGTCCGTAACCAGCCCCAGGTAGACCGGCGCAGGCAGCGTGGAGACAAATGCGTCGGCCTCCAACTCTGCTCCACTCTCCAGCCGCGCGGCGGCGATTCGGTCGCCGTGGCCCCGCAGTCCGGCAATCGCCTGATTGGTGATGATGCGCACGTTCGCCTCGCGCAGCAGCCGTTCCAGTCCGTCACAGAGCACCGTCGTCCAGTTGGTATTCGGGATGTATCCCAGAGGAGCGGTGCCCTCACGGTAGCTTAGACGAGCGCCCAGCCAGGAAGCCGAGACGTCCCGGCACGGCAACTCGAACTTGAGGCCACACAGGGGCTCAAACAACGCCTCGCGAACGCCAGGTCCTCCCCACGCATCGACAAGTTCCGCGGCCGAGCGACCATCCCAATCGGACCAGTCCGTCTTGCAGTACCCGAGAAGCATCAGACGAAGTAGACGGAGCTTGTTGCCCGCTGACATCGGAAATCGAAGGAAGCCTGACGGCGATGCGAGGTCGTGGAGGCGGTCACCGACTCGAAGGAGCATCCGGATGCGACGCCATCGAACGGCCGGGAGAGCGCCGATGCGATCCAGGAAGCGAAGGAGCGTCTTGTCGCGACCGAGAATGTGGTGATAGCCAAGCGGATACCAGTGGCCGGCCCGGTCGAAGCTCCCCGCCAAGCCGCCCAGCCGAGGGCTTGCCTCCACGAGGGTCACCGCGCCACTGCCAGCTTCGGCCAGGCGCAGCGCAGCCGCTATGCCGGACAGCCCGCCGCCCAAGACGACAACCTTCTTCTTGACCACAGAATTCGAGTCCTGGATGATGGATTCGGATGTTACCTCACGCCCGATCGGGACTACCTACACGTGGCGTGGCCGTGGCATTGCTGATTGGGCTCGCTGCTCTTGCCCTGATTCCACGATTCGCAGCTGCGCGACACCGTTTCTGGGCGGATGAGATCTTCTCTGTCGCGATCGCGACCGGACATTCCCTCGAACACCCAGCCTCGGTTGCCGATGTGTCCCTCGGGGACTGGATCGAGTGGTCCGAGCCGCGATCGGCCGCGGATTATCGAGCGTACATGGAGCACACGGGAAATGGTCTGTCTGCAAGGGCCGTGCTCCGAGCCGTCTTCCTGTCCGACACGAGCCCACCTTTGTATTACCTGGCCCTTCACGCGTGGACGCTCGGCACCGGAACGTCCGACACGGCCGTGCGCGCGTTCTCCCTGCTTGCTTCCATAGCCTGCATGCCGCTGATCTGGAGCCTTGGGCTTCAGGTCGGAGGACGCGCTACAGGCCTTCTCGCCTGTCTGCTCTTCGCCCTCGCCCCTTTCGCCGTCAAGTATTCCGTCGAAGCTCGCATGTACTCGCTCGTATGGCTGGAGGTGCTGGCCTGCGCTTGGCTTACGCTGGCCATCGTGCGAGAGGAAGGAAAGCGATTCCACTTGCTCCCCGCGTGGGTCGTGGTCTCGGCTGCTGGCCTTCTGACTCACTATTTCTTCGCGTTCAGTTGGGCAGCGTCCGTCCTGTGGATTCTCCTCTCGTCGGATCGCGTCGGCCGAGCATGGCTGGTCATGGCCTGTGCTGCAACCGCCGTGCTGTTGTTGCCCTGGTACGTGCACTTGCCTGAAAGCTTCTCCCACTGGCGTGTCACGGCGGGGTGGCTGAATGGCCCGACGCCATGGCCATCGGGAGCACTGGGGCCATTCAGGCTCGCATGGCAAATGGTGTCGAGGGCGGAGGACCAGGCCACCTGGGGCCGGCCGCTGGTGGCGGGCGGGTTGGCGCTTGCCCTTCTGGGCGCTGTAAGGTTCCGCGCCACGTTCCGACATACCGGGACGCCTTTCCTCTGGTTGTGGCTTGGAGGAGCGTGCTGCGGTCCCTTGGTCTTCGATCTGGTCTTTGGCACGCGCACCTCAGCCGTCAGTCGATATGCGTCACCCGGCTTGCCAGCTGCTCTGATTCTTCTCTCAGATGCTTTGGCTCGCATGCCCGCCAGGGAACGCTTGTTCCCGTTGCTACTGATATTTCTCGGATGGTTTCACCCGGTCACTGCATTTGCACTGAGTCAGGCGCGATCAGACGGGCAATTTGCCGCGATCGCCTCGCGCTTCGAGTCGTGGAAGAAGCCCGATGATCTCCTCATCGTGTATTCGATTCCGTCTGGCGTTCTGGGAGTGGCCCGTTATCTGGAGGACGGCCCTGCCCTCCTTTCGTGGGTTCCTCAACTTGCCGAGAGGGACACTGAGAGCCTTGTGAAGGCAACGGAGTTGCGCCGGCGTGTGGGAGTTGTAACCGTACACGCCGTTGTATCAGACCCACCGGACGAGCACTGGCAGTTCGGGCGGTGGCGGCTGGTCGACGAGCGCTGGATCGCGGGGGCCAACGTCCGGGAGTTCGCACCGATCGCTCCCGGTCGGGATCCGTCGTCTTTCCCCCCTGCCGGTCAGGACGCGAAGAGTCTCGCAGCCAGTTCGCCTCCTGGTGCCTTCCTGCGGGGCGAACCTACTGAGGTAGCGGCCAGCCCTTCCGATCTACGGACGTTCACGCTCAAGTGGAATGCGGGAAACGAATCGGGCGGCCAGGTCTTTGTGTCGGTTGACGGGGCGCCGGCGATCCTGTTTGCCGCCGGTCACGAGGGAACTCAGGAGGCGGCCTGGATTCAACCTACGTCCAGCTACCGATTTACGCTCTACGGCGGCACGCGGGAACGAACGCAATTGGCCACACTCGATATCGCCGGCGAGGCCCCAATTGCGGCGTCTGTGCAGCGGACGTTATATGTATATGTCATCGCCGCGCTGGTTGCCTGGATTGCCTCCCGCATCGGCTTTGCGCTCTGCTTAAGCGTCCGACGGCGCCAGGTGTAGAGGACCACGACCAAGTTCGTGTGTGTCGACATAGTGACTACTCGTGCCCATTACTTCCTGCAGCGCGAGCTGCAGCTTCCGAATCACGTCATCGCGCTCAGCAACGCCAAGCGCCATTTCCGCTTGAAGCGATCGGATCGTTTCGTCACGCGCCGCGACCTTTTCGTGGAGTTCTCGCTGCAGCCCGCGAATGGATTCGTTCCGGAGCAGAACGTCGGCATGCAGGCGGCGCATCACGTCGGCTCGCGCGTCGAGTGCCTTCTCAGCGGCCAGAACTTGTGCCTCGTAAGCGCCGGCTTCTTGACACTACTCAGACGTCAAGGTGAGATAACGTCATGATGCGAACGATCGCGGTAGGTCTCGTCCTGTCGGCCGCAGCCGTTGTCGCCATCCCTGCCGGCCGCTTCGGCATCGAGACGCGGGCCGTAGCCGCGCAGGCTCGTTCGGTCCCCGCGACAGACGTGCCGAGGTTCCGGGTGGACCCGGCCTGGCCGAAGATTCCGAACAACTGGCAGTTCGGACAGGTCGCCAGCGTGTCGATCGACGCGCAGGATCACGTGTGGGTGTTGCAGCGGCCGGGCACGTTGAGTGCCGCGGAGAAGCCTCGGGCCGCTCCGCCCCTCCTGGAATTCGACGCCGCCGGGAACTTCATCCAGGCGTGGGGCGGACCGGGACAGGGGTATGAGTGGCCGAATTCGGAGCACGGCGTGTACGTGGATCCCAAGGGCTTCGTCTGGATCGGCGGCAACGGCGACAAGGACAACCAGATCCTCAAGTTCACCAAGGCCGGGATGTTCGTGATGCAGATCGGCCGGTCGGGGCAGAGCAAGGGCAACGCCGATACGCAGAACCTGAACCAGCCGGCGGACGCATGGGTGTACCCCAGGACGAACGAGCTCTTCGTCGCCGACGGCTACGGCAACCGTCGGGTGATTGTCTTCGACTCGGACACCGGCAGGTTCAAGCGGATGTGGGGGGCTTTCGGCAACGTGCCCGTCGACGCCGCGCCCAATCCCTCGAATCCAGACGCAGACCCCGATGGCGCGCCGCAGTTCGTGCAGCCGGTGCACGCCGCGCGCGTATCGAATGACGGGCTGGTGTATGTCTCCGACAGGGGAGGCAAGCGGGTGCAGGTGTTCACGCTGGACGGCAGGTACCTCTCGCAGGTGTTCATCGGCCGCGAGTGCAAGGCGCCGGAATGCGGCAACGGCACGACGGCCGCGAGCACGGCGTTCTCGACGGATCCCGAGCAGCGGTTCCTGTTCGTCGGCAACCGAAGCCAGGCGAAGGTCATGGTGTTGAATCGGAAGACGCTCGAGATCCTGAATTCGTTCGGGCAGTGGGGTTCGGCGCCTGGCGACTTCGGCACGCTCCACCACATGGCCGCCGATTCGAAGGGCAACCTCTACGTCACCGAGGTGACGCCGCTCAAGCCGGAGAACCGACGGATTCAGAAGTTCGTACGCGTTGATCGTTGAATGACGTGCAGGCTCGCTTCGTGTCGGACCTTGCCGGGCGTGTGGCCATCTGTCTTGCGTTGGGATTGACGGTTCCGGGGTGCGCGAGCCAGGGATCGGTTCCGCCACCGGTGGCAGCCCCGGCCATGAGCGATTTGACGGGCACCACGTGGCAGCTCGTCGAGTTCCAGTCGTCCGACGACCGTATCGGCACGGTCAGGCCGGACAAGCCGCAGAACTACACGCTGATGTTCGACGCGAGTGGTCGCGTCGCCATGCGCCTCAATTGCAATCGCGGGTCTGGCGCGTGGGCGGCTATGCCCAGCGGACCCGGAGGTGGATCGCTGACGTTCGGCCAGCTTGCGGTCACTCGGGCGTTCTGCCCGCCGCCATCGCTCGACGGTCAACTGGCGCGCGACATGGAGTACGTCCGCTCGTATGTGCAGAGGAGCGGTCGCCTGTATCTCAACCTGATGGCCGACGCCGGCACCTACGTCTGGGAGCACCCGACCCAGTAGATGCGTCGCGAGACGCGGAACATCGATGGGACGTGGTGTGCGCGCACTCCGAATGAGACCGACGGCCGACGCCCGTGGACGCGCGTGGATACGCGCGACGGACACATTGACAGCCACCTCCGAGGTGTTCAATATCGCCCTGCAACAGGTGGGAGGTCGCGATGTTGAGTCGGCGCCAGCTTCTGTCCGCAGCCGCTGCGAGCGCGGCGCTGTTCGCGCGTGGCCCGAGAACCTTCGGGGCGCAAGCGGCAAGATATGAACTGATCATCAGGGGCGGACGTGTCATCGACCCCTCGATCCGGCTGGACGCGATCCAGGACGTGGCCATCTCTGGAGGCCGTATCGCCGCCATCGAGGCCGAGATCGCGGCCGATGCGGCGGACACCATCGACGCGCGCGGCAAGCTCGTGGTCCCGGGTCTGCTCGACATCCACACCCATACCGCGCGTGCCGTCGAGGGGCCGGGGCTCGTGTTGCAGGACGGCGTCACCGGCTGGATCGACGCGGGATCGCAAGGCGCCGACCACATCGCCGACCCCATTGCCGTGGCGCGGTCAGCGCCGCAGCCGGGCCGCGTGCTGATCAACATCGGACGCGCCGGCATCCTGCCCGACGGCGACACGATGGACCTCGCGCGCGCCGACGTGGCCGCGGCGCGCGAGGCGATTGCCAAGAACCGCGACGTCATCGTCGGCGTGAAGGCACGCCTGTCGCGAGAAGTCGCAGGCACGAACGATTACGAGGTGCTTCGGCGCGCGAAGGAGGTGGCCGCCGCCTTCGGACTGCCGGTCATGATCCACATGGGTCAGACGATCTCGCCGCTGCCCAGGCTGTTCGATCTCCTGACACGTGGCGATATCGTCACCCACATGTTTGCGCCACCGCCCAACAGCATCGTCGACGAGAACGGCCACATCCTGCCGGCCGTGCTGGCGGCGAGGCGACGCGGCGTCTGGTTCGACGTCGGCAACGGACAGACCGGACATATCAGATGGGACACCGTCGGCGCGATCATGAAGACAGGGTTCTGGCCGGATACGTTCTCGACCGACTGGAACACGAACAGCCGTCAGACGGGCGTCATCGACCTGCCCAACTGCATGTCGAAGCTGTTCGGCTTCGGCATGACGCTTCCTGAGGCGATCGCACGCGCGACCGTGAACGCCTCGCGCGTCTTTCCGCTGTTCAACGACCGCGGCACGCTCAATGTCGGCGCGCCGGCCGACGTCGCGGTGCTCGAGCTGCGGGAAGGGTCGTTCGAGTTCCTCGACAACTTCAAGAACACGATCACCGGGCGCCAACGGCTCTTTCCGTACGCGACCGTACTCGCGGGCAGGCGCGTCCCGCGTGCGTAGCTCGCCACGCCCGCAGGTTTGGGTGAAATCTTCGATCTGGGTAACGTGAGAAAAGCAGGCTCTGGCGGCGGACGCACGCAACAGGCGGGCAGGCCGTAGGTAGTCGGCGCGATCGGGACGCGAGGGATTGGACATGCCACGGTACGATTTTCTGGTCGAGAGCTATCGTACGGAGCGGCTGAAGACGCTCAGCGTGTGGTCGCAGATCCCGGATGCCCGGATGTACGTCCGACCTGAGCCTCGGGCGCGCACGCCTCTGGAACACATGATCCATCAATGCGCGAGTGAGGACGCGTGGATGCGGTCCATGCTTGGCCTCGCGGTGAGTCTGCCGGTGCTTCCGGCGGAGGAGACGCGCCTGGCGTTCCTCAATCACTACGCCGACGCCTCAGGGCAACGATTGGAGTTGCTCGCGGGCAAGCCAGATGCCTGGTTCGAGGAAACGACCTCGTTCTTCGACGTTGTTCGATCCCGTGCGTGGGTCCTCGTGCGTCGATTCACTCATTCGGCGCACCATCGTGGACAGCTCACCAGCTACATGCGGTCGTGGGGCCGGCCACTGTACTCGACATACGGTCCCACCGCGGACACGGGAGGCCTTCCCCTCAATGGCGCTACGGTCGTCTACCGATACGACTCGGTGGAGGATCTCCTCGCCCATGAACGTCGCGGTGGCGCCGGGCCTGCACTGCCCGGGACTGGAGCAGTCTCGCCCACGGAACGTGGGGGACTCGACGTGAAGACCTCGTGAGCGACGTTGTTCCTACCGTCCTTCTGGGTTAAGGTGTCGCACAAACAGGAGCCTTCCATGCGCACAGTGCTATTGGCCACGACCCTCATCGCGTTCGCGTCGATTGCAGTCCCGATCTCGGCCCAGAAGGCGGCGGCGCCCGATCCGCTGGCGATCGGCGGCAAGGACACGGCCTGGTTCATGGACCGGGTCGGGCGGCCGGACACCGACAGCGAGCCTCAGGTCCCGTTCAAGATCGCGGGCAACGTCTACTACATCGGCGCCAACAACATCGCGTCGATCCTGGTGGCCACGCCGAAGGGTCACATCCTGATCGACACCGGCACGCAGAAGATGGCGGCGGTGGTCTTTCCCAACATGGTCAAGCTCGGCTTCAAGCCGGCGGACATCAAGATCATGCTGATCTCCCACGCGCACTTCGACCACATGGAGACGATGGAAACCATCCGCCGGCTGACGGGCGCCACGGTGGCGGCGCTCGAGGCCGAAGTTCCCGCCCTGGCCAGCGGTCACGACTTGAGCTCGAACGAGACCTGGGGCCAGGAGCCGCTGCAGGTCGGTCGCGTGCTCAAGAGCGGCGAGGACATCATGCTCGGAGGCTCGACGGTCAAAGTGATCTGGACGCCTGGCCACACGCTCGGCGCCGCCGCCTACTTCATCAACACGGAGGAGAACGGGAGGGCGTATCAGATCGTGTTCGGCGGCCCCCCGGGACCGATCACCGGCGATCCGAGATACGACACGCGCCCCGAGGACGCCTATGCGTCGTACACGGCGCTGCGCGCGATGCATCCCGATATTCTCATCTCGGGCCACCCGCAGAACCTTTTCAAGGGCAAGCTCGACGCCCTGTGGGCGAACACGCGCCCGAGCCCGCTGACCATGGCGGCCGGGCAGTGGGCCAAGATGATTGACGACTCCGAGGCGGCCTTCAAGAAACGCCTGGC
>Ga0184628_10001409_pt1 | contig 11881 bp, 8 predicted proteins | sample PLM4_5_b1_FD_133149 | JGI IMG/M metagenome (GOLD analysis project Ga0184628, IMG submission 133149) | Groundwater sediment microbial communities from an aquifer in East River, Colorado, USA - PLM4_5_b1 | ecosystem: Environmental > Terrestrial > Soil > Riparian zone | place: USA: East River...
CGGGGTCACGGTCGAAGTCGCCAGTCCGGCGCTCATCGAGAAAGTCCGGACGGCGACCACGGATGCAACCGGCCAGTACCGCGTGGTGAGTCTCAGCCCCGGGATCTACACGGTCACCTTCTCCCTGCCCGGCTTCAACGCCGTCAAGCACGAAGGCATTGAGCTCTCAGGGACATTCACCGCGACGGTCAACGCGGACATGAAGGTGGGCGCGCTCGAGGAGACGATTACCGTCGCCGGCAGCTCGCCGCTCGTCGACGTCCAAAGCGTGGCGACGCAGACCGTGATCACCCGGGCGGTGATCGACGCATTGCCGGCCGCGCGCAACATCCAGGCGGCGGCGGTGATGATCCCGGGCGTGACGACGTCGGGCGTCGTCGGCCAATCCGGACGCGACGTCGGCGGGTCGACCAAGCTGCAGCAGCCGTCGATCGTGTTTCGCGGCAACCCGAACAACATCCAGCGCTGGGACGGCTTTCACCTCGGCAATCTCGCCGGCGCAAACACCGGGGCGGGCACCAGCTTCTACATCAACGACGCGATCGCGCAGGAGTTGTCCTACTCCTCGGGCGCCGATTCGGCGGAAATGGGCAACCCCGGTCTCTACATCGATCTCGTTCCCAAGGACGGCGGCAACCGCTTCAGCGGCACGACGTTCTTCGACTACACGCATGAACCGTGGGCGTGGAGCAATTACAGCGATCGGCTGAAGGCACGCGGCATCAACGATGTCACTCGCGTCTTCGAGATTTCGGATCTCAATGGCGGCTTCGGCGGGCCGATCGTCCGCGACAAGCTGTGGTTTTACGGTGCGCTCCGCTACGAAACACTGGATGTGAGCGTCGTCGACAACTACTACGACAAGAATCCCGCTCCATATCTCTACGAGCCGGATCTCGATCGCCCGGCCCACGACAGTGGCCATATCCCGAACGAGTCGCTCCGGCTCACATGGCAAGGGACGTCGAAGGACAAGGTCCAGTTCTGGTTCACGAACCAGAACAAGGCGCGCGAGTTCTACAACATCAGCGCGACCGTGACGCCCGACGGCGCCGGCCGGCAGGTCACCAAGTACGCCCAGCCGATTACGCTGAAATGGACGCGGACCCAGACGAGCCGGCTGCTGCTCGAGGGCGGGTTGGGCGTCGGGCGAACGCTGTTCCACAACGGCTACCGCGAGACCGTGACGCCGGCGTTCGACATCGAGACGATCCAGAACACGCCGATCTACGCGATCACCGACATCTCGAACAGCCGCAGCTTCGGCGCGTCCATCGTCGGCTACATGGCGTTCGGCGGCACGATGAAGGTCGGCCGGTTCGCGTCCACCTACGTCACCGGCTCGCACGCCTTCAAGACCGGCGTGGAATACGGCGTCGGCCACGGGCCGAACGGCGCGCGCAATTGGTACACCGGCGACGTGACGATGAATTTCAACAACGGCACGCCGCAGCAGGTGGTGCTGCGCATTCCCCGCGACCAGGACGACGGCTACAGCGACTTCCAGATGTTCGTGCAGGATCGCTGGACGCTCGGCCGCGCGACGCTGACCGGCGGCCTGCGCTACGACTACTTCGTCGGCTTCGTCAACGACTCGACGCTGCCGGCGAGCCGCTGGAACGCGGCGCAGTTCTTCCCGGGCTTCGAGGTCGAGCACTGGAAGGACCTCTCACCCCGAGGCGGAATTTCCTACGACCTGTCCGGCACCGGCCGGACGGCCATCAAGATGAGCGTCGCCCGCTACGTCGCTCCCGAGAGCAACGGCACCGCGCAGGCCAACAACCCGCAGACGACGATCGGCCGCACCGACACCCGCACCTGGACCGATCGCAACGGCGACTTCACGATCTACAACCCCGACGGCTCGGTGCAGAACGAGGAGCTCGGTCCGACGAGCAACGTGAACTTCGGCAAGACCATCCCGAGCACGGCGACGCGCGATCCGAAGACGCTGGACGGCTGGGGGGCGCGCGGCGCGACCGTCGAATGGCAGGTGATCCTGCAGCACGAGCTGACGCCGCGGGTCGGCCTCACCGCCGGCTACTACCGGCGCGACGACAGCAATCAGCTCGCCGTCGACAACACGCTGGTGACCAATGCCGACTACACCGGGCCGTTCTGCATCGATGCCCCGGCGCATGCCGATCTGCCAGGTGGCGGCGGCTATCCGGTCTGCGGTCTGTACGACATCACGGCGACGGCGCGCGGTCTGGTGCAGGAAAACACGACGTTCGCCAGCAACTTCGGCGAGTCGATCAACCGCTATCACGGCGTCGACGCCACCGCCAACTTCCGGCTGCCGAGCGGCACCTTCCTCAACACCGGCTTCAACATGCAGCAGCGGCTGCTCGACACCTGCGCGTCCGACACGATCGACACGCCCCAGGCACAGTTCTGCCGCCAGCTGACGCCGTTCCGCCCGGACTTCAAGATATCCGCCTCGCACACCCTGCCGTGGAAGCTCCAGGTCAGCGGCCTGTTCCAGCTGTCGCCCGGCCCGGCGATCACCGCTTCGTGGGCCGCGCCGAATTCGGTGATCGCGCCGGCGCTCGGCCGCAGCCTCTCGGCGGGGATCAACGCGACCAAGACGATCATGCTGATCGAGCCCGGCACCGAGTACGGCGAAAACCACCAGCAGCTCGACATGCGGCTGTCGCGCCGCTTCAGCGTGGGACGCGTCCGTATCCGCGGCGATGCCGCGCTCTACAACGTGTTCAACACGGACTGGGTCAGCTCGGTGAACACGACGTTCTCCACGACGGCCAGCAACGCCTTCATGCGTCCGACCGGCGTGCTGCAGGGACGGCTGTTCAAGATTGGGCTGCAGGTGGAATACTGACGGCGGCGGGGCAATTTACAATTTCCAATTTAAAATTTACAAGCGCTTGTAACTTTTCAATTGGGAACTGTAAATTGCCTCCGTCCTCCTTCGACTTCCACCTCCACACCCGCATCCTCTTCGGCGACGGTGCGCTCGGGCGTCTCGGGGCGATTGCCCGGGATCTCGGATGGCGCCATGCGCTCATCGTCGCCGATCCGGGTATCGTCGGCGCCGGCTACGTCGACGCCGCGACCGGATTTCTGAGGGCAGCGGGCGTGGCCGCGACGGTCTTTCACGATTTCGACGCCAATCCCGACAGCCGCATGGTGGAAGCCGGCCGGACCGTGGCCGTGGCGGCGGGCGTCGACTCGATCGTGGCCCTCGGCGGCGGCAGCTCGCTCGACTGCGCAAAGGGCATCAACTTCGTCCTGGCCGGCGGCGGGACGATGCGTGATTACCGCGGCTACGGCAAGGCGCGCGGCACGCTGCTCCCGTCGATCGGGATTCCGACGACGGCGGGAACCGGCAGCGAGGCGCAGAGCTACGCGATCATCACCGACGCGGAAATGCACGCGAAGATGGCCTGCGGCGATCCGGGGATTGCGTTCCGAGTGGCCATCCTCGATCCGGCGCTGACCGTTTCGCAGCCGCGAGCGGTCACCGCCATTGCCGGATACGATGCGCTCTCGCACGCGGTCGAGTCGTACGTGACGCTCAAACGGACCCCGATCTCCGATCTGTTCGCGCGCGAGGCGTGGCGCCTGCTGTCGTCGCATTACGAGCGGGTGCTGGACGCGCCGGCCGACCTGCCGGCCAGGGGCGCGATGCTGCTCGGGTCCCACTACGCCGGCGTCGCAATCGAGCAATCGATGCTCGGCGCGACGCACGCGTGCGCCAATCCGCTGACCGCCCGTTACGGCACGACTCACGGCGTCGCGATTGGCGTCATGCTGCCGCACGTCGTGCGCTGGAACGATGAAGCGGTCGGCGACCGCTACCGCGACCTGCATCCCGATTTAGCGGGCTTCCTGGAGCGGCTCGCCCGCGCCGGGGCCCTTCCGGCCGCGCTCCACGACCTGGGCGCTTCGAAGGCCGACCTTCCGGTCCTCGCCGCCGATGCCGGCACACAGTGGACCGGGACGTTCAACCCTCGTCCATTCGACCAGGCCGGCGCACTCGAGTTGTACCGAAAAGCCTATTAACGGGGAAACCCCGGGATTCTGTAATTATGAATTTAGAATTGGGAATTAGGAATGCGTACAGGGCCCGAACACCCTGAGCCGCATTCATAATTCCAAATTCCTAATTCCAAATTACATGGAAACGAACACTATCCCTTCAGAGACCGACGTCATCGTGATCGGCGGCGGCCCGGCCGGCTCGACCTGCTCGACACTGCTCGCGCAACAGGGCGTGCGCGTTCAGCTCTTCGAACGCGAACATTTTCCGCGGTTCCACATCGGCGAATCGCTGATCCCCGAGACCTACTGGGTCCTCGAGCGGCTCAACATGCTGCCGAAGATGCAGAAGAGCCACTTCGTCAAGAAGTACAGCGTGCAGTTCGTCAATGCGGCCGGCAAGCTGTCGGCGCCGTTCTACTTCTGGGACAACAAGCCGCACGAATGCTCGCAGACCTGGCAGGTCGTCCGCGGGGAGTTCGACAAGATGATGCTCGAGAACGCGCGCGAGCACGGCGTCGAGGCCCACGAAGGGATCCGGGTCGTCGATGTCCTGTTCGAAGACAATCGCGCTTTCGGCGTGACCATTCATGTCGAGGGCGGCGCACGCCGCGACGTGCTCGCCAAGGTGGTCGTCGACGCCAGCGGCCAGAACGGCCTGCTGCAAAATCGGTTCAGGCTCCGCGTGTGGGATCCGCTCCTCAACAAGGGCGCGATCTGGACCTACTGGAAGGGCGCGTATCGCGACACCGGCCGCGATGAGGGCGCGACGATGGTCCTCCAGACCGTCAACAAGAAGGGCTGGTTCTGGTACATCCCGCTGCACAACGACATCGTGAGCGTCGGCGTCGTGGCGCCGTTCGACTACCTGTTCAAGAATCGCGGCGACCGCGAGCAGACCTACAACGAAGAGGTCGATCGCTGCGCCGTGGTCAAGGAGCGCGTTTCGAACGCCACGCGCGCGACCGGTTACTTCGCAACCAAAGACTACTCGTATCGAGCCAAGCAAGTTTCCGGCGACGGCTGGGTCCTCATCGGCGATGCCTTCGGATTTCTCGACCCGCTCTACTCATCCGGCGTCCTCCTGGCCCTCCGGTCCGGCGAGATGGCCGCCGACGCCATCGTCGAAGGGCTCGCGACAAACGATTTGTCGGCCGCCCAGATTGGCAAATGGGGTCCCGGTTTCAACGAAGGCGTGGACCGGATGCGGCGGCTGGTCTGCGAGTATTACGACGGTTTCAGCTTCGGTAACTTCGTCCGCCACTTCCCGGACCTCAAGAACACGGTGACCGACTTGCTGATCGGCGACCTGTTCACCGACCGGGTCGACAAGGTATGGGGTCCGATGGAGTCGCTGCATCCGAGCGGAAAGAAGGCTTTTCCCCAGTGGAACGACGGAACGCCCCAGGATCTCGCTGTAGAGAAGGCGAACGAGCTCTTCCTGCCCGATGGCCCCATCCCGGATGGGGTCTAGTTCGTTCCGCCAGCAATTGATGCTGGCATCTAATATGCTCCATTGGCGGCCAAGGTTTGGTGCGGCCAGTGATGCGTATTCGAATCGTACAATCCCCGACGGTCAGTGACGTCGACGGCGTCCATCTCGACTACTTCACGATCGGCGGAGAATACGAGGTCGGGAATAGCCTAGGGGCGCTACTCCTGGCGGAAGGCTGGGCTGAGCCGGTCGCGCTGGACGCGCCAAAGGTTCCGGAGCCCTTCGGAGCGGACGACCCATTCGGCACGACCACCATTGACCGCAGCGACCCGCCGAATCTCGTCAAGGAACAGCATCCGCCGTTTCTCGACCGCGATCTTGCTCACGACATCGCCAGCACCAGCTGGCGGTCGCGACGCCGCCGGCGTCACTGACTTCGGCCGCAGGGACGGAGCGTGAGTAGCGTCCGCAGAAACCGGTCGATCTGCCGCTGGTCCTTCAGCCGGTAGCCCGCCCGCGACCGCCCGGCGTTGCCGATCCGCACAGACAGCAGCCGGTCCGACCGGCCCGCCGCGAACGCGTCCTCATCCGTTTCGTCGTCGCCCACATAGATGGCCTTGTCGCAGGCGAGCAGGCGGCGGGCGTGTTCCAGCGCCTGGCCTTTGTGCGGGGCGCCGCGCGGCACGACGTTGAATGCCTCGCTGCCGCCAATCACACGCGCCCCGCGCAGCCTGCGGATCGCGGCGGAGATCTCACGACGGGCGCGCCGCTTTTGCGTCGCGCCGCGGTAGTGCACCGTCAGCGAGTACGTCTTGTCTTCGATCGCGACGCCGTCGAGGTCGTCCAGACGCGGGCGCAACTGGCGCACCCAGTGGCGGACCCGCGCCGCGTAGACGGCCTGTTCGCCCCAGGGCTCGAGGCCGTGGTTGCCGGCCACGTGCCAGATCGGGACGCTGCTGACGCGGGCCGAGACGTCGTCGCGCGCCCTGCCGGAAATCACCACACACGGATAACGCTTCGCGACCGCCGCGAGGAGCTGGCGCGTCCGCGGGCGCATCCGCGCCTTGCGCGGCGTCGAGACGATCGGCGCGAGGGTGCCGTCGTAGTCGAGCGCAACGAGGACGTCAGAAGCGGCGAAGCGGGCGAGTACGCGTGCGTGACGTTTCGAGAGGATCTGTCGTGCCATTCACGGGTGAACTGGCCGGAATTTTCCACGCCGACGAGGCGCAAAACGCCCCAGGAACCGCTCGCGGCGGCGCAGGCGCGTCGCGTCGACGAGCATGCGCCCCGCCCAGCGGTAGACATTACGGTCGGCGAGCAGCAGGCGCATGGCGCGCATCCGCTCGCGTTGTTCGACGAGAGGCATGCCCAGCGCGGCGATCAGCGCGTCGGCGACCCCCTCGATATCGTACGGGTTGACGACCAGCGCCTCCCGCAGCTCGCGCGAGGCGCCGGTAAAGCGGCTGAGGAGCAGCACGCCCGATTCGTCGTCTCGAGCGGCGACGAACTCCTTGGCGACCAGGTTCATCCCGTCGTGAAGGCTGCTGACGTAGCAGACGTCCGCCGCGCGGTACAGCTCGAACACTTCTGGCGGCTCGCAGTGACGATCGATCAACGTCACCGGCTGGTAGCCGTCGCGCGCGAACCGCGCGTTGAGCCGATCGACCTCCGCGCGAATCCGGTCGCCGAACTCGCGGTAGCGGGGGATGCGCGTCCGGCTCGGCGCGCCCACCTGCAAGAACGCAATCGGTCCGCCCGCGGCGCCGCGTTCGAGCGTGCGCTCGATCGTCAGCATCCGCTCGTCGAGACCCTTGGTGTAGTCGAGGCGATCCACCGACACGACCAGCCGCGTCTGCGGCGGCAGCGAGAAGCGCTCGCGTACCGCCTTTCGACACACCTCCGCAGGTGGCACCGCCGCGGCCCACAGGCTCGGCCACTCGATTGAAATCGGGTAGGCGCGCACCAGCGTGCGCTGGCCCTGATGCACGACCGCGAGCTCCTGCCGTTCGACGACGGCTTCAATATTCCGGTCGATACAGTCGAGGAAGTTGTGGCAATGCTGCGGTGTCTGGAACGCAACCAGGCTGCTGCCGATCAGGCCGTCAAGAAGCGCGGCCTGATACGGACAGATGCTGAACCGCTCGGCGTTCGGCCACGGGATGTGCCAGAAGGTCAGGATGGTCGCGCGCGGCAGGCGGCGCCGCAGCATCTTCGGCACCAGCGCGAAGTGATAGTCCTGCACGAGCACGATCGGATCGTCGCAGTCCACTTCGGCGATCACCGCGTCGGCGAAGCGCTGGTTGATCTTCTGATACTGCAGCCAGTCGCTGCGGCGGAAGATCGGGTGCGCATGCGGTTGAGGGCAGAGCGGCCACAACGACTCGTTCGAGAAGCCGTAGTAGTAGCCTTGCTCTTCCTCCTCGGTGAGCCACACGCGCCGCAGCAAATACGGTGATTCGCCCGACGAGATCGTGACGCGCCCGTGGCGATCCGACGACGCGCGATCCGCCGATCCGCTGCCGTGGGCCACCCAGACGCCCGAACACGCCCGCATCACCGGCTCGAGGGCCGTGACGAGCCCGCTTGCCGGGTGACGCACGACGACGTTCTCGCCGGCCCACTCGTGGATGATCGGCTCTCGGTTCGAGACGACGACCACGCGCTCACCCTGGAGCTGGGTGCGCAGCACCTCGCGGAGCCGCTCCGCCGTCCACGGACCCGCCGCCGACATCTGATCGGTCTCGAGCGGTTCGAGGATGGGCAGCCGCGGCGACCGCATCGCGCCCGATCGCAGCGACGACACGGCGGCGCCGACCGCGGTCATCGACGCGGACGCGATCTGCACTACCTCATCGGATCCAGCCCACACGGCTGAGATGAGTTTTGTCAGCGGTGGCATCCGGGTAGTTCTATCACACGCACGCGGAACCCGAAGCTCGAGCGTGGGCGTCAACGCACAAAGCTGCACGATGCCGCAACGCGTTTCCACGAGCCCCCCGAGCTAGAAGCTGACGCGAACGCCGCCGTTGACGACGACGCCGTCGGCCGGAGCCCAGAGGTCGACGGTCCAGCGCCCATCGTTCAGCGGCGTTGGCTGCAGGAGAGGATCGTCCTTGGTCTGACGGACGTCGAAGATGTTCTCGGCATTGACGAACAGGCGCACCCCGCGGATGCGGCGCTCGCCGAGCAATCCGATGAGCCAGTACGGCCGGCCGACGGTGCGATACGGATTGTCCTCGAGGGACTGCTGGCCGGTGTAGTACACCTCGACGCCGACGCGGCCACGGTCCTCGTCTTCCCAGATCGCGTTCAGTGACCCGGCATGGCGGGGTGTCAGCGGGACATCCCGCCGTACCGCGCTTTCGGGATCAGGTTCGGTGGCGCGAGTCCAGCCATAGGTCGCCATGAACACGAATCCTTCGGTGCGGTAACGTCCGACCGCTTCAACTCCCCCAGTATCGCTGTGCGCCGGTGCATTGATGAGCTCGACGCGATCGGTACCCACGTCCCGGCGTTGAATCGCGTGCCGCAGTTTCGATCCGAACACCGTGCCGGTGAGTTCCACGGGCCCGATGACGCGCGTGATGTCCACCGACGTGCTGAAGGCCCGCTCCGCTTGCAAGTCACCAAGGGGAAGCAGCCGTGACAGGCCCGTCTCGTCGGCCTCCTCGGTCATCGGTGTCGGGGCGAATGCGCCGGTTCCCGCCGACACGCGGACGGTCCACTCCGCGCGCGGTTTAATCAGGAGCGAGACACGCGGCGACGCGAGAACTCCGTACTCCGAATGGATGTCGATCCGTCCGCTGGCCGACAGCGACGCGCGCGGAGTCAGCACGATGTCATCCTGCGCGAAGACGGACGGCATCGAGAAGCGGTAGTCGAACCAGGGCAGCTCCCGTACGTCCAACCGGTCCTGCTGGAAGGCGCCTCCCGCCACCCAGGTGTGGCGCCCGCGAATGCCCAGGATCGATAGCTCACCAAACCCGGTCGTTTGGGCAGTGTGCTCAGTGACCGACCCGAACAGGCGACCACGCGACCGGTGCATTCCGGATCCCCGGGCCGCGACGATGTGTCCGCCTGCAGTGAGCCAGCGCGCCGCGACCCCGGCGTCGACATGCTGCGTGGTCAAATTCTGTGGGAATGGCTCTCCGTCCGGCGCGACGGCGCCTGGCAGCGTTCCGCCTCGACGTTCCTCCGCCATGACGCTGCCCGTGACGAACAGCGTCTTGCCGCGCTGGTCGTCGTAGAACACTCGCGGCCTGAACAGACCTCGATCGAAGCCGGCCAGATCGATCCACCCGTCCTCTTCGATTTCCCGCGCGCTTTGCCGATGGTAGCCCGCGAGCAGCGTCGCCCCCCAGTGCCCGGACGACGGCTGGGTGAGCCAGGCGGTGACATCAGTTCCACCCCGTGATGTGACGTTGAGGAGGATTTCCCGTTCGGCGTCGCGCGGGCGTCTCGAGACGAGATTGATAACGCCGCCCAGGGCCGACAGCCCGTACAAGGCTGACGCAGCGCCCTTGATGACCTCGACCTGCTCGAGATCCAGCGGCGGAACCTGCAGAAGGCTGAACGAATCCCCGGAGCCGTACAACGGGAGGCCGTCGGCGAGCAGTTGAGCATAGCGCCCGCGCAGGCCCTGTATCCGGACGTTGGCGGCGCCGAGCGACGGCGCCGTCGTCTGGACGCGGAGCCCGCTCGTTTCCGAGAGGAGCATGGCGACGCTGCCCGGCGTCATCAGCGCCTTCTCCTCGATGTCTTCGCGGTCGATCACTTCCACACGCAGCGGCTGATCCTGCAGACGCGTGTCGGTCCGCGTCGCCGTCACGACGACCTCTTCCTTAATCTCGACCGGTTGTTCTTGAGACTGATCAGGATCCGCCGGCTGTTGCGCGACCGCGGGCGCAACCAGAAGGAGTGTGAACGCGAGGAGGATCGCCGTAGGGCGCAGCAAGCTCGGGGCTAGATGCTACTTCAAGACCAGTTGACCTACGCCGCTCGCGAGAGAGCGTGTGGGGGAGTCCGAGGGGCGAAGCCCCTCGGTTAAAACTAATTGCAACCGCGCAGGAGAAAGACCACAAACAGTAGCGACGCCGGAACGCCCATGATCCACAACAGGATGTAGCCAACCGCTCCGGTCTCGTCGCTGGCAATGATTCGGTCCGTCAGACTCTTCATCAATCCCTCCGCAGTTTTCTAGAGCAATTGAAATGCCGAGCGGTACGCCGGCTCGTCCGTAGGGTCGCGCCAAGACATAATTAGGCATGCGCCGCATCGGCATTCTCGTCGCGCTCATCGGGGTCGCTGCGTGCGCACCGCGCGATGATCCTCAACGCGCGGAACTGCGCGCGCGGCTCAGGCAGGAGACACAACTCTCCCCTGACGAGATCGCGCGCGTGTTCGAGCAGGTGCAGCGGTCGCTTCAGGGCAAGCCGATCCGAATCGCTCGCGGCGCGACGAAGACCGACCTCGGCGCCTCGGAGCGGGACGCGGTGCTGGAGATGCTGAGCGATCGTGCCGGTGTGTTCGACGAAGGGCTGCGCACGGGCGGAGGCCGGCGGGCGCGCGTGTTCAACGCGCCTGGCGTGTCGAACAATCCGGAGATCGAGGCGAGCCGGCGCCTGCTCGTCGACGTGGAGACATTTCTGCCGCTCCGGTTCGAGTTCGCCTACGCGTTCCCCAATCCGGACGACTACAGCCTCGATCTGATCGTCGAATGATCGACGGCTCCGGGTGTGTTCACGCCGCGAAACCACCCATCCGGGCAGGCTCGGCCGCGTGGCTCACCTGCCCCGCGTCCCGAAGCAGTTGGTCCGCCCACCAGCGGCTGTCGAAGGTCGAAACGTTCTCGCGCAGGCGGCCCATGCGCGCCGCCTGCTCCCTCCGCGGCATCCTCAGCGCGGCGCCAAGCGCCTCGGCCGAGCGTCCGATCTGGTATGGATCGACAATCACCGCCTCTCCGAGCTGCTGCGCGGCGCCGGCGAAGCGGCTCAGAACCAGCACGCCCCGCCGGTCGCTCCGTGCGCACACGAACTCTTTCGCGACGAGATTCATCCCGTCGTGCAGACTGCCGACGTAGCACACGTCGGCGGCGCGGTAGAGCCGGTAAACTTCGGCCGGCTCGTGGTGGGCTTCGAGGAGGACGATTGGCCGGTAGCTGCCCGAGCCGAAGCGGGCGTTGATGCGCTCGCTGGTCGCGACGATCTCGTGACGGGCGGCCCGGTACGCAGGCAGGCAATCCCGGCTCGGCTCCGCCACCTGGACGAACACAAACCGTCCGCGACACGCGGCATCGTGCTCCAGCAGCCGCTCGACGGCCAGGAACTTCTCGTTGATCCCTTTCGTGTAATCGAGCCGATCCACGCCGACGCCGAGGCGAACGCCCTCGGGCAGTTCCAAGTCCTTCAGGATCCGGTCGCGGCAGACGGCAGGCGGAGGTGCCGCGCA
>Ga0184628_10001410_pt1 | contig 11879 bp, 8 predicted proteins | sample PLM4_5_b1_FD_133149 | JGI IMG/M metagenome (GOLD analysis project Ga0184628, IMG submission 133149) | Groundwater sediment microbial communities from an aquifer in East River, Colorado, USA - PLM4_5_b1 | ecosystem: Environmental > Terrestrial > Soil > Riparian zone | place: USA: East River...
CATCGAGATCGTCCAGGAAATCGATCACGCGCACTTTGTGCGGCACAGTGACATTGACGCCGATGAACTGTTCCGCATCGCGCAGAACCCGCAGCAAGTCGCGGACCCGGCCATCAGCGACGTCGAAAGGCAAATAGACGGCGTTCATCCCTAGATGGCCAAACGCCGCGTTCCACAGGGCCGGGCTTTTCGAATAATGTGAAGGGCCGTCGCCAACTATACCGGCGAGGATTCTGCTGCCGATGGCATTTTCATCCAGGCGGTTGGAGGTATACCGGTGAATTTGTTCGATGCTGATTAACGGTGCCATGGCCAGAGTGCGCTGCAACCAAGTAGTCGCATGCGCACTCGGTTTTGGCAACCGACAGTGGCCGGCGGTCGCCTAGGCCGATTTCCTGATGGCGAGTTTGTTGCCGGAGAAGGTCAGCAGGGTGCGCTGATTGTCGAGGACGGTTTCCATGGCGACGTCCCGGCCCCAAAGCTGTTGGACATATTGCAGGGTTTTCTCGGCATACTCCAGTTGGAGATCGCGGCCGTCATGGTCATGTTGAAGCAGCAGCGTGCGGTTGTTCTGGTAGTCCGAGTCGACGACTTTGATGACCGGGATCGTGCCGGTGCCGACGTTGCGGATCAAGGTGTCCTTGATGAACTGCCAGCTGTCTTCGTCGGCGACGTGGCTGACGACCTGTTCATTGCCGCGGGCCTTGTACTCGAACAAATTCAATTCGCGAATCAGATCCTCGGTGAGATAGCGGCGCAGAAACGAGCTGTCGCGCTCAACCTCGCGCGCTTCGAAAAGTTTTTCATTGGCGCTTTTTTTACGCGGGCCAAACTCTTTGACATCGGCGGCGCTGGGGTTCTTCCAGCGTTTTTCGATATCCTCCCAAATTTTCATGCCGACATGGTAGGGATTGACGCTGCCCGGCGAGGGGCGCAGCACCTGGGCGTGGCGGACGATGAATTCCAGATGCAGTTTCTGCGGTAAATCGAGGGATTCTAAAATGCGCTTGTGCCAAAAACTTGCCCAGCCTTCGTTCATGATTTTGGTTTCGATCTGGGGAATAAAATACTGGGCTTCTTCGTGGACGATGGTCAATAAATCCTTTTCCCATTCGGCGAGCAGCGGGTTGTGATCGCGGATAAACAGCAGCAGATCTTGGTCCGGGTAGAGCGGGACTTTTTGCAGATCGGGTTCAACGGTCTCGCGCCGGCGATGCACGGCGTGGAACGGGTCGTCCGGCGCCTTGGCTTCTTCGATCTTGCGTTGCCGTTCTTCGGCGGCGGTGGGCTTTTTCACCGCGAGATTGCGCCGGCATTGGAGCGACAGCGCGTGGGCGGCGTCGACAACAGCCTCGACACGTTCCAGGCCGATGCTCGGATCTTCGACATAGTGGCGCACGCGGTTGGCGTGGCTCTTGAAGTTTTCAATGGTGTACTCAGCGCGGGTTGACCGGAAGGTGAAGTTATTCTTGAAAAAATCGTTATGGCCGTAGACATGGGCGATGGTCAGCACCTGCAAGGCCAGAGTGTTGTCGCGCATTAAATAGGCGATGGAAGGATTGGAGTTGATGACCATCTCATAGGGCAAGCCGCTCACGCCGTAGTCGTAGAGCGTCTTGAGCTTTTCAAAACCCTTGCCGTAGGACCAATGCGGATAGTGGGACGGCATGCCGGAATAGACCATGTAGGACAACATGTCCTCATGGTCGCAAATCTCGAACTCTTGGTCATAGGGGTCGAGGCCGAAGCGTTGGACGAGCTCGATAATGCGCTCGTTCCAGCGCTCGAGATCGTCGAGGGTAAAGTCGGTGCTCATGAAGTCGCCTCAGGCGGCATCTTCTCGGGCGCGGTCCTTGGTTAGAAGGGTTTTGAACGAGCTCCAAATATCTTCTTTTTTTTGAATCTGCACCGTGAGAAAATTCGCTTCTTGGATCTGCGCAAAAAAGCTGATCAAGCTGCTGCCGTAATAGCCCGTGCCCAACGGTTTGATTTCGCCATAGCCGAACAGATTAGCGGCCTGGGCGAGCTCTTGCGCGGCTTTCAGCGTCGCTGGATTGTCGGACTCGAAATTGTCGCCGTCGGAGCAGTGAAAGACATAAACGTTCCAGAGCGCGGGGTGGTAGCGCTGCTCGATGATCTCCAGGGCTTTGTTGTAACCGGAGGAGATCATGGTGCCGCCTGATTCGCCCTTATGAAAAAACTCGTTTTCGGTGACCTCCTGGGCCTCGGTATGGTGCGCAATGAAGACGATCTCGACGTTCTGATAGCGCGTCGAGATAAACTGATAGAGCAGAAAGAAGAAACTACGCGCTAGATATTTCTTCATGGTGTCCATGGAGCCCGAAGTGTCCATGATGCACAGCACGACGGCGTTGGACTCCTCGCGGGTGTCGGTCACGGTGTGATGGTAGCGCAGGTCGTCTTTGTGAAAGGGGAAGCGCTGCAGATGGACCGAGCCACGCTCCGACTGAGCGGCGGACGACTGGTTTCGTTGGGTCGCCTTCTTGCGCTTGATGCGCGATTTGGCCGTGCGTTTTTTGTCGAGCCGAACGCGGATGCCTTTGCGGCGAAACCCTTTCTGCTTGAACAACCGCTCGAATTCGATCTTGCGCAGCCGCTTGCGTTCCAGGTCGGGGAGTTCCAGATCCTCGAACATCAGATCGATCAGTTCGTCCAGACTGACATCGGTCTCGTAGTAGTCGATGCCGGGGCGGTTGCCCGCCTGTTGTCCGGCTTTGCCCTCGTCGCCTTGGCCGACCACATCTCCCGGCTTGGGTTCGCCGTCGCCGCCTTGGCCCACGCCGGGAGCGTTGTCGCCGTAAATGAATCGATACTCTTTGACGCCGCGAATGGGAACCTTAATGATGCGGTTATGATCTTTGCCGATAATCGACTCCTCGGCGATGATATCGGCGATATTGTCGCGGATCGCTTCGCGCACTTTTTGCCGGTGGCGCAAGCGGTCGCCGGCGCTACGGTCGCTGCGTTGGCCCGACGACGAATTGTAAGGACGAAAGATCGTCGACATGGTTAAGCGAACTCTCCTCGATCCTCAGTCCTTCCAAAGATTATTGGCCGCATACTTGAGCACGACGTCGACACAGCTCTGACAGTAGCCGTTCTCCAGCAAATTCTTGACCATGGCGTTGTATTTGTCCGATTGCTCTTCATCGCGCATGCGCGACTTGGTGATCACCCGGCTCAAGTCGCGCACCGAGGTAATCAGTTTCTTTTCGATGGCTTCTTTTAAAGGCTCGTAGCTGCGGTAGTCGATCTTTTCGGCGCGCCGGTTGGCGGCCCAGAGGTAAGCTATCACTTCCTGGCGAAAACCATCGGCGGCGGAACCGATGATGGCGATCTGCTCTTCAATCGATTTCATGAAGCCTTCGTCCGGCGCCAGCTCTTCCTTGGTGTTACGGTCTTTGACCTTGCTCTTGTTGATATAGGCTTCGGCGTGGTCGAGATAGTTCTGGAAGAGCCCTTCGGCCTGTTCCTGGTAGGAATAGACGAAGGCTCGGGTGATCTCCTTTTCCAGCAGCTCGAGATATTCTTTGTGCAGCGTATCCTGGAGAAACTCGAGATACTGCTTCCTAGTGTCGTCGGGCATGTCGGCTTCCTTGGTCATGTTGATCAAGGCTTCGCGGACGTTGATCGCGTTGATGCAGTTGCCGGCCGTGTTGTCCGACAGCGCATTGTCGAGGGCCTTCATGATAAAGCGGGTGGAGATGCCGGACATGCCTTCGCGCTTGGTCGCGTCGCGCAACTCTTGCACGTCGACTTTCTTAGTCCGGCCCTTCTCGACGACTTCCTCGCCGTTATAGAGCTTGAGCTTGGTCATCAGATCGCATTTGGCTGTCGGCTCCAGGCGCGACAGGATCGCGAACATAGAGGCCACTTCCAATGTATGGGGCGCGACATGGGCGCGGAAGTCCGAATGGCGGATGATTTTTTGATAAATTTTCACTTCTTCCGAAAGCCGCAGATTGTACGGCACGCGCACCACGACGATGCGGTCGAGGATCGCTTCGTTGGTGTGATCGGCCTTGAATTTTTGCCATTCGGCTTCGTTGGAGTGGGCGACGATCACGGTATCGACGTAGACCAAACCATGCCGCCCGGGCGCCGGCACGACTTTCTCCTGGGTCGCGGTGATCATGCAGTGCAGGTATTCGATCTCGTTTTTGAATACCTCGATAAACTCGACAAAGCCGCGGTTGCCGATGTTGAGCGCGCCGTTTAATTCCAATACCCGCGGATCGCCTTCGGAGTAGAGGTCGAGTTTCGAAATATCTTCGCTGCCGATCAGCACCGAGGTGTCCTGGTTGTTGGGGTCCACCGGCGGCACGACGCCGATGCCGACCCGCGCGCGCTTGGAAAATTCAACCGTGTGGACCGGGAACTCCTCGTACTTGCCGTTGTACTCATGTTGCAATTTGTAACGGCACACCGGGCACAAGTCGCCTTCGAGGTGCATGCCGAGCATTTTTTCGAACTCTTTGCGCAGATGGCGCGGAATCAGATGGAGCGGCTCCTCGAACATCGGGCAGCCTTCGATGGCATAAATGGCATCGCTGGCTTCGAGACCGCGATGGAGTTTTTCGACCAGAGAACTCTTGCCCGAGCCCACCGGGCCCATTAGGTAGAGGACCTGACGGCTCTCTTCGCCCTTGAGCGAGGCGGCGTGAAAGTAGCGGACAATCTGCGAAACGGTCTTTTCGATGCCGAAGAACTCATCGGCGAAAAAATCGTAAAGTTTTATGGTTTCGTCTTTGTAGAGCCGCTGGGTGTGCGGGTCATGCTGTTCATGAATGTCGCGCACCCCGGCTTTCATCAGTATGTCGTACATGCGGGCGTGGGCGAGCTTGGTGATGCCGGGATCTTCTTTGACTTTCTCCAGGTAGCCAAGCAAATTACCGCGCCAAGCGCGCGATTGATGCAGGTCGCGGTCGCGTTTGATAAGATCTTCGAACTCCGTATTATGGTCCATGCCAGCAGCCTCCCTTTTTGCAATCGCGTAGGTTAGTGCAAATTTTGAAATGACCTATGGAGCGGTACCGCGCGGGCGCGCAGGAAATAACCGGGTGGATGGCCCAACAAAGCCGGGCCGGCGCATTAACAGTGAGCGGTTCGTGCATCACCATGAGCGGATAATTTGACAGCAAGCGGAACGGAAGCCGCAAACGGCTAGGCGGGAAAGCTGGGCGTAAGCTGTGGCTCGCATGCGACCTCCTGTTTGGTTAGTCCGCTCGCCGATTCCTTGCTCGTTAGACGATCACAAAGAACTTGATCTTCAATACAGCTGTTGTCTTGCTAGAAATATTGAAAGCTTATTTGGCCGCAAAGTCAAGAAAAAATCGCCGCGATGATTATCTATTTTGCAATCGTCTGCTACAATTCGGACGGTGCACAGAAAAAATTAACCTCGCAGGCAGCGCGCATTGCACGAACCGATGATACAACAAGCCTTACAAATCGAACCGGGACTCAGATGGTACGCCATTCAAACCAAACTCAATCGTGAACGGGATGTCGAGAAGCGCTTGACCAATTTACAACTTGAAGTTTTTTTGCCAAGGATGCAGGCGCGCCGGCGGATCGGCAGGAAATTCCATTGGATCAAAGCGCCGCTTTTCCCCGGCTATGTTTTCACCCGGCTCGATATGGCGGTGTCAGGCAGGTTGGCGCGCTATGCGCCGGGTGTAAAGGATTTTCTTACCTTCGGCAGCCAGGTTGCCGAGGTCGGTGAAGATATCATCGAGGCGCTGCGTGCGCGCTGTCCCGGCGGTGTGGCGCAGATCGATCCGGTGACCGCCAAACCAGGCGACACTGTGCGCATCAATGAAGGACCGTTTTCCGGTCTGGAGGCCGTCTTCGAGCGAACGCTGAAGAGCAGCGAGCGGGTGGCGGTCTTGCTAGAAATTCTCGGCCGGCAAACCCGCATCGTTCTCGCCAGCGAGAGCATTGCCAAGATTTAGCTTTGGGTCGGTTGGCGCTGTTGCAAAAGTCGGATGCCGATGGAGTGCCGGGCGCGCACGCGCCGAGGCTTTCTTGACAGCCATCGATGCCGCCTGATACATCGAGACTCTTGCACGAACCGACCAAGGATAAGGGAGTGTCATGAATCGGCAGAGTTGGCAAAGATGGTTGCTGCTTCTGGTTAGCGGTATCTTCGGCGCCCTGCTGATTGGCGAATCGTTTTTCTCGTCGGGCCGCTGGATTGGCCAGCCGTTTCCCGGCTTCTTTGTTCATGAAAACCTGACAGTTGGGCCCTATGCATTGCCGGGTTGGTCCGGCGCCGCGGCGGGCGTTGAGTCTTTGGACCATGTCGTCGCCGTCGGTGGGCGGCCTCTGGACGGTCGCGCCGATCTTTACGCCTCGGTGCGCATGGTGCCGGTCGGCACGCCGCTGCGCTATCGCCTTCTGCGCGACGGCCAAACGCTCGACGTGGCGGTGCCGACCATGACATTCGGCCTGCGCGATTGGCTGCTCAGCTTCGGTGTTTATATCGCCATCGGTGTGGCGTTCCTGGTGATGGGAACCGCCCCGTATATATTCCGCGCTGCGACCCCGGTGGCTTTGCCGCTCTGCTTCATGGTGCTGACGGTGTTCGTCTGGTTCCAGACCACTTTCGATTTTATGACCGAAGCGGTGTTGCCCAAGGAGCTGCGAATTTTCGCTCTGACCTTGACTCCGAGCGCAGCGATTCATTTGGCCCTGATGTTGAGCCGGTCCGACGCGCAGCCCATGCTCCGACCGCGTTTCGTGGTGGTGCTTTACGGCATCGGCCTGGCCTTGGGGGCGATGAACAGTCTGACATTTTTCGGCCCTCTGGAAACGTGGGTGCAACATTTCCGCGCCGGTTACCTTTATGTTTGCATCGGCGCGCTATGTTTTCTCGCTATCACGGGCCGCGCCCTGCGGCAGAGTTCATCGGATCTCGAACGCTCGCGTTTGCGGGTGATGTTCGTCGGTGCGCTGGTGGGATTTCTGGTGCCCGGGCTGACCACGGTGCTGACCAGTTCTTACCAACTCAAGATTCCCTATAATTTGGCCCTGGTGCCGACGGTGTTTTTTCCGATCTCGATCGCCTACGCGCTGCTCAAATATAGCCTGTTCGATCTCGGTAACGCCCTGCGGGTTACGGTCAGCCGCATCGCGCTCATGGGCATATTTATCGGCGTCTACGCGGTGGTTGCCCTGCTGCTCGCCCCTTGGGCCGGCCAGTACGCCAAGGAACCGCTGATTCCAATTCTGTTTTCGATCTTGGTCGTGGCGATCTTCAATCCGTTGCTGCGCTGGCTCGAACATGTCGTCGACCGCTTCGTCTACCGCCAGGATTACGACCCGGCGCAGGTTCAGGAAGCAACCAGCCTGTTTCTCCGTAGCCTGGACGCCGCGCCGGCGCTAGCCCAAGGATTTGTCGATCACGTTTGCAAGCCGTTGCGTATCGACAGCGCGGTGTTGGTTTATCGGCCGAAGAATTCTCCCGAGTTGGTTTGCGCCATGCGTCAAGAGCGCGCGCCCGACGGCGCGTTATTGGCGGCGGACAGCGATTATTTGGCCGGTCTTTTGGATGCCGCGGATAATCGCGGCATGAGCCGCAGCGAGATTTCCAATCATCCGCGCTTTGCCGAAAAGCGCGCGGCACTGCTCGACATCTTTGGCCGCTGGCACGCCGAATTGCTCATGCCGCTGGTTTACGAACGGGCGGTGCGCGGTTTCGTTTGTTTTGGCGCGAAGTGGTCCGGCGGCGAATATGGCGCGGAGGACTTCCGCTTGCTGCGCACGTTAACCGATCAATTGGCTCTGTCGTTGGAAAATGGCCGGCTCTATCAAGAGTCGGTGGAAGCGCGCCAACGCGTCGAGGCGAGCAACCGAAAATTGATCGAGATGGACCGCGTCAAGAAGGATTTCGTCGCGAATATTTGCCACGAGCTGCGCACGCCGGTGAGCACCATCATCGGCTTTAGCGAGGTTCTGCGTGAAAGCGGTATCAACGGCAGCGGCCGGGAGATCCTCGACCGGCTGGTAAACAACGGCCAAGAGCTGTCTCATCTGATGGATAACCTGATGAATTATTCGCGCATGGAAGCGGATAGCGGCGCGGCGCAGGTGGAGATCGTCAAGTTGAAGGAGATTCTCGGCGGGCTGGAGATGATGACTCAGCGCTTGATCCGCCAACGGCCGATCCAGTTCGGTATTCAAATGGAGCCGGCCATCGAGACCATCGAGAGCGACGGCCAGAAGCTCCAGCAGATATTGCTGGAGCTGATCACCAATGCGCTCAAATTCACCGAGAAAGGCAGGATCGAGCTGCGTATCCGCCGTGTCGAGGAAAATGCCGGCGAGTTTTTGGAGCTCGCCATCGCCGACACCGGCATCGGAATTCGCCACGAGGATCATCAGGTGATTTTCGAAGACTTCCGCCAGCTCGATGGCTCGTCGACCCGCCAGTATGGTGGCACTGGTGTCGGACTTGGACTTTGTAAAAAACTCGCCGCTGCCCTCGGCGGCGAGATTCACCTGCGCAGCGAGGTGGGCGTGGGCAGTGTGTTTAGCTTGCGCTTGCCGCTCAAACCTTTGGCGCAGCGCGCGGGCCGGCCGGCGTTGGCGCCGACCAGCGGATTGCTGCAATGATCGGTCGACCATGACATATTAGCGGTCAGTCGCCTCGTGAAAGGATAACAGCCATCATGCCAAACTTGCGTCAGTTGGTCATCGCCGCCGAAGAGCCCGAGCGACTCGCCAAGTTTTACCAAGAGGTTTTCGATCTCGAAAGGATCGATGATAACCAAGGGGCGCTATTTCTTTCCGACGGTATCTTCAACCTGGGTTTGCTACCGGAGACGGACCCGGAGAAATGCGGCTTTCGCCATCTTGGTTTCGATACCGCGCGCGTCGAGTCGATCCGCAAAAGGCTCGCCCATGTGGGCATGGCGGAAAGTCAGGTTTGCGAGGTGAATTCGCCCGCAACCATCGATCACGAGCTTAAGGATCCCGACGGCAATACCGTCGGTGTATCCCGCCGCGCCTTCGATGTCGCCTACGCCGCCCGGCCGGTGCCGATTCGCCACATTGCGCTGTACACGCCGAATCCGGCAAAGATGGCGGAATTTTACTGCAAGGTGCTTGATATGAAAGAAGTCGAACGCACTGACCGCTCGTCGATCTTTGTATCTGACGGCTATTTTAATCTGGCCTTGCTCTACCAGCGCAAGGAAGAGCCCATGGGGCTCAACCATTTTGGTTTTCACGTGCCGAGCACTGAGGAGATGCAGACCAGGGCTGAGAGGGCAGGCGTACGCCGCGGCGCCAAACGGCCCGAGCGCATCCCGTTTGCCGAGTATCGCGTCCACGATCCCGAAGGCAACGGCATCGATATCTCGCAAAAGGGTTGGCGGGTCTAAACATCAAGAACCGAAGGTTTCAAAACGTTTAAAACGTTTCGGAGAGAATTGAGGACGCCGCGCCGAATATGAACGGTGACGAATTCTTGCAGGAAATTCTCGCGCCGGTGCATGAGTTTTGCCGTGTGCTCGATGGCAATCCGCCGGCCTATTCCTATGTGCCGTTGCGCACGGACGAGCAACGCATCCGCGTGATGCAGAGCCGCTTGTTCAATGAGCTGCGCGCCGCCGATCTTTTTGGTACTTGGCTCAGGACCACTCCCGAACTCGATGTCAAAGCGACCATGGCCGAGTCGGCCCATGAAGAGATGGTTCATGCGCAGTTGCTGGCCAAGCGCCTGAGCGACTTGGGCGCCGAACCCTTCGACTACAAGCCACTGCCGGCGCAGATCGCCATGTTCAATGCCATGGAGGGGTTGAACGAGACCTGCGAGCGCATCGCCGGTTTTTCGCTGGCGGGTGAGACCCTTGCCAACTACTTGATTCAGATGTGTCTCAAATCGCCGGCCGTGCCGGAGTGGATCAAGCAGCCCTATCGAAAAATCACCGAAGACGAAGAAGGGCACGGCAGCGTTCCCCAGCTGTTTCTCAAACGTTACGCCACCACTGAAGAACGCCAAGACCGGGCGCGCCGCGCCGTGGCCATGCGCATGGTGCTTTTCCGCGAGTATCTCGCCAGTCTCGACCGCTGGGCCATGGGCCTGGATCGCTGGTGAGTTTCATCCTGATAGGGGCCGGTCCCGACCGGCCCGGCTCGGAAGTCTTGCCGCCAAGCACCTAGCGCGGCACAGCCGCAACCAAAAAGAAGAATGGCCGCAAAGAACGCAAAAGCGCAAAAATATCGGCAGTCGTAGGGGCGGGTTTGAAGCCCGCCCTGTTAGTTTTTTTCAATCAACCGGCCATTGCGCGATCGGCGTATGAACCCCGCTCGCGACCAAAGGGGATGTTCAACCCCCTTGGGAAACCCCAGCAATTTTGTCCCCGCAGCAAGCTGCGGGGAATATTCGATTGAAGTATGGGTTCCATTTCCGCTATACCGTAACGCATCGGCGAGGAGGAACGCATGAAGATTCTCTTTTTCAACGATTTCAAACTCGGCGTGCTTAAAGGCGACAACGTCGTGGACGTCTCGCAGGCGGTGAAAGACATTCCACACACCGGGCCGCATAATCTTATCAGCGGCTTGATCGAAGGTTTCGCCGATTATCGCGGCGCCCTTGAAAAGGCGGTGGCGGCTGGCAGCGGCGTGGCTCTCAAAAGCGTTCGGATTCGCCCGCCGCTGCCCAAGCCGGTCAATATCGATTGCATGGCGGTTAACTATATGGAGGACGGCACGCGCAAAGAGCCGGCGCCGATCAACGCTTTTCATAAGTCGCCAAACTCGGTCATCGGCGACGGCGATACCATGATTCTACCCGATGTGCCGGCGCCGATCTTCGAAGGCGAAGCCGAGTTAGCTCTCGTGATCGGCAAACGCGCCGACCATGTCCCGGCCGCCCAGGCGATGGATTATATCTTTGGCTACATGAATTTCGTTGACGGGTCCGCGCGCGGTCTGCCGCCGGCCGGCAATACTTTTTACCAGATGAAATCGCGGGCGACGTTCGCGCCCACCGGCCCGTTCATCGTCACCGCCGATGAAATCACCGATCCGCATAATCTTCAGGTGCGGCTATGGAATAACGGTGTATTGATGCAGAACTATCACACCAGCGACATGGCCCATAAGATTCCCCGCTGCATCGAATGGGTGAGCTCGATCCATCCGTTGGAGCCGGGCGACATTTTAGCTTTGGGCACGAATCACCGCGGCCTCAATCCGTTTCAAGACGGCGATGCGATTGAAATCGAGACCGCGCCGCTGGGCCGCTTGCATGTGAAGGTCCGCGACGAGCTCAAGCGCACTTGGGCGCGCGAGACGCGCTTGCAGCGGCAAGAAAAGGGCCAGGAAGGATTCACCCCGCAGCTCACCGGTAAGTATGCCAAAGAGTAGATGGCGTGTAGTTCGTGATCGTGCTCGTAAAGGAGTATGGCCATGATGATGCGAGTGATGTCGTTTGCGTCGGGAGAAAACTTGCGGCGCAAGCTGGGCGGTGATTGTTAACCGATCCAGGCTCAGCGCAAATCCCTCAAAACGGAGAACCGGATTGGACATCACCGCCACCATCGTATATATACGCGAAGTTGGCATAAGCCCGAGCCGCCCCGTTCGGTGTCTTAACCAATGGGGTTTCGAAATCGCGCATAAAAGCCACATAGTAGAAAATGACAAACAGAAAGCTAAGTCGAAGTCGGAATAAAGCCGAGCTTCGATGGTCTCGAGAACATGATCAACCAGTACTTCATAAACCGAGAATCAATTCGGCGTGGGAGCGATAAATGAAAACTACCAAGAAGGCACTCAAGGCGAGCAGCCGTCAATCGAATAGCGCCTCCATCGACCGGCCGGAAAATCTCGGCAAGCCGCAGATG
>Ga0184628_10001411_pt1 | contig 11877 bp, 7 predicted proteins | sample PLM4_5_b1_FD_133149 | JGI IMG/M metagenome (GOLD analysis project Ga0184628, IMG submission 133149) | Groundwater sediment microbial communities from an aquifer in East River, Colorado, USA - PLM4_5_b1 | ecosystem: Environmental > Terrestrial > Soil > Riparian zone | place: USA: East River...
CAGGGCCCGCCGGCTACTTCTCCTTGAATATGCTCCCGACGACGAAGCCCACGTTGGCGGGCCGTTCGCCGAGGCGGCGCATGAAATACGGGAACCACTCTTTGCCGAACGGCACGTACACCCGGAATCGATAGCCTTCGCCCGAGAGTTCGGCCTGCAGATCACGCCGGATCCCGTACAGCATCTGAAATTCGAACGCGTCTTTCGAGATCTGGCGATCGCGCGCAAAGGCTTTTGTCGCCGCGATCATCGCGGGGTCGTGCGTGGCGATGGCGGGGTAGGTGCCGTGCTGCAGCAACAGGTGCATGAGATCGACGAAGGCCGCATCGACTTCGGCTTTCTGCTGGAACGCCACTTCGCGCGGCTCGCGGTAGGCGCCCTTCACGAGGCGAACGCGCACGCCGAGCGCGTTCAGCCGTTCGATGTCGGCTTTCGATCGCTTGAGGTAGGACTGAATCACCATGCCGACGTTGCGGCAGCCGATGTTCCAGACGGTTTCAAACGTCTCCATCGTCGCGTCCGTGTACGGGGAATTCTCCATGTCGATGCGCACGAAGAATCCGCCGGGCGTGGCGGCATCCAGGATGCGCCGCAGGTTGTCCACGCACGTCGCGCGATCGATGTCCAGGCCGAGCTGCGTCAGTTTCAGCGAGATGTTCCGGCCGACGCCGGCCTTCTCGATCTCGCCGATCATCTCGATGTAGGCCCGCGTCGCGCGGTTCGCCTCTTCGACGGTCGAGACGCTTTCGCCGAGCAGGTCGAGCGTCACGGTCAAGCCCTGTTGTTCGATGATGTGGGCCGCCTGGATCGCTTCCGGCACCGTTTCACCCGCGATGAACCGGCGGGCGAAGCTGCCGGGCCGGCGCATGCCGTAGCGTGAGGCCAGACGTTTCAGGGTGTGGCTGGACGCGAGGACGGAGAAGGCTGTCTTGGGAAGTGCGTCAAGCATCAGTGCGTGGTCCGCCTCGATCGACCGAGCAGATGCTCGATCGTGCGCGCATAGTAGCGGAGCACGATCCGGTCGCGCACGCGGACGAGGGAGCGTTCCTCGACCAGCACATCACGCGCCGCCAGCAGTGTCACGCCTTCATCCGCCGCCTGACGGCCGGTCTTGACCGCCAGATTCGCGCCCGCGGCCGCGAGCGTCGCGATGCGTTCGTCGAGGCGCGCGATCAATTCCGTGCGCGGCATATGCGGCCGCATCACCGACGCGACGAGCGCCGTCGGCAAGACCTTGTAGCACCGCCCGACTTCGTCGTGCACGCGATGGGCCAGCGTCACCAGATCGCGGCGAGAATCCGGGTCGAACGTTCCGAGTGGAATCGGGGCGCCGAAGGTCACGAACGCGCGCGACTCATATCCCACGGCGTGACGGATCATCTCCGCCACCTCCTGAGCAAATGGTCGCTTCGTCTTGCGGCTGGCCTCGCGCGACAGGATCCGATCTTCGAGCACGAGATCGTACGCGACCGCCATCGGCACGATCGACAGTTCATGCCGGTCGGCCTGGAGCGCCGCCTGAAGCAGGCCGGTCTTCGGCATTTTCAGTTCGCCGCTGTAACTGCGTCCGCCCTCGGCGTAGTAGAGCAGGTCCCGTTCCTTCAGGAGTTCAGCGACGTAGGCCTTCAGCGTGACCAGATAGAGCGGGTCCTTGCTGTTGCGCCGAATCGGCACCGCGCCGGTCACGTGCTTGTGCAGCAGGCCGAGCGCGCCGCCGAACAGGTTGATGCCGGCGGCCAGCAGGGGCGGCCGAATGTTGTGGTCGTCGAGCACCAGCGGTTCGACGAGGTAGTCGAGGTGGCTCTTGTGGTTCGACACGTAGACCACGCGGCCGCGACGCAGGCCTTCTTTCGCGTGTTCCACGTGCTCGGCAATTCGCCGGACTTTGCGTAGGATCGGATAGAGCGGGTGCTGCAACGCCCGGTAGAAACGGTACCGCTGCGTGGTGCGTAGTTCTTCCAGATAGCCTTCGATGCGCTCGCGGGCGTCTTTATTGTCTCCGATGCGCTGGCGCGCATCTGGCGCCGGGGCCATCGGTTCATCGCGGAGATACTTGGCGACGTCCTCGCGTTCGAGCACGGCGCGTCTGATGTCGTCCGAACTCACGTTGCCGAAAACTATAGCAGAAGGGGATGAACGCATGGTCGCAACCTCTTTGCGCGCGGCGGCACTCTTGATTGTCTGTACCGCCGTCCTGGCCGCACAAACCGTCTCAACCATTACCGGAACCGTGACCGCAGGTGGACGCGGTCAGGCAGGCGTGGCCGTGCGCGTCTTCCGACCAGGCGAAATCACGGCCGTGGCGACGGCCGCGACGGACACGGAGGGTCGATACCGGCTGACCACCGCGCCCGGCGTGTATCGCCTGGAGTTCCAACTCGCCGGTTTCGACATCGCCATTCGTCCCGGCGTCGTCGTGCTCCCGGATTCTTCTCTCGCGATGGACGTCGTCATGGCCCGAAGCGGGGCCGCCAGTCTCGGAGACGCCATCGGCGAGTTGCAGCCCGGCGAAGTCGGCGTCCACATCGACACGATCTTCGGCACCATCCTGCTCGCGATCGATACGAAGCACGCGCCCGTGACGGCGGCCAATTTCCTGAGATACGTGGATGCGGGACTGTACAACGGCGGTCAATTTCATCGCGCGACACGACCAGACAACTACACGCCGCTGCTGCCGAACCGGCCGATGATGGAACTGATCCAGGGCGGCATCAATCCAGACCGCCGGGCGGATGGCTTTCCCGCCATTCCGCTCGAACGGACGTCGGTCACGGGACTGAAGCACGTGGCCGGCACCGTCTCGATGGCCCGAGGCGCCGCGGCGGACACGGCGACGTCGGACTTTTTTATCCTGCTTGACGATCAGCCCTCGCTCGACGCCGGCGGCAAGCGGTTCGACGATGGTCAGGGGGCTGCGGCGTTCGGCCGCGTCATCTTCGGACTCGGCGTGGTGCGGAAGATCCAGCAACGACCGGTGGAGGGCCAGAATCTCACGCCACCAATTCTGATTCTCAAAATCGGCCGGATGAACCAGCTCGACGTCAGTGTTTCTCGTCCGCTTCCATCCAGATTAAACCGACGCCACCAATGAGCGTCGCGAGCATGAGGATCGTGGAAAGGCCGTGCAGCCGGCCGAACTCCACGCGGCGCGGGTCAGTGTCGGGCAGCGATGAGACAGTGCCGGCCGTGTCCTGGCGGATCTGGTCAATTTTTGGCGAGATGTATCGGACCGTGATCACGCTGAGCGACAGCATGCCGGCCACCAGCCACATGCGCCGCGCCAGTCGACGAGGCCGCGGGCCGAGCAGGGCGCGGGCCACGAGCAGCAGCATGGACAACCCGGCCAGCAACCAGGCCCAGTACTGAAAGCGCTCGAAAACCGCGCCGAAGACGAGCCCGGCGAGCGCGCGGCCCGTCGCCGGATCGTGGGCCTCGAGCGCGGAAAAAATCATGGGCGCCGCCACGAAGCCCAGCACCGCCAGTCCGCCCACCCAAATCGAGAGCACCACCAGTGAGGCGACGCGGAGCAGGACCATCCCGTCGATTATGGTGCGGACTCGTTCGATACTTCAATCCTCGCCTGCGGGTACAGTAAACTCTGCGCGCACGACATGTCTGAATCATCCATCGCCGTTCTGCAGAATCTCGCCACACAACTCCGCATCGACTCGGTGCGTTCGACCACCGCCGCCGGTTCCGGGCATCCGACGACGTGTCTGTCGGCTGCCGAGATCATGGCCGCCGTGTTCTTCGCGGAGATGCGGTTCGATCCGCGCGATCCACAACATCCCGAAGCCGATCGCTTCGTCCTGTCCAAGGGGCATGCCGCGCCGATTCTCTACGCGGCCTGGGCGGCGGCCGGCGCGTTCCCGCGCGAGGACGTAATGCAACTGCGCGAGTTGTCCTCCGATCTCGAAGGGCATCCGACGCCGCGACTTTCGTTCGTGGACGTTGCAACCGGATCCCTCGGACAGGGCCTCGCTGCCGGCGTCGGCATCGCACTCAACGCGCGTCGCATCGAGTCCGACTACCGCACCTACGTGCTGATGGGCGACGGCGAGTCCGCGGAAGGGTCGGTCTGGGAGGCCGCGCAAGTCGCGGCGTTTCATAAGCTCGACAACTTGTGCGCGATTACCGACGTCAACGGGTTCGGTCAGAGCCGTGCGACGCAGTTCGCGCACGACGCGAACGCGTTCATCTCGCGATGGAAAGCGTTCGGCTGGCACGTCATCGGCATCAACGGTCATGACATGGCGCAGGTGCTGGCCGCGTTCAAGGAGGCCCGCCAGACGACCGGCCGGCCGACGATGATTGTGGCGAGCACGCTCAAGGGCAAGGGCGTCAAACTGTTCGAGGACAAGGACAACTGGCACGGCAAGGCGCTCAAGAAGGGCGCGGAAGCCGATGCGGCGATTGCCGAGCTCGAGGCGCAGTACATCAAGACGACTGACCCCGCGCCCGTGATTCCGAAGCCCGCGCAGCGCCGATCCGAAGGCGCGCTGCCAAACTTCAGCAAGGCATTGCCGGCGCCGGCCTACAAACTCGGCGACATCGTGGCGACCCGCGAAGCCTACGGCACGGCGCTGGCCGCCCTCGGCGCGATCGACCGCCGCGTGGTCGCGCTCGATTCGGACGTGAAGAACTCCACATTCAGCGAGCGTTTCGAGAAGGTGTATCCCGACCGCTTCTACCAGATGTTTATCGCGGAGCAGGTGATGGTAGGCGCGGCGATGGGCCTGGCGGCGCGCGGCGCCATCGCGTATCCGTCCAGCTTCGCGTGCTTCCTCGAGCGCGCGGGCGATTTCGTTCGCATGGCCGGCATCTCGAATCTCAACATCAAGCTGGCCGGATCGCACGCCGGCGTGTCGATTGGCGAAGACGGCCCGTCGCAGATGGCGCTCGAAGACCTCGCGATGTTCAGGGGCGTGCCCAACTGCACCGTGTTTTATCCGTCGGACGCCATGAGCGCGGAACGCCTGATGGCGCTGGCGGCCGACACGCATGGTCCGGTTTACATCCGCACGACGCGGCCGAAGACGCCGGTCATTTACGAGGCGTCCGAATCATTCGTCGTCGGCGGATCGAAAACGATCCGCCAGAGCACTCGTGATGCCGTCACGGTCGTCGCGGCCGGCGTCACGCTGTTCGAGGCCCTGAAGGCGCACGATCTGCTGGCCGCCGAGGGCACCGCCATCCGCGTGATCGACGCGTACTCGGTGCAGCCGATCGATCGCGCCGGCCTGATCGCCGCTGGGCAGGCGACCAACGGCCGCATCATCACCGTTGAGGATCACTACGCCCACGGCGGACTTGGCGACGCGGTGAGCGAGGCCGTCTGGGACCAGGGCTTCAAAGTTCAGCGACTGGCCGTTCGCGAGATTCCCCGCAGCGGACCGCCCGACGTGCTGATCGACAAGTACGGCATTTCTGCACGCGCGATCGTGGAAGCCGTGCGCGCGTTGAGTGCAGGTTAGAGGTCAGAGGTCAAAGGTCAGAGGTATGGGACGAACTCGCGGTCGTCGTTCTCTGATGCTGGTGGTTGGCCTTGCGGTCACCACATTCATTGCCACCTCGCTCGTGCCCATGCCGGGGGCGAGTCTGTCAGCAGCATCGCAGGAACCGGCGGCTGTGACCACCGGCGTGCGCGAAGCGACGTGGTCGCCGGACGGCAAGCGATTGGCCACAACCTGGTTCGACGCGATCTGGACGATGACGCCGGATGGAAAAGATCCGAAACGCGTCGTGCCGGCTGCGCAGGGATGGGCCGCCGAACGCGATCCCGCGTGGTCGCCGGACGGGAAGTCGATTGCTTTCGCTGCCAGTACCAACGGATCGTTTGATGTGTGGATCGCGCCCGCCGCGGGCGGCGCTGCGCGCCGATTGACGGCCCAGGCCGGCGATGAACGCTGGCCCTCCTGGACGCGCGAGGGGCGCGTCGTCTTCTCACATCGCCCATTGAACGGTACATGGCGACTCGAATCGATGGCGGCCGACGCCAAAGGCGACGCCGTGGTGTTGACGCCTGGCGATGCGGCCGAGTGGCAAGGCAGCGTGTCGCCCGACGGCAAATGGATCGCATTCATCTCTGATCGCGAGTCCGAAGCGAACAACGACGCGGATGTCTGGGCACGCGAAATGACTGCCGCATCCGGACAGCCGAGGGCCGTGCGCTTGACGCGCGCGGCGGGCGTCGAGGGCTATCCAACGTGGGCGTCCGACAACGCGCGTGTCGCGTTCGCGGCGACGCGCACGGGCACAGCGGGCGTGTGGGCGGTGGCAGTGCCTGCAGGTACGACAGGTACGACGGGTACGACGGGTACGACAGGTACGGCACCGCAGCGCGGACGCGGAGCCGGTGGAGCAGCGGGCGCCGCCGCACCAGCGGAAGTCCTGGCCTCTCGTCATTTCGGCGTCCCTTCGTGGTCGCCTGATGGTCAGATGCTGGCGATCGCCACGTTCACGACGTCGAATCCCGGCTACAACGGGAATCCCAACCGCAACGACAACGATGCGCCGACGGCGTTCGCCGGCGCGAATCAATTCGCGCTGTGGCGCGTGCTGGCGCCGCGCGCGGTGGATGAGGGCGCCGCCACCATCGCGCCCGCATCGACGGATGCCGCGCGCTGGACATCAGCCTTCGATCAGGTCTGGCAAACGCTGAAGGGCATGTACTACGCCAGTGGTCCGTCCGCGGCGACCTGGGACGCGCTGCGCGACAAGTATCGGCCGAAGATGGCGCAGGTCAAAGATCTGCCCGGCGCCGAAGACGTCATCGATCAGATGATCGCGGAGCAACCGCCGATCAAGCCGCCGCTGGGTCCGTCGAAGGGCGTGGTGGCGTCCGGGCATCCCCTCGCATCCGCCGCCGGCGCCGCCGTGCTCGCGCGCGGAGGCAACGTCGTGGATGCCGGCATCGCAACGGCGTTCGCGCTTGGCGTTGTTGAACCCGACGCAACGGGCATTGGCGGCGACGGCCAGGCGATTCTCTTCCTCAAGGGCATGGCCGAGCCCGTTGTCATTGAATACAAGGACATGACGCCGAGCCGGATCGCCCCGGACAACGCGCGCCTGTTCACGCCGACCGGCGGCCGCACGGCGCCGGATGGTCCGACGGTCGCGAATATTCCCGGCGTCGTGGCCGGCCTTGATTTGCTCTACCAGAAATATGGGAGCAAGAAAGTGTCCTGGGCCGATCTCATCGCGCCGGCCGTGAAACTGGCCGACGAAGGCTACATTCTCGACGAGGCGCTGCCGACGACAATCGCGGAAGGGAAGGATGCGTTCGCGAAGTATCCCGAGGCCGCGAAGATCTATCTGCCTGGCGGCAAGGTGCCGAAGGCGGGCGATCGGTTCTTCAACAAGGATTACGCCGAGACGTTGCGCACGATCGCGAAGGACGGCGCGGATGCGTTCTACCGCGGATCCATTGCGCGCCGTATCGCGGACGACATGACGGCGAACGGCGGCGTGATTTCCCTCGAGGACCTTGGGCAGTACCGCGCGATGGAGCGCAAGCCGATCTCCGGCCGCTTCCACGGCAACCTCGTCTATTCAGTGCCGGCGCCGGTCCCGACGGGCCTGCAAATCGTCGAGACCCTCCAGATTCTGGATAACTACGTGCCGAGGGCTGGCGCGACCTACGCGAACAGCGCGGACTATCTGCACTACGCGATCGAGGCATGGCGCGTGCGCGACGGCGGCGCGAGGATCGCCGACCCCGAGCGATGGCCCGTCGATCTGGGCAACCATCTCGAACCCGCGCACACGCTGGATCGCTTCAAACTGATTGATCCAAAGAAGGTCTATTCGGCGGCCGGAGGACGAGGTGGGGCCGCCTCTGGCGATGGACGTGAAGCGAGTCAAGGAAGTGAAGACGTCAGGCACGTCGAGACCGGCACCACGTCCTTTGTCGTCGCCGACGGCGAAGGCAACATGATTGCGTTCACGCAGACCTTGTCCACCTGGGGCGGCAACTACTACGTTTCGAAGGGACTCGGATTTCTCTACAACGATCACTTCCGCGGCGGTGGCGGGCGCGGCGGCGGATTCGGCAGCACGCTGCCGTTGATGCGCTCGTCGTCGACCAGCGTGCCGACGCTGGTGTTCGCGCCGAGTTCGGATGCGACCGGCCGCTATGGCGTGGCCGGATTTGCGCCAAAGATGGCCGTGGGCGCCGCGGGCAACGCGTGGATTCCGGCCTCGGTTTACAACATCATCCTGAACGTCATTGATGGCGGCCTGTCCGCGCAGCAGGCGATTGAAGCGCCGCGGCTGCTGATCGGCGGCGGCGCGGGCGGCCGATCGAACGTGCAGATCGAAGATCGCATTCCGCGCGCGATTCTCGCCGACCTCGAGGCGCGCGGCCATACGTTCACCAAAGTCGGCCGCAAAGGCGAAGTGAAATTCGGCTACGCCGCGGTGGCCGTGGTGGACGTCGGCAAACAGACCGTCGAAGGCGGCGCCGAACCGCGGCGCTCGCACGGCACGGCGTCGCCCGGACGCTAGCCGGCGCTCAAAGGGAGTCCCGTGAAGAAAAAAATCGAGATCGTTGTTGCTGGAGTCCTTCTTGCCGTCGCCCTTGGGTTTCTCGGCTACAAGCTCCTGCGCGTATGGAACCTGGCTCGATGGCAGCAGGCGATGATTGAGCAGCCGTCGACCGCCACTCCGGAGCAGCTCGCGCGCCGCGCCGAAATTGTCGCGGAGTTGCAGCCCGTCACGTTGTCCAACTGCGAACTGACGCGCATGGGCGGGCCCAACGACGGCGGCTACCTGATGTGCAAGAACTTGCTGCCGGGCATTCAGACGGCGTATTCCTATGGCATCGGCTGGGAAGACAACTGGGGCTGCGATGTGTCGGCGGCTCACAAGGTGCCCGTGCACCAGTACGACTGCTTTTCACCGGTCGCGCTTCAGTGCACAGGCGGCGTGTTTCAACTGAATGCCGAGTGCGTTGGTCCGAAGACGGAGACGATCGACGGCAGAAAGTTTGACACGATCGCCAATCAGATGGCGCGCAACGGCGACACGGGCAAGAAGATGGTCGTCAAGATCGACGTCGAGGGCGCCGAGTGGCAAAGCATTCTCGCCACGCCGGACGAGGTGCTCGCCGGCATCGACCAGATGCCGATGGAACTGCACGGCGTGGACGACCCCGGCGTGCTCGAAGCGCTGCGCAAACTGAAAACGCACTTCTATCTGCTGTCCGTGCACTTCAACAACTGGTCGTGCGACGGGCGCCTGGCGCCGATGAAGGCGTGGGCATATCAAGTTTTGTTCGTGAACAAACGCCTCGGTGTGGTCGGCCCGCAACCAGCCGGGAGCGCCACGGTCGAATCGCTCCTGGCTCCGGACGCCCCGAAGCAGCCGGACTGCCAGTTTCCACCAAAGCGCTAGCGGACCTTTGACCTCTGACCTCTGACCTTTGACCTTAAAAGTCCTCCCGATCGGGCTCGCGCAGGCGTAGAGTGCCTGAATGGGGGAGGTGCAGCATGTCTTCAGAAAAATGCGCTCACCCGGCATGCGAGTGCCAGGTTCCAAAGGGCGGACCGTTCGGAAAGTTCTGCAGCGAACACTGTAAACACGCCGGCCAGATCACGGAGCTTCGCTGCAACTGTCAGCACCCGGCCTGCCGGGAAGCCGGGCAGGCGGCGAGCCGGCCGGCCTGATCGCGCGGTCGCATCGCCTCATTTCACTCGCGGATCCGGCTTGATCGTGAAGGTCTGCGTGAACACCTGACCGTTGACGGTCAGTCTTGCGGTGAACGCACCAGCGGCGGGCCCGGCTGGTTGCCCACCACCGCGGCCGCCACCGCCCGGGCTCCAGTTCACCCTGTGCAGTCCGGGTTCGCCTGAAAACGGTTCGGGTGCTGTCCGCCACAACGCGGTGGTGTTCGGAATCGTCGCCGCACCGGCGCCAGCGCCTCGTCCCGCACCACCTGCGCCGCCGCCTCGTCCGCCCCCGCGGCCCGTGGCTGGGGCATTCGGATCGTTCGTGAACGTCGCGACCGTCGTGCCGCTCGCATCGACCACTTCGAGCGTGACCACTGACGCGGCCTTCACGTAGTAATCGATGTACGCGCCGCCGGGCGGATTCTGCGCCTGCGGCTCATCCTTTTGCGTCGGCGTTCCGTTGTCGCCGCCCTGGTTGAAGATCACCGCATCGCCGGGCTTGAAGAGATACGCCGGCGCTTTCGCGACCTCGTCGTTGATCTGGCGCAGCGCGCTGATGTCGTCAATGACCCAGAAGCCCCGGCCGTGCGTCGCGACGATCAAATCGTTGCCGTGGGTTTCCAGATCGCGGACGGACGTCACGGGCAGATTGAGCTGCAGCGATTGCCAGGTGTCGCCGTCGTTGAATGACGCGAAGACACCTCGTTCGGTGCCGGCATAGAGCAGGCCGCGACGGATCGGGTCCTCCTTCACCACGTGCACGTACACGCCCGCTGGAAGACCGCGTGTGATCTCCTGCCAGGTCTTGCCGAGATCGCGCGTGCGGTAGATGTGCGGATTGAAGTCCGTGAGTTGATGGCGATCGACCGATGCATACGCTTCGTTGGCATCAAAGTGCGAGGCTTCCATACCCGTCACCCGGCTCCACGCCGTGACTGCCGCCGGCGTGACGTTCTGCCAACTCGCCCCGTCATCGGGCGTGACCTGAATCAACCCATCGTCGGTGCCGATCCACAGCAGCGGCGCCCGCAGAGGTGAGGGTGCGACGGCGTAGATGACGCCGCGCGTACCGTTGCGATCGGTATCCTTCGTCGCGACCTCGTCCAGATTGGCGGGCACGCCCGGATTGGGCCGCGTGAGATCCGGACTGATCACTTTCCACGTCTGCGCATCGTCCGTGGACTTGAAGAGAAACTGATTCGCGTAATACAGCGCGTGCGGATCCGCTTTAGAAAACACCAGTGGTTGGGTCCAGTCCGTCCGGGCGGGCTCAGGACCCTGCGGCGCGCGCGTCGGGCCCACTGCCAGATTGAGGTCGAGATCCCAGCGGCTCCCCGTGCCGCCGAACACGATGCCCGGGTGCAACGGGTCGGCTGCGGTCATGCCACTTTCGCCGCCGGGCCCAATCGGTTCCCAGTCGCGCATCGAAATGCCCGCGAACTTCCCGCGCGTGCGCACGGCGACCGCGCCGCTGTCCTGTTGTGCGCCGGTGACCCAGTACGGAAATCGATAGTCCGCCGACACGTGGTAAATCTGCGCGATGGGCTGGTTGAGCCACGAACTCCATGTGACGTCGCGCGGATCGTCGGTCAACCCGTTGCGGCTGATTACTGCGCCCTGATCGCTCGCGACGATGATTGTGTTCGGGTCGTCGGGCGAGACCCAGGCCTGATGGTAGTCGTCGCCGCCGGGCGACCCGCGCAGCGGGACCCACGTCTTTCCGCCGTCTTTCGATCGCGACACGGACACGTTCGGCACATAGACGATGTCCGCATTCTTTGGATCGACGGCAATTTTTTCGAAATACCACCCACGACCCCAGAGCGCGTTGTCGCCGGACATCTTCGTCCACGTCGCACCGGCGTCGTCCGATCGATACAGGCCGCCCTGCGGCGGAGCTGGCGGTGTGGCTGGTGCGCCACCAGCGGCCGGCGCGGCACCGGCGCCGCGTCCGGGCGGTGTGCCGGGACACGGCGTGCCAGCCGGCGCGCCTTCCGGCAGAAAGTCATCGACGACGGCATAGACGCGCCGCGGATTGCTCGGCGCCACCGCGAGTCCGCTGCGGCCCACGCACTCGGTGGGCAGACCATTCGCGAGTGGCGTCCACGTGGTTCCGCCGTTCGTCGATTTGTAGATCCCGCCACCCGGGCCGTTCGTCGGTTGGTACGTGTACCAAGTTGGCCGGCGCGTGTTCCACAGCGAGGCG
>Ga0184628_10001412_pt1 | contig 11874 bp, 9 predicted proteins | sample PLM4_5_b1_FD_133149 | JGI IMG/M metagenome (GOLD analysis project Ga0184628, IMG submission 133149) | Groundwater sediment microbial communities from an aquifer in East River, Colorado, USA - PLM4_5_b1 | ecosystem: Environmental > Terrestrial > Soil > Riparian zone | place: USA: East River...
CGGACCGCTGCTGCACCCAGACCGGCGACAGGAGGATCCTGCGACTTGTATACGAGCTCGTAGATTTTATGTGGCTCGAAGCCCGCGTTCATGTGAACGCTTTTCTTATCCGCCGTAAAGTCCCATTGGTCGCGTGGGATTGTGCGGCGCGTTCCCTCCACGGAATCCCGTACGGTAAGTACGTTAGCGGGATCTTTGGGATCCGCGACGCCGTAAGCGGTATCGGATAGAGCGGCGTCCATGGCTTTCTGCGTCGTCGTAAAGTCGGTTCGAACCAATCCCTGAATGGGTCGGCCGTCCGCCTCGCGGGCGGTCGGGACATAGACGCGGACCAGGCCATCGCGTTCCGGTGCGTCGAACTGCCATCCGACCCAGAGCAGCGTGAACCCCTGCTCGAGCAGAAAACCGTCGCCAAGATCGGCGTCCGTCGTGGGGTCGACGCTGTTGGTGGATGCCAGGTTGAAGAATCCCAGAATGCCTTTGGTACCTCGATTCGCGACTTCATACAGAACGGTTCCGTTGCCGCGCGATTCGTCCTTGGGTTTGATCAGGTAGAAGTCGGAAGAGAACTCCACTTTGCCGGACGCGTTTTTCGGAGCGTTGTTTATGTCCGCAATGATCCGGTTGGCGCTGTTCTTCGGATCGACTGAAAAATAGATCTTTCCTGAAATCTTTTCGAGCGCCCCGGCGGAGCCAAAAGATTTGCCGGCGAGAAGGTCGGCACGTGATTTTACTTCGATGCGTACGACTTCTGCGCGGACGGGAAGAGCAAAAATGGCAAGAAGAATTGTGAGAAGCGAACGTTTGAACGCCATGGGAGCCTCCTCAGGTTTGCAGAAGGATATACGCAAGTATTGTTACGGCGGAAGAAATTGACTCCCTCTCAACTCTTAAAGAACGCCTGGAACTCCGCAAGCACCTGCGTGGGATTGCCTTCCTGCAGAGTGTGTCCTCCCGCCATTCCTTTTCCGCTGACATTCGTTCCGCGTTCCTTCCAGACATCCAGGACCTTGTAGAGATTTCCCATCGTTCCGGGATCGGCCCACAGGGTGAGTAGCGGACACGTCACCTTCCTGTCGATATCGGCAGCGTCGTGTGTCATGTCGATGGTGGCCGCCGCACGGTAGTCTTCACACATTCCGTGAATCGCAGCCGGGTCTGCGTACACGCGCTTGTATTCAGCTCCCACATCTCCGGTTCCGCCACCAATGCCGGCATAGTCGCCGCGAGCGATGGCGTTTTCGGGGATCGGAGAATTCTGGATGAAGAGAAACCAGTGTGGATATCCGCGAACGAAATCCATCGTGATGTGAGTGTACAAATAATACGTCGGTACGATATCCAACACCGCGACTTTTGTGACCTTGTCCGCGTGGTCCAGAGCAAGGCGATGCGCCACACGCCCACCGCGATCGTGGCCTGCGACGGCGAAGCGATCGAATCCGAAATGTTTCATCACCTCCACCTGGTCCAGCGCCATCGACCGTTTGGAATAGTTGATGTGGTTGGCTCCGTCGGCAGGTTTGCTGCTGTCCCCGTATCCGCGCAGGTCGGGGGCGATGACCGCAAAGGTTTTTGCGAGTTCGCCCGCAACCAGCCGCCACGACAAATGCGTGTGTGGCGCGCCATGGATGAGGAGCAGCGGCGGTCCCTGCCCTCCGGAGACCACGTGAATCAGTGCGCCGGTGGTCTGGACTTTCGAAACTTTGAAGCCGGGGATCAGGTAGGCCGCGTCCCCCTCCTTTTGCGGTTGGGGAACTGGAGAAGCCGCCTGAGGCGGTTGAGCCTGCAGCGTTCCAATTCCGGCTGCAGCGCCGGCAACAAGAGCGGTAGCCTGCTGAAGCATCGCACGGCGATCGAGTTTTTGCGTCATGAGTGAGTCTCCCTTTCAGATGGCGGCTCATTGTAATCCAACATGCGGCGGCGGTCGACTCGGCGAGGGAAGTTGTTTATCGAGCGAAGAAACAGCGGCATCGCGTGTAGGACGCGATGCCGCTGCCAGGGATCAACGGGCTCGTGGGAGCGGCGGTGGGGCGATTACTCTTACGTCACCGCCGACAAAGCCACCAAATGCTGCTGGCGGCATTGGAAACGGCCCGTCCAGGTCGCCGGGTTTGTATCTTGCGATCATCTCGGGTTTCGAATCGCGGTCCACAATGACGCCGAACCAGGGAAGCATCATCTCCTGGGATGTCATCTCGCCCCAGGCGACGGGCTGGCCCGGTGTCGGATTCGAAGAATTGTTCGCCGAATTGTCGTGGTGCGACGTCACGACCATGCGAGTCCCTTTCGTCACTTTGATGGGCTTATCCAACTCGTAGCCGAGCTGCCAATGGAAATTGAAATTGGCGTTCAGCACGGTTTGTTCCCGCCCGTCCGGGAAGACCAGGCGATACGACATGTCTTTGCCGCGAAGGTGCATGTGCGGCATGAACCAGGCCAGGTCCGCATCCTGGGTGAAAGTCAGTTCGCCAACGGTTTCGTAGTTGGCTGCGCCGGCGGGAATGGGTTTTCGAATATCGACAATGTGTTCAGGCGCCATGATGACGAACTGACGTTTCGCCGGTTCTTTCGCCAGAGTGAAACCGACCATAGTCTTGTCCGTTGTTTCCTTTCCATTCGGTGTGTAATGAACTTCGAGGCGAATGAGCTTGCCACCTGGGATCAGTTTCGCGGAATCGGTGTATCGGAAGTCCAACGGTTGGCTTCCCGGCGCATACACCGCTTCCATGGTCATGAAAGCGCCTTGTCCGGTCTGACGTTCGATGTTTCTTGCGATAACGTCGGAGTAGGAGCCGCTGCCCTGGACACTACCAATGCCATCGAATCGAGCTGTACCCAATCCACTGGCTAAGAGCTGAAGTACGTCTGAGCCAGCGAGCGGATTAGCGGCGGCGCCTGGAGCGGCTGCGAGAGTATTCGTGGTAATAACTGGCGCACCATTCGGCCCCTGCCGGAGAACAACAAACCTGCCCTGTGTCGCTTCTGGCACCTGGACGATGACGTGATGGACTACGGAAGGATCACCCGGTCGAATCTCGATCGACGAGACCCACGTGTCTTCTTTGAAGGGACTGGGGATGAAGTATTCTTTAACTTCCCCAGGGCCGTTCGCGACGACGGCTTGATCGAGTGGCATGGAAACGACCACGTCCGGCTGAATCCGCCAACCGTCCTTCCATTCCGGCGTTACCGACGACTTATCGGCTGCACTGCCTTCGCTTGAACCGCTGTCGGCCCAGGCCACAAGTGTCTTAATGTCGGCCGGAGTCAGTTTCGGCGAATTGCGGAAATCGCCGTAGTGTGAATCGGCAAACCACGGTGGCATCTTCTTGCTGACGACGGCGGTTTTGATCGCCTTCGCCCATGGACGCGTGGTTTCGTATGTCAGTAATGACATCGGACCGATGCCGCCCGGTCGATGGCAACTCTGACAATTGTTTTCAAGTATCGGCAGGACATCCTTGTTGAATGTCACAAGTGTGGACTGATCGGCTTTGGTTGAAGGGGTTGAAACCTCTTCCGCACTCAATGCCGTCATGGCTGTCAGGAGGACGAGAACCAGATATCGAGTCATACTGTGCTCCCTGTGGAAAGTTGTTTTGGCCGACTGTAGTTCCAGAAAATGTCCCAAGGTTGCGAGGGGGTCTTATTGCCGGCCTTCGACTTCTGAACTTACAAAACGACAGCACCGCATTCCGCGACAGTTATTCCAACGGTTTTACAGGAATGTCGAAGTGCGCGGTGTTCACTACACCGTTGCGTTGAAACTGCACCCACACCCGATACGTTCGTGCACGCGCGAAGACCATGTTGAATTGAATATCGGGTCCGCCATCCGCGATGAATGGATGCTGGTGGACGAGGTCGATCAAATCATCGCTGGCCGATAACATGTGTCCCCACACTCCAAGATACTTCTCGAGCCCGTCGCCGGGATTGACATGAAAGCGCAACTGGGTGTCCTGGCCGGCAAGCGGTTGGGGAGGGACTGTAATGAGATCGACCTTAAGGTTCTCCGCCTTCTTCTGCGAATAATCCCGAGCAAGACTGACTTTGGGCGACGTTTTGCCGGGCACAATCAGAGTGTTTGCGATCAGTTGCGGCGTCGCCCCGTCCGGATAGAAATCCCCCAGAACGCGATACGTTCCGGGTTTCGGAAATACGATGTCGTAGTTAAATGAGCGCTGGATGCTGTCCCATATGGGGTGGTCGTGGACAAAGAATTGAAGATCATCACTGATGAAGAATGCATGAAAGAGTTTTTCGTGGATGACCTGGAAGTTCGAGACGGGCAAGTCCTTCCAGGGATCGAAAATCTCAAAGGCGATGCGTTCTTTTTTACCGGCCTTGATCGGGCTGGGAGTGGCCGTCACATGCACGTGGAATTCTGAGGAGTCCGGTATTCCAGCAACCATTGGCATTCCGCATTTGGGGCATTTGCCCGGTGTGTTGGATCTCATGTTCGGATCCATCGGGCAGATGTAGACGGGATCCTTGACGTTGGTGGCCGCGGACGGAACGGTATCCTGCGCCGAGAGTCCGGCGACTGCAAGACACAAGATGAAAAGGCCAATTGCCGCGCGCATGGTTTGTTGCGGGGATTATCCTCCGCGCTTAGCCTGCATGCAAGAAATGGGTCAATTCGATTTACCCCTCTCCCTTCAGGAGAAAATAGCATACTTGGCAAATCCCAGTGATCGCTCCTCGTGGCCAGGAGGGGGGCTGCGGCGAAGCCGCAGCCGGGGTGGTGGGTCAAGATCCTAAAGAAGATTCACAATGCTAGTTCTTGACTTCACTAATGCGGTGGGACGACGATGCGGCTGAATGAAGCGTTTAATCGCCGTCATCGCATTTCTCCTGATCTTCGACGCGCGCTATGCGGTGCGAGCTCACGATGTCATCACCACGAAGCTCACCTGGAACAGGGAAATTTCCCGGATTGTGAACTCACGCTGTGCGATGTGTCATCACTCCGGCGGCCGGGCATTTTCACTGATGACCTACGCAGACGCGCGCCCCTGGGCTGTCGCCATCAAGGAAGAAGTGCTTTCGAGGCGAATGCCTCCGTGGGGAGCTGTGAAAGGTTTCGGAGATTTTCGCAATGACCAGGGACTAACCGCCGAACAGATCGAGTGGATTACCGCATGGGTCGGCGGCGGAGTTCCGGAGGGCGATCCCACCGATCTGGAAGCCAATCCAAAGATTCCTGAACCTGCATCACCGGTGTCGGCAACGGGAGAACTGGTGGTAAGTGGCGATCTCCGGCTCACGCGGGATTTCACCGTCGACGGAATCCTGCCGCGCACCGTGCCCGATCAGCAATCATTGCAAATCATCGCCACTCTTCCGAGTGGGCGCGTCGAACCGCTGCTCTGGCTATACGAATACAAAGCGATCTTTGCCCACCCGTTTCTTCTGAGGACTCCCTTGAAACTTCCGCGGGGCACGCTGATCGTGGGTGTTCCGAAGACTTCGAAGATCGCCTTGTTGCCTTTGGCTCAATCACCGGCGGTAGGCCCGTGAAATGTATTGGCGTTCCGATGGGAAGTGCGAGTATGTTGGTCGAAAATCTCGACTGGCGTTCACTCACTTTCCATCCAGGTTCCATCCAGGGAGGAGCGCGGAATGGCTGAAATGAACTACCCCCGCTTGATAAGCCGAGTGGGATTCTTCGTGCTGGCACTCGCTGTCATCGCACCGGCTGCCCGCGTTGCGACGTCGCAGACGCGAACCGGTATCCCAACATTCTCAAAGGACATCGCGCCAATCTTTCAGGAAAAGTGTCAGGCCTGTCACCGCCCCGATTCCATTGCGCCGATGTCTCTGCTGACATACGAACAGTCGAAGCCGTGGGCCAGGGGCATTCGCGAAAAAGTCATCACCAGGACCATGCCTCCATGGGGTATCGACAAAGCGGTGGGCATTCAGCATTTCGCCAATGACCGCTCACTCAGCGACCAGGAGATCGACACGATCGTACGGTGGGTCGATAGTGGCGCATTGCAAGGCGATCCAAAGGATATGCCTCCATTCAAACGGTGGCCGGACGATGCGAAGTGGAATTTTGCGGAGATGTTCGGCGGGCCGCCGGACCTGATCGTGAAATCGCCACTCTATACGGTTCCGAAAGTTGCGATGGACGCATGGTACAAACCCACGGTGGACACCGGCCTGGGGGAAGCGCGATGGGTTCGCGCCATCGAAATTCATCCGGTATCCGCCAAAGGGCGAAAGGTGACGCATCATGCCCTTGCCAGGCTTCAGCAGCAGGAACCAGGGGCTGTGCCGAATCCCCTGGACAACGGAGGCGCGGCAGCCGGCGTGGCCAGTGCCGACGGTCTTTTCATGGAATGGGCTGTGGGAAAACAGGGCGAGATCATGCGTCCGAATTCCGGAAAGCTGATGCTGCCCGGCGCGAAAATTGTTTTTGAAGTGCACTACCATGCGGTCGGGGAAGAGACTACCGATCAGGTTGAACTTGGGATTTATTTCTATCCGAAGGGACAGGAACCGAAATACCGGCAGGTGTTAGGCCTGTTTACCGGTATTGCCGGAGGCAACCGCAACATCGACATTCCGCCGAACTCACTCTACGTCACGCAGGGCACATCGACCATGAGGCAGGCAGGCCGTATCGAAAACTTTCAGCCACACATGCACTGGCGAGGAAAGGCGATGTCGGTGGAGGCCATTCTGCCTGACGGGACAACAAAACTGTTGAGCAAGGTCGACTGCTTCGAATTCGTATGGATGACCAACTATATTTATGCCGACGATGCGGCGCCGCTCCTTCCAGGAGGAACCGTCTTAAGGGTCACGGCCTGGTACGACAATACAAGGAACAACAAGAACAATCCCGATCCTGATCAGTGGGTCGGCTTTGGCGATCGCACCGTGGATGAGATGGGACACGCCTGGATCAATATCACCTACATGAGCGATCAGGAGTACGAAGCGGAAGCCGCGAAGAGGAAACTATCGGCGGCCAGTCTCAGCAAGTAGACCCATGAAGCTTTCCCAGTTTTGCCGGCGGCACATTGTTGCGCTTGGAGGATTGACTGCAGTGGGTGCAGCAGTTTTCTTCATTGCCATCGCCGCACCCGTCCGAGGACAGGCACCCGCCCAGATTGAAATCGCATCCATACGCGAATCCGGCCAGAGCGTTACCGGTGCGTTCGAGGGCTGGTACCCGAATCCGGACGGTACTTATAGTCTGCTCGTGGGATATCTCAATCGAAATTCCGTGGAGATCCTGAATATTCCGGTGGGCTCGAATAATCGCATCGAGCCCGATGGTCCGGACCTGGGGCAACCCACTCATTTCCTGCCGCGTCGCCAGTGGGGCGTTTTCCGTATTGTCGTTCCCAAAGATTTCGGAAGTAAGAAGCTCACCTGGACTATCGTCGCCAACGGTCAGGCAACGTCGATTCCAATGAGCCTGAATCCGTTGTGGGTGGTGGAGCCTTTCAAGGACGCGGGCAATGGAAACACGCCGCCTGTGGTTCGATTCGAGCCGGGAGGTCCAGCGTTCACAGGTCCGCCTCATGGAATTGCGATATTACTGATGACGAAACTTTCAGATCCACTCCCACTGACTTTGTGGTTCGGCGACGACCAGCCCGCTGCCCGAGGCGGGCTCGGTGGAGCAGCCACTCCTATCGGTTGGAGTAAGTTCAGAGGGCCCGGGGAAGTCACCTTCGAAATTGCAAGACCGCCGGCAGATGCGGAAGGGAAGACTTCGACGAACGTGAGGTTTTCAACGCCCGGCGAATACATCTTGCGCGCGCAGGCCAACGACGCGACAGGAGACGGCGGCGGCGGATTCCAATGCTGCTGGACCAACGTTCACGTGAAGGTTAATGTCAGTCCCGCTGCAGGAAAGTAAACATGGGCTACGGGCTGATCGTACCGATCATTTTTTGCTACTTCCTGATTCGGGTGTGGGTACTGTATAGCCGCAGGATCTCGGCAATATTTGCTGGCTTGTGGATCGTAGCGGTATTCGGATTTCCAATGCTTCAGCTGTCCAGATTGGTTTCGTCTCTCACCGTGATTTTTCTGGCAGTGGTTCTGTTGCTGATTGACCGATATCAAAGCACCCTGAGTGCAGGAATGTGAACCATAGGAGCGCCAAAATAAAGTAAGATACGCGCAAAACGCGGTTCGATTTCTCTGGCCGAATTGCTTGGGAGGTTCAATATGTTGCGGACTGTCTTGTCAAGACGCTTAACGCTTGTTGGTTTGCTCATAGGAATGGGGGCTCTCGCAGTTTCCATGAGGGCCGCAGTGGAAGAATCAGGACCCGTAACATTCAACAAGGACGTTCTACCCATCCTGCAGAAGGATTGTCAGTCCTGCCATCGTCCCGGCGAAATCGCTCCCATGTCGTTTCTTACTTATGGAGAAACGAAGCCGTGGGCGAAGGCGATCAAGGCTGCAGTTCTGACTCGTCAGATGCCGCCGTGGTTTGCCGATCCGGCATACGGTCATTTTGCAAATGACCGGACTCTGAGCGACGCGACCATCAAAACATTGGTTGCCTGGGCGGACGGAGGTTCGCTGGAAGGCAACACGAAGGATGCTCCGCCGCCGGTTAATTTTCCGGAAGGCTGGAGTATCAAGCCGGATATGGTGATTGAGATGCCGCAGGACATCCACCTGCCGGCGACCGGAACCATCAATTACAAAAGTATTCTCGTCAAAGCGAATTTCACCGAAGACATGTGGGTAGTCGCCGCGGATTTGCGTCCAGGCAACGCGACGGCCGTACATCACATGCGCGCCATTGTCCGGCCTCCGGGATCGGCATGGATGAAGGATGCCATTCCCGGAGTCGCATACGAAGCCGGCGACGCGGAAGTGGGACGACAAGGCGAAGGTTCGGACCTGTTGGGCAAATTCAATCCCGGTCTGGGCGCTCAGGATTTCAGCAGATTCGATTCGGCGAAGTTCGTGCCGAAAGGGTCGGACATTGTTTTTAGCATGCACTACACGTCAACAGGAAAACCCGCGACAGACCGGTCGAAGCTTGGACTTGTATTTACGAAGCAGCCGCCGAAGCTTCGCTACTACGTCACCGACGGTCCCACTGCCGGAAATCTCGCGATCCCGGCAGGCGACAGCAATGCGGAGATTGTTTCCGAGATGACGGCGGTCGCGGACACTCAGCTGGTCTACATGCAGCCGCACATGCACCTGCGCGGGAAGGATTTCGAAGTGCGCCTGATTTCTCCCGCAGGTGAATCGAAAACGATCTTCAAGGCGAAATGGGATTTCAACTGGCAGCTCGGATTTGATTTGGCGGCACCGCTGGCGATTCCGAAGGGAACCCGCATTGTGGCTATCGCGCATTACGACAACTCCGCGAACAACAAGTACAACCCCGATCCGACCAAGCTCATATTGTGGGGACAGCAGAACTGGGACGAGATGCAGAACTGTTTCATGGGTTTTCTGGTGGATCCCCAGGTGAAAGAGCCCCGGACTTTGTTCAAAGCCTCCGGTCCCAGTCTTTTGCCGCGCGGCACTTCCGGGCCGACTCTGGCTTCATTGAAGTAACGCGGCCGACGTGATCCCTGGGGTTGGAGCATCCGACTCAAAATTCCGTATCGTCAGCTTTGAAGCGGCATCCATTGCTGCCTTTGACAGCGCAAGGCCGTGAACTTTCGTTCTCGCCGGCAACTCAATTATTGTCAACCTCGGCCGTTTTTCTTATTCTTGCGCACAATGAAACCTCGATCCTTTGCCATTTTCGCGATGCTTGCACTGCTCCCCCTGTCGGCGGCAGCGCAAGCCGACCTCCCGATCCACGACACGACGCTGCCCAACGGTCTGCATGTCATCGTTGTCGAGAACCATACCGTTCCACTCGTCACCATTGAGTTCGCAGTCCGAAATGGTGCGTTCACGCAGACTCCCGAGTTCGAGGGACTGGCGCATTTGTACGAGCATATGTTCTTCAAGGCCAACAAGACGATTCCGTCGCAGGAGAAATACCTTCAGCGGATCCGTCAGCTCGGCGCGCAGATGGACGGGTCGACCTCGGAGGAATGCGTGAACTACTACATCACCCTCGGCATCGATAACATCGAGCCCGGCATGCAGTTCATGGAGGATGCCATTCGCTATCCGCTCTTCCTCGCCGACGAGCTGGTGCGTGAGCGTCCGGTGGTTACCGGTGAATTCGACCGTGCCGAATCCAACCCGTATTTCCAGTTGAATCGTGCCACCGGCATGGTTCTCTGGACGCCGCAGTACTATTCGCGCAAGAACACCATCGGTGACCGCAAGATCATTCTCAGTACGACGCAGGCGAAGATGCAGGCGATCCAGACGATGTATTACGTTCCCAATAATACTGCGCTGATTCTGGCCGGCGACATCACGCCGACCCGAGGATTCAAGCTTGCCGCAGACATCTTTGGCGATTGGCCGAAGGGCGAGGACCCATTCGCGAAACCGATTCCGGAACCGCCACCGTTGACCAGGACGCAAGCCGTCATCGTCGAACAACCGGTGAATGGTGCAACGCTCACACTCAGCTGGCAGGGACCAGGCATTACGCGCGATCCAGCGTCTACGTATGCGGCGGATGTCCTGGCATCGATTCTTTCGAAACCGACAAGTGCCTTCCAGAAGCGTCTGGTTCAAAGTGGACTGACCGTCGGTGCTGAAATGGGCTACTACACCCTGGCGCACGTTGGTCCGATTTCCGCATCGATTCAAACGACCCCGGACAAATTTCTCGCGGCGGAGACGGCGTTGTTGGAGGAAATCGGCCGGCTCACCGATCCCAACTACATCACCGGCGAGGAACTGTTGTCCGCGCAGAAGGAACTCTCGATTCGCGCATTGTATCAGCGCGAACAGGTCAGCGCCTGGACGCATGCGCTGAGTTTCTGGTGGGCCGTGGCGGGCCTGAACTATTACCGGGACTATGTGCCGAACATGCAGAAAGTGACTCGGGAGGACATCGCAAAATTCGCGAAGACCTACATTCAGGGGAAACCGTTCGTTGTCGGCGCCATGATGTCTCCTGCGGATCGAAAGAAGCTCAGCCTCACGACATCAATGTTGATTCCGAAGGAAAAGCCATGATCATGATCCGGAAAATGGTGTGCGTCGCTGGAATGCTTCTGCTGGCGGGTTGCAGCAAAGGCGGCGGCGCGGACTCGCCGCCGCAGATCGAAGAATTCACCGTTTCCGGTGTTCATGTGATTCACAAAAGGTTGACGGCCAATAGCGTCGTCGCGGCCCGTCTCTATATCAACGGTGGAGCAGCAACGCTGACTCCGAAAACCGCGGGCATCGAAGGCCTGTATCTCGCCGCGATGACAAGTGGAACGGAGAAGTACGACAAGTCTGCATTCGACGCGCTTGCCACCACGACGGGCACGGCGGTCGGGAGCGATCTCGACAAGGCCTATTCCGTAGCAAAGCTGCAGGCCGTTCACGACTATTTCAACGAGTCGTGGGATCTTTTTACTCAGGCCGTGTTGCATCCAACCTTTCCGGAAAGCGAAGTCGCACTCAGCCGGCAGCAGATTGTATTCGGGTTGAAACAGAAAGTGGATGATCCCGATTCCCATCTCAGACTCGCCAGCGACAGCGTCTATTACGCCGGTCATCCCTATGCGGTCGAGGTCGATGGCACGCCGGAATCGGTGGCTGCGTTGACCCGGGAGGATCTGATTGCGTGGCAGAAGGGACGGTTGACCAAGGCGAATTTGCTTCTCGTCGTCGTGGGAAATGTGACTCGATCCGAACTCGAACCCAAAATTACCGAAGCGTTTGGATCGCTCCCCGTCGGAACCGCTTCTCCGGCTACGGTCGCCCCGGTTCCGCCCGGTGCATCGAGTCTGAACGTGCTCA
>Ga0184628_10001414_pt1 | contig 11864 bp, 11 predicted proteins | sample PLM4_5_b1_FD_133149 | JGI IMG/M metagenome (GOLD analysis project Ga0184628, IMG submission 133149) | Groundwater sediment microbial communities from an aquifer in East River, Colorado, USA - PLM4_5_b1 | ecosystem: Environmental > Terrestrial > Soil > Riparian zone | place: USA: East River...
ATCTATCCGGAAGAGGTCGTTTGTCTTTGGGCATCGCGCAAGGTTCAGCGTCCGGTGAAATGGACGGCGGATCGTTCGGAATCGTTCCTGACCGACGCGCATGGCCGCGATCACGTGACGCATGCCGAACTCGCGTTCGACGCCAATGGTAAGGTCCTGGCGCTGCGCGCCAAGACGATTGCCAATCTCGGCGCTTACATGTCGACCTTCTCGTCGTCGGTGCCGACTTATCTCTACGGCACGCTGCTGTCGGGCCAGTACGACATCCCGTCGATCTATTGCGAGGTGGACGCGGTCTATACCAACACCGCGCCGGTCGACGCCTATCGTGGCGCGGGCCGCCCAGAAGCGACCTTCGTGGTCGAGCGACTGATGGAAGTGTCGGCGCGGCAGATGCACATCGACCCTGCCGAATTGCGCCGGCGCAATTTCATCAAGACGTTCCCGCACCAGACGCCGGTAATCATGGCCTATGACGCCGGCGACTATCATGCCTCGATGAAGAAGGCGCTGGAGCTTGCCGACGTGAAAGGTTTCGGCAAGCGCAAGCGGGAGTCGGCGCGGCACCACAAGCTGCGCGGCATGGGTTTCTCGACCTATATCGAGGCCTGTGGCATCGCGCCCTCGCAGGCGGTCGGCTCGCTCGGCGCCGGCGTCGGCTTGTGGGAATCCGCCGAGGTGCGGGTCAATCCAACCGGCAGCGTCGAAGTGCTCACCGGCTGCCATCAGCACGGCCAGGGCCACGAAACCACCTTCGCGCAATTGGTGTCGGAGCGTCTGGGGATTCCGTTCGAGAACGTATCGATCGTGCACGGCGACACCGACAAGGTTCAGTTCGGCATGGGCACTTACGGCTCGCGCTCGGGCGCTGTCGGCATGTCGGCGATCGTCAAGGCGCTCGACAAGATCGAGGCCAAGGCCAAGAAGGTCGCAGCGTTCATGCTGGAAGCGGCGGAAGGCGACATCGAATTCGAGGACGGCAAGTTCACCGTTGCCGGTACCGACAAGTCGGCGGCCTGGGGCGATGTGTCGCTCAATGCCTATATCGCGCACAAGTTTACTGGCGCCGAGCTGGAGCCGGGGCTGAAGGAAACCTCGTTCTACGATCCGACCAATTTCACTTTCCCGGCCGGCTGCCACATCTGCGAGGTCGAGGTCGATATCGATACCGGCAAGACCGAGATTGTCAATTGGACCGCGATTGACGACTTCGGCACCGTGATCAATCCGATGATCGTGGAAGGCCAGGTGCATGGTGGCGTCGCGCAGGGCATCGGGCAGGCGCTGCTGGAAGTCGCCGTCTACGACAAGCAAGGCCAGCTGGTGACCGGCTCGATGATGGACTACACCATGCCGCGCGCACACGACCTGCCGTCGTTCCATGTCGGCCTGACCAAAACCAAATCGCCGTCCAACCCACTCGGCATCAAGGGCTGCGGCGAGGCCGGCGCGATTGCGGCGCCCGCCGCGGTCATCAACGCAATCACCGATGCGATCGGAACCGAAGATTTGGCCATGCCGGCTACCGCCAATGCGGTGTGGTCGGCATTGCAGCGCGCCAATCCGCGCCAAGCCGCTTAAAGGAGAGATTGATGTATAACTTCACCTTCCATCGTCCGACCACGGTCCGCCAGGCGGCAGGCCTGCTGACGCGCAATCCAGAGGCCAAGCTCTTGGCCGGCGGCCATTCGCTGATCCCGGTAATGAAGCAGCGGCTGGCGCAACCTTCCGCGCTGATCGATCTTTCGCTGGTCGAAGGCTTAAGCGGCGTCGAGCAGAAGGGCCGCTCGATCGTGATCGGCGCCATGACGCGGCATGCCGATGCCGCCAATTCACCGGTGTTGCAGCAGGCTTTGCCGGGGCTGGCATCGGTCCCCGCGGCGGTCGGCGATCCGCAGGTGCGCAACCGCGGCACCATCGGCGGCTCCATCGCCAACAATGATCCGAACGCCGACTATCCGGCGGCGTGCCTCGGATTGGGCGCCACCATCATCACCAACAAGCGGCGCATCGCCGCTGACGATTTCTTCACCGGTATGTTCTCGACCGCGCTGGAAGACAGCGAGATTATTACCAAGATCAGTTTCCCGATCGCCAAGAAGGCGGCCTACGAAAAATTCAAACATCCGGCTTCGGGCTTCGCTCTGGTCGGCGTGTTCGTGTCCAAGCGCGGCGCTGACATCCGCGTGGCGGTGACCGGCGCCGGCAGCAATGGCGTGTTCCGGGTGAAATCGTTCGAGGAGGCGCTGAAGAAGCGTTTCGCGGCAAAATCGCTCGAGGGCATGACCATTCCGGCCACCGGCATGAACAGCGACATCCATGCCAGCCCGGAATACCGCGCGCATCTGGTCGGCGTGCTGGCGCGGCGGGCGCTCGCGAAGGCGACGGCGTAGGTTATTTACCGGTTTCGACGCCGAGTGATCGTACGGTCCCTGGATTTGCCGCGAAGCAAGGCGTCGAGTGTCACGGCGCGACCGAGTTGGCCGACCTTGTGGCCAATGTCGGCACGCAAGAGATCGCGCACCCGGCCATGCGCCCCCACGATGCGCAAGGCGATACCGCGGGCGGCAAACTCGCCGTGCAGCATATGCAGCATGCGCGCGCCGGCGAGATCGATAAAGGGCGACGCCGAAAGATCGCAGACCGCTAGCCGGATATCGGATTGGCCGGAGACGTGGCGCAAGACCGCTTGCATGACGGCGTCGGCATTGACGTAAAGCAGCGACGCTTCGGGGCGGAAGGCGACGACCCTGGCGAGCGGCTCGTTTTCGGGATGACGGGTGAGGTCCGAATAGTGGTTGGTGCCGGGAATGCGGCCGAGAAACGCCACGTGCGGTTGTGATGCGCGGGCGAGCAGCATCATCACCGAGGCCAGCGCGGCAAGAAGAATGCCGTGAAGGATGCCGAGCAGCAGCACGGCTAAGAGGGCGATCGCAGCGGCAATGAAGTCCAGCCGGCTCACGCGCCACATGTGCCGCAACGCCGGAATGTCCAGCAGCCCGTAAACCGCAGTCAGCACCACCGCGGCCAGCACCGCTTTCGGCAGGTTTTCCAGCAGTCCTGTCAGGAAGAGCAGGCAGAGCGCGAGTGTGATCGAGGCGACGACGAGCGCGAGCGGGCTGCGCGCGCCGGCCTTGTCGTTGACGGCCGATTGCGACAGGCCTCCCGCTACCGGATAGCCGTGTCCCAGCGCGGCCGCGAGGTTGGCCGCGCCGATCCCGAGCAATTCCTGCCGCGGGTCGAGCGCATAGTTATGCTTTGCCGCGAAGGCGCGCGCAGCGGAGACGCTTTCGATATAGGCGAGCAGCAGGCACCCGCCGGCCAACGGGATGATCCCCTCGATGTCGCGCAGCCGCAGCTCCGGGCCGCTCAGGCTGGGCAGGCCAGATGGGATTAATCCCGTGGTTGGCACCCCGTGTGCGGGAAGTCCAAGCACGGATGCGGCGATGATTGACAGAGCGACGACTGCGAGCGCGACAGGTTTTCCCGGTAGCCAGCGTTCGCCGAGCATGAGCAGCACGATCGCGGCGGCGCCGACGCCCAGGACGATGGAATGCGTCTGGTTAAGTTGCCCAACGAACAGCACGACGCGCTCGAAGAAATTATGCCCGCCCCCGGCCACGCCGAAAAGACTCGGCAATTGGGTCATGGCGATGGTCAGCGCCGCGCCGGCCTTGAAGCCCACGAGGATGCTGTCGCTGATCAACTTAACCAGCGCGCTCAACCGCAACAGCCAGGCGATCAGGCAGAGCCCGGCCACGGTGAATCCGGTGAGGCTGGCGATCTGCGCATAGCGAAGCGCGTCGCCGTCGGCCATCGTCGCCACCGTGGCGGCGATCATCAGCGAGATCGCGGAGGTTGGTCCGATCGCCAGTTGCCGAGACGATCCGAGCAGAGCGTAGCCGAGGCCGCCCAGCAGATAGCCGTACACGCCGACCTGCGGCGGCAGGCCCGCCAGTCCGGCATAGGCGAGCGAAACGGGGATCGCGTAGGCGGCCAGTGTGACGCCGGCAATCACATCGCCGCGCAACCAGGCAACGCGGTAATCCGCCAGCCAACGCGCTGGCGGCAGACGCCAAAGCCATTTCAGTTCGGTTCGGCGGCCGGTCGAATCCGTCATATGGCGGGTCTCTTCATCGGACGAATTTGATAGGGATTAGGCTATCGGCCAATCGGCCATTCATCATAGACTTGAATTTGAACAATTTGCAGGCTCGCGGTGCTGCAGTATCGCCAGGTGGCATTAGTGACCGGGAATCCGGGCGACATTGGCATCGCTTTGAAGTTGAATGTCGTCAGTGGCGTAACGGCGAAGAGGAACGAACATGCCGGGTAAAGAGGCAAGTGAGAACGGCAACAATAAATTGAAGCGGAAGGATTACGAAAAGGAGCTGCACGAGCTCCAGGTCGAGCTTTGCCGGTTGCAGGAATGGGTCAAGTACAAGGGACTGCGGGTCATCATCGTCTTCGAGGGCCGCGACACCGCCGGCAAAGGCGGCACCATCAAGGCGATCAGCGAGCGTGTGAGCCCGCGGGTGTTTCGGGTGGTCGCGCTCCCCGCTCCATCCGACCGCGAAAAGAGCCAGATGTATCTGCAGCGCTACATGCAGCATTTCCCGGCGGCTGGCGAGGTCGTCATCTTCGATCGCAGTTGGTACAACCGCGCCGGCGTCGAAAGCGTCATGGGCTTTATCAGCAAGGAGCAGCATGAGCGCTTCCTCGAACTCTGCCCGCAAGTCGAAAAATATATCGTCGACGGCGGCATCACGCTGATCAAGATCTGGCTGGAGGTCGGCAAGGACGAGCAGGAACGGCGCTTTAACGCACGCATTCACGATCCCATGCGCCAATGGAAATTGAGCCCGATGGATGTAGCGTCTTACAGTCGTTGGTACGACTACTCGCGCGCGCGCGACCGAATGCTGGCGGCAACCGACACCAAGCACGCGCCGTGGCACATCGTGCGCTCGGACGACAAACGCCGGGCCCGCCTCAATTGCATTTCGCACATCCTGTCGCTCGTTCCGTACAAGAAAACGCCGCGCGACAAGGTTAAGCTGCCGAAGCGGTCGACCAAAGGTAAGTATGACGACGAGGCGTCGTTGAAGGGGCGGAATTTCGTTCGCGAGAGATACTGACGTCGGTGCGACTAGCGATCGAGTTCGGCCAGCAGGTCGTGCAGGTCGAGCGGGTGGGTGTACATCTGCAAGCCGCCGTCAGGACGCTTCGGCCATTGGTCCTTGGGCCGGTCCCAATAAAGTTCGACACCGTTGTCGTCGGGGTCGCGCAGATAGAGCGCTTCGCTGACACCGTGGTCGCTGGCGCCTTCGAGCGGGATCTTGGCGGTGATCAGCCGGCGTAGCGCGTCGGCCAACAGCGGCCGGGTCGGGTAGAGAATCGCGGTATGGTAAAGGCCGGTCGCCCCTTGCGGCGGCGGCGAGCCGCCCAGGCTCTCCCAGGTGTTGAGGCCCAGATGATGGTGGTAGCCGCCGGCCGAGATGAAGGCGGCGCCGGGCCGGCTGGTGGTCATGGTAAAACCCAGCACGCCGCAATAGAAATCGAGCGCTCGCTGCAAATCGGCGACCTTGAGGTGGACATGGCCGATCCGCACCCCGGCATCGATGGTGGGCAGGCGCAGAGTGTCTTTGGTCAATTCCGCAGTCTTGGACATGGCGGCCATTCCTGGCTGGCTGGTGGGGCTTCCGATACACAGATGTAAGCTGCGCCCGCGTTAGGATAAAGTCCCCCTAGGACCCGAAATGACGATGAAGCCGCTTCCGACCTCGATTGAAGCCACGCTCGATCTGCTGGCCAAGGCCGATTACATCGCCGACCGCTCGCTGGCGACGGTACTGTATCTGGCGTTGCGTATGGGCCGGCCGCTGTTCGTCGAGGGCGAGGCCGGCGTCGGCAAAACCGAGATCGCCAAAGTGCTGTCGGAGACCTTGGGTCGCCGCCTGATCCGGCTGCAATGCTACGAAGGCCTCGATATTTCCTCCGCCGTCTACGAATGGAATTACGGCGCGCAGATGATCGCCATTCGCCTGGCCGAAGCCGAAGGCGAGGGCGACAAAGCGCGCATCGAGCACGACGTGTTCTCGGAACGCTTTTTGATAAAGCGGCCGCTGCTGCAGGCGCTCGAGTTCGACGCCGCCGGCCCGCCGGTGTTGCTGATCGACGAGATCGACCGCACCGACGAGGCCTTCGAGGCATTTCTTCTGGAAGTGCTGGCCGATTTCCAGGTCACCATTCCCGAACTCGGCACGGTGAAGGCGGAGCAGCCGCCGATCGTGGTCGTGACGTCCAACCGCACCCGCGAAGTGCACGACGCGCTCAAACGCCGCTGTCTCTATCACTGGGTCGGCTATCCGAACGCCGAGCGCGAATTGAAGATTCTGCGCGCCAAGGTGCCGGGCATCGCCAAGAAACTGTCCGAGCAGGTGGTCGCCTTCGTGCAGGCGCTGCGCAAGGAAGATTTGTTCAAATCGCCCGGCGTCGCCGAGACGCTGGATTGGGCTGGCGCGTTGACCGAACTTGACGTGGTCGCGCTCGATCCGGCGACGGTGTCGGACACGCTCGGCGCGCTGCTGAAATATCAGGACGACATCGCCCGGCTCGACGGCACCAAGGTCAAGACGCTGCTCGACGAGGTGAAGTCGGAGCTGCGCGCGGCGGAGTGACAGCCATGGCCGAAGCCCAAGGCCGTCTTGCCGAAAACATCCTCTACTTCGCGCGCGCGCTGCGCGCCGCCGGCATGCCGGTCGGGCCGGGCGCGGTGCTTGATGCGCTGGAAGCCGTTAATGTTGCACGTGTTGGCGATCGCGAGGATTTTTACTGGACGCTGCATGCCGTTTTCGTGAAAAAGCACGAGCACTCGATTTTATTCGATCAGGCATTTCGCATTTTCTTTCGTCGGCGCGGCTATATCGAAAAGCTGATCGCCTCGATGCTACCTGAAACGATGCCCGGCGCGCCAAAGGCGCCGCCGCCGGGCGCGCAGCGCATCCAGGAGGCGCTGTATTCGGGTCTCAACGACCGCGAAGACAAATCCGATATCCAAATTGACGCGCGGCTCACGGTTTCCGACCGCGAGGTGCTACAGAAGAAAGACTTCGCGCAAATGACGGCGGCTGAAATTGCCAGCGCGCGAGAGGCCATTACGCGGCTGGTGTTGCCGCTCGACATGGTGCGCACGCGCCGGCTCAGTCCCAACCGCCACGGGCATATGATCGACATTCGCCGCACCTTGCGCGCCAGCATGAAGGCGGGTGGCGCGTTGATCGATCTGAAATATTTAGGTCCCCGCCAGAAGGAGCCGCCGATCGTGGCGCTCTTGGATATTTCCGGATCGATGAGCCAGTACACGCGGTTATTCCTGCATTTTCTTCATGCCATTACCGACGAGCGCAAACGGGTGACGACATTCCTGTTCGGCACACGTTTGACCAACGTCACCCGCGCTATCCGACAGCGCGATCCCGACGAGGCGCTAGCAGCCTGCTCTGCTCATGTGGTCGACTGGTCGGGCGGCACCCGCATCGCCACATCACTGCAGACGTTCAACAAGCAGTGGGCGCGGCGCGTGCTCGGGCAGGGCGCGGTGGTGCTGTTGATCACCGATGGTCTTGAGCGCGACGCCGATGATACGCTATCGTTCGAGATGGACCGGTTGCACCGCTCGTGCCGCCGGCTGGTCTGGCTCAACCCGTTGCTGCGCTTCGAAGGTTTCGAGGCGCGCGCCAAGGGTGTGCGGGCCATGTTGCCGCATGTTGACGAACTGCGGCCGATCCACAATTTAGAATCTATGAACGAGTTGGTACGCGTTCTGTCGGGTCGGCCTGCCAAGGCTTACGATCCGAAGACGCTGCTTCGCCACGTTGCCTGATGGAGGACCACTATGTTGTCGCGCGATGAAGACATTCTCAAAGCCGCCGAGGATTGGCGCAAATCCGGGCGTGGGGTTGCGCTGGCGACGGTGGTCGAGACCTGGGGCTCGGCGCCGCGGCCGGTCGGCTCCAATCTGGTGATCGACAATGAGGGCAATTTCCTAGGGAGCGTCTCTGGCGGCTGCGTCGAGGGCGCGGTGGTGACCGAAGCGATCGATGTGATCGAAAGCGGCAAGCCGAAGATGCTGGAATTCGGCGTTGCCGACGAGCAGGCGTGGAATGTGGGCCTGTCGTGCGGCGGCACCATCCGGGTCTATGTCGAGAAAGTGAGCTAAAGCGTGAAACTCGACATCTTGCAGACGCTGAATGCCGAACGCGCTGCGCGCCGCGCAATAGTCGTTGTCACCGATGTGGCCAGCGGCGAGCAGCGGTTGGTCAAGGCGGCCGATATTGCTGGGGATCCGCTGAAAGAACTGTTGGGCAAGCGCATTCGAATGGCCAAAAGCGGCATGGAAGAATCGCCGCAGGGCCGCGTGTTCCTCACCGTGCACGTGCCGTCGCCGCAGCTCGTCATTACCGGCGCGGTGCATATCAGCCAGACATTGGCGCCGGTCGGGCAGTTGCTCGGCTATGACGTGACCATCGTCGATCCACGCACCGCCTTTGCCTCGATCGAGCGCTTTCCCGATGTGAAGGTGATCGCCGAGTGGCCGGACGTCGCGCTGCCGCCGCTCAATGTCGATCACTACACCGCCTTCGTCGCGCTCACGCATGATCCCAAGATCGACGATCCGGCGCTTAAGCACGCGTTGGCGCGCGATTGTTTCTATATCGGCGCACTCGGCTCCAAGAAGACCCATGCCAAACGGGTGGAGCGCCTGAAGCAGGCGGGCTTAAGCGACGCCGACATTGCACGCATTCATGCGCCGATTGGTCTGCCGATCGGCGCGGTGTCACCGGCCGAGATCGCGATTTCGATCATGGGCGAGATCACCGAACGGTTGCGCATGAAGCCGGAGGCGGCATGAAGTTCGGCCCGGTCGCCCCTCGCGACGCGCTCGGCGCCACGGCGGTGCATTCGATCCGCCAAGGCGATCTGGTGCTCAAGAAGGGCACGCTGATCGGGGAGGCCGAAATCGCCGCGCTCAACGCGGCGGGTGTCAAGGAAATCGTGGTCGCGCGGCTCGAGCCCGGAGACGTATCGGAGAATCAGGCCGCCGCCGATATTGCCGCGGCCGCCGCGGGGGAGGGTGTGCGCACGGACCGTGCCTTCACCGGACGCTGCAATCTGTTTGCCGAAAGCTCCGGCGTGCTGGTGGTCGACAGGGACGCCATCGACCGGCTCAACCGCATCGACGAAGCGGTGACACTGGCGACGCTTGCCGCCTATAAGCCGGTGGTGGAAGGCGAGATGATCGCCACCGTGAAGATCATTCCGTTTGCGGTGTCGGCAACTGCGCGCGACAAGGCGGTGGCCGAGGCAAATAAGGCCAAGCCGGTCATCCGGGTGGCGCCCTATAAGGTACGCAAGATCGGCATCGTGTCGACGCTGTTGCCGGGGCTGTCGCCCAAAGTGGTGGACAAGACGCTCAAGATCACGGCGGCGCGCATTGCGCCTGCTGGTGCCAGCATCGTTGCGGAGCGCCGCGTGCCACACGAGCAGGCCGCGCTGGCGCGTGCGATCGACGAAGTGTTGAAAGCCGGCGCTGAATTGGTGATCGTGTTCGGTGCCTCGGCCATTGCCGACCGGCGTGACGTCATACCGATGGCAATCGAGGCGGTCGGCGGCGAGATCGAGCATTTCGGCATGCCGGTTGATCCCGGCAATCTCATGCTGATCGGACGCCTGCGCGGGCAGCCGGTGATCGGCGCCCCTGGTTGTGCTCGCTCGCCGAAGGAAAATGGTTTCGACTGGGTGCTGATGCGGTTGCTCGCCGGCCTGCCGGTGTCGCGCGCCGACATCACCGGCATGGGCGTCGGCGGTTTGTTGATGGAAATTGTGACGCGACCGCAGCCGCGCACTGAGCCGGCGCCGGAAAAAGGCCGCAACATCGCCGCCGTTGTCCTGGCAGCCGGGCGGTCGACGCGCATGGGTGCGGTCAACAAGATGCTGGCCGAGATCGGCGGCAAGCCGCTGGTGCGCATCGCCGCCGAGCAGGCACTGGCCTCGCGCGCCAAACCGGTCATCGTCATCACCGGACACGAGCGCGAGCGGGTGGAGGCAGCGCTCTCCGGACTGTCTGTTCGTTTCGCGCATAACCCCGAATACGCCGACGGGCTCGGCACCTCGTTGAAGACCGGTATTGCTGCCGTGCCGGAGGATGCTGATGGGGTAATTGTCTGCCTCGGCGACATGCCACAAGTCGATCACCAGTTGATCGATAAATTGATCGCGGGTTTCGATCCGGAACACGGTGGACTGGTGGTGGTGCCGAGCATTGACGGACGGCGCGGCAATCCGGTGGTGTGGTCGCGGCGCTTCTTCAACGATCTGATGTCGATCAATGGCGACATCGGCGCCCGCCATTTGATCGGCAGTTATGCCGAGGCGGTCGTTGAAATACCGGTCGCCGGTGAGGCGGCGCTGACGGATGTCGACACGCCCGAGTCGCTTTCCGCCGTCAAGGCCGAAATCGAACGCGCCTGAGATTCGAATCGTTGATTGCCAACCGCGACTCACCATTTAGCTAGCGGTGACGTTCGGGTGAGGGACGATGACGGATATCTACACCCCGGTGGTACGCGCGCTTGTGGCCGCAAGCCTGTTGCTGGCAAGCGCGACGCTGATGCTGGTCGCGGTCAACACTGCGCGGGCGGCCGGGACGCCGGCGATCAGCTCCTGCGACCAAGACGGCGGCAAAGCCGGCGTGATCCGTAGCCTTGTCTGCAACGCCAGCGGCTGAGCCCGCCCGCCGGCCACAGCCTCAATTATATCATTGATTTATCAGTATTTTTAAGGCCGCAAAATTTGTGCTTGCGCGCTTGCAGCCTTTGCACTAAGTAATGACTGACCAGTCAGTCAGTAAGCGATGACGATGACCCGCCCCCGCACCACAAATGCCAGCCCGAGCGCGCGCCTTCGAAATGCGCGCCGCAGCGCCTCGGGCGTGCGGCAGCGCTCGGCAGGCGACCGCAAGGTACGTAGCGCCGAACGTCGCGACGCCATCCTGGCCGCGGCCTTGGAGGAGTTCTCCGCGCGGGGCTTCGAGGCCACCCGCCTCGACGACGTCGCCAAACGCGCCAATGTCGCCAAGGGAACGATCTATCTCTACTTCCGCGACAAGGAGAGCCTGTTCCAGGAACTGATCCGCGCCATGCTGACGCCGCTGGTCGGGTCGATCGAGGCCCTAGGCGCGATCGACGTGCCGATGAGCATGCTCGCCGACCGGATCGTCGATCTGTTCGTGAGCGAGGTCTACGAGACCCGCCGCAAGGACGTCATTCGTTTGATGATCGCGGAAGGCCGGCGTTTTCCGAACCTCGCCGAGTTCTACTACCGCGAGGTGCTCTCGCGCATCATCGCCGCGGTGCGCGCCATTCTGCGACGCGCTGCCGAGCGCGGCGAAGTGCCCCCGGGATTGGCTGATTATCCGCAAATCATCGCCGCGCCCGGCCTGTTAGCCATCGTCTGGAGCGGTTTGTTCGAACGCTTCGAGCCGCTCGACGTTCGCAAAATGATGAAGACCCATGTCGAGCTATTGTTTGCTCCGAGGAGAGGTCCATGAGGACGAAGTTTGCCGGCCTGGCGGCACTGGTGCTCGCAGGTATGGCGCTCGCAGCTTGCGACGATGGCAATGAGCGCAAGATGCAGGGCTGGGTCGAAGCCGAGTTGATCTTCGTGTCGCCCGATGAGCAGGGCCGCGTCGAGACGCTGAAAGTGCGCGAAGGCAGTCAGGTGACGCAGGGCGAATTGCTGTTCACCGTCGATGATGACCTGCAAAAGGCCGAATTGGTGGTGCGCAAAGCCACTGTGACCAC
>Ga0184628_10001418_pt1 | contig 11849 bp, 7 predicted proteins | sample PLM4_5_b1_FD_133149 | JGI IMG/M metagenome (GOLD analysis project Ga0184628, IMG submission 133149) | Groundwater sediment microbial communities from an aquifer in East River, Colorado, USA - PLM4_5_b1 | ecosystem: Environmental > Terrestrial > Soil > Riparian zone | place: USA: East River...
CGGACGCGGAGGTCCGGCCGGGCCCACCACTCAGGATGTTGCCAAGTTGCTTCGAGAATTAATGGGATTGCCACCGGCTCCACCGGCGCTGCCTGCAGCTAATGCAGCCACTCCGGCCGCTGCCCCAGCCGAAGGAGTTCAATGAGAAGGACCATACTCATATCCGCGGCGTTGATACTGATGTGCCTCGGACTTTCCGCAGGTGGCAGAATGCCCCAGGCGCCAGCACCGGCAAAGGCTGCTGTCCCTCAAGCGGCGAATGGCGCGGCGGCACCTGCTGCCGCTCCAGTAACGCCTGTTGCCTATCAGGAGATGCTGAACAAATACTGCATCACCTGCCATAACCAGAAAGCCCGGATTCCTGCCGGCGCGCCACTGATTCTGGATACTGCAAATCTCAAGGATCCCGGTGCCGATGCGGAGATCTGGGAAAAGGTCGTACGCAAGCTAGGTGTCGGCGCCATGCCGCCACAGGGTTCACCTACTCCCGGCGCTGCCGAGTTGAATAAATTCCGTTCCACCCTGGTCGCCAGCCTCGACACTGCTGCAGCGAAGCAAAACAATCCAGGCCATTACGTTCTGCATCGTCTCAATCGCACCGAGTATGCCAATGCCGTGCGCGACCTGCTGGGTGTGGATTTTGATGTTGCGGAACTGTTGCCGAGCGATGGCGGCGATTTTGGTTTCGACAATATTGCGACGGCGCTGAAGATAACTCCGATATTGATGGAAGGTTATCTGACGGCCGCGCTGCGCATCAGCGATGTGGCGGTTGGCGATGCGGAAGTCGCTCCCGGAACACAGACCTTTTCGATCAGCACGGTTGTCACCCAGCGCCAGCACGTCGATGGATTGCCCCTCGGAACGCGTGGTGGCACCCTGGCACGTTATAACTTCCCGGCCGACGGCGAGTATGTGTTCTATGGGCGGCTCCTGAAAACGGTTGCCGAAGGTTATGTGGGCGTCGAAGGACACGAGACGCCGTTTCAATTCATTGTGACGGTGGATGGCGAGCAGGTGTTTTCCGCGCCCGTCGGTGGAAAGCAGGACCATGAATCGAGCGGAAAGAACATCGTTATTTCGCGCGATGAAGTCGACAAGCGCATGACGTCGACGCGCATTCCAATAACGGCAGGTCCGCACGAAGTCGGATTTACCTTTATCGACCGTCCTGCCGCCGAACAGAACGCGTGGCAGCCGGTTCTGCGCGACAGCCTGGAAGCACACAATCCTTCCGGTATACCTCGTCTTCGCACAGGCAACATTGAAGGCCCGTACAATGTTACCGGTATCAGCGATACGCCGACTCGAAAACGACTGTTCACCTGCAGACCTGCAACAGCCGCAAAAGAGGCGCCCTGTGCTTCAGAGATTCTTTCGGCAGTGGCACGCCGCGCTTACCGGCGACCTGTCGGTGCGAACGATATGGAAGCGCCGATGACCTTTTACAATCAGGCCCGCATGCAGGGTGGCGACTTCGACTCCGGTATCCGTGCTGGCCTTGCACGCATCCTGTCGAGCCCGGCGTTTATCTTTAGGTCCGAAAGCGATCCTGCCAATCTTCCCGAAGGTGCTGCGCATCGCATCACCGATCTCGAACTGGCTTCCCGACTTTCATTTTTCCTGTGGAGCAGCATCCCTGACGATGAACTGATGACTCTGGCAACCACCGGTCGCCTTCGCGAGCCACGTGTACTGGAAGCCCAGGTCCGGCGCATGATCACGGACGATCGTTCGGATGCGCTGATGAACGATTTCACGGGGCAGTGGCTTCAGCTGCGCAATCTCGACAAGGTCACGCCGGATCTCCTGATGTTCCCGGACTTCGACGACAACCTGCGGCAGGCTTTCCGAAGGGAAACGGAACTGTTATTCACCAGCGTCGTGCGTGAAAACCGCAGTGTTCTGGATCTCCTCGATGCAAATTACACGTTCGTCAATGAGCGACTGGCGCGTCACTATGGCATCAAAGGGGTATACGGCGACCGTTTCCGGCGTGTGGAAGTGTCGGATCCGAAGCGGCGCGGGCTGCTCGGTCAGGGAAGTTTCCTGGCGCTGACATCGGTGGCGAATCGTACGTCGCCCATTCTGCGCGGCAAATACGTGATTTCCAATCTGCTGAACACACCGCCGCTGCCACCGCCCGCCAACGTGCCGCAACTGGAAGCCAGCGCGCCGAAGGATAGGCCTTCCACCGTGCGGCAGCAACTCGAACTGCACCGCGCTAACCCGGCGTGTGCAACGTGCCACCGCAGTATTGATCCGATTGGATTCGCTCTCGAGAATTACGATGCCGTAGGCCAGTGGCAGGATGTGACAAAGGATGGATTGAAAATAGATTCCGCCGGTGTTCTGTTCGATGGCACGCCGGTCGATGGGCCCGTGGCGTTGCGCAAAGCGCTGCTGGCCAGACCCGAGGTATTTGTGGGTACGGTAACAGAAAAGCTCATGACATATGCACTAGGCCGCGGTCTCGACCCTGTGGATATGCCTGTTGTTCGAAGCGTCATGCGCGGTGCGGCGAAAAATAATTACGCAATGCAATCGATTGTTATGGGAATTGTTCAGAGTTCAGCGTTTCAAATGCGGACGAAATTAACCAAACCGGGCGCGGCGAAGGTCGTCGCTCAAACTGCAACCAAGGAGTAGCCCATGTTCATTTTGAAGAAGCACCTGCCTCGCCGAACGTTCCTGCGTGGCGCACTGGGGACGGTGGTGGCGTTGCCCTTTCTCGAATCCATGACTCCCGCTCTGTCGGCTCAGTCCAAGGCGCGGCCGTTCCGATTTGGGGCAATCTATGTGCCGAACGGCATCTATCCGCAGTTGTGGCATCCGGAAAAAACCGGCAGCGACTTTGAATTCAAGCCAATCATGCTGCCTTTGGAACCGTATCGCAGCCAGCTGGTTACCTTCAGCAAGATGAAGGCGCCGGACGGCAATCCAGATATGGGCGGCGTGCACATGGGCGCCAGCGCAGCATGGTTGAACGGCACAGGCCCAATCACAAAGCAGGCGAATTACACCGTCATTCAGTCGCGCAAGACCATCGATCAATACATTGCCGACAAGGTGGCGGAAGATACGCCGCTGCGCTCCCTTCAGGTGGGAACCGAAGACATGGGCACTTCCGCCGGCGCCTGCGACGGGTTCCCCTGCGTCTTCTTCAATACCATCTCATGGCGCGATGACACGAGCCCGTTGCCGATGGGCATCAATCCCCGTGTGACCTTCGAACGCATGTTTGGCGAAACCGGCACGGCGAAGAAGCGGCTCTACAATCTCAAGCAGAAGCAGAGCATCTTGGATTCGGTCATCCAGGAAACTGCGAAAATGCAGCGCCAGCTGGGCCCGTCGGACAACGCGATTCTTGAAGAGTATCTGACGAATGTCCGCGAAGTCGAACAGCAACTCGACCGGATGGAGAGCCGTGCCGGAGCTGTTCCGGAAGGCACCAATTCACCGCGCGGAATTCCCGATACCTTCGACGAACATATGACCATCACCTACGAGCTGATGCGCCTCGCTTTCCAGGGCGACATCTCTCGCGTCTTTACGTTCATGGTCGGTCATGAAGGCAGCAGCCGGAGTTACGCGCACGTCGGCGTCCCGGAACCGCATCATCCGGTCACGCATCACGGAGATAAGCAGGAGAATATCGAGAAGTACGCAAAGATCACCACGTACCATGCCGTCAAGCTCGCTGAGTTCATCGGCAAGCTCAAATCGACGTCGGATGGCGATGGCAACCTGCTGGATCACTCATTGATTTACTTTGGCAGCGGCATGGGCAACGGCAACGCACACGACCGGAACAATCCGCCGGTGCTGCTGGTCGGCGGTGCCAACGGTCGTCTGAAGGGCAATCGCCACATCGCCGTGGAAAACAAGGAGCCGACGTCCAACCTCCTGCTCGCGATGGCAGATCTGGCAGATGTGAACGTTCCGCAGATCGGCGTCAGCACTGGCATGCTTTCGCTATAGGACGTTTCCCGAAAATCGGACAAACGAAAATCCCCGCCACCTGGCGGGGATTTTCGTTTGTCCGATTTTATTTCTTCAGCGCATTCGGACCATCCGCCGATGTTCCACCGTCAGAACGGTGATTCAAATTTTCCGAACCGCATATATACTCCCGGCACGGTCTGTCAGAAAACGTGGGCCGAAATTTCAGGAGAGTTATGAAAAACAACTTTCTATTCACCGTTGCTCTGTTGTCCTCCTCACTCCTGTTCGCCCAGCGCGGCGGCGCACCTGTAGTCCTGCCGGACAAGCCCACCGCTGTTTCCATTCCTTCGGTTTCTCCGGAGATCACCGGGCCCGGGGCCATGTTTGACTCCACGCCTTCCTTGCCCGCCGCTGAAAATCTGGCGCATTTCGGCTATGAAGCGAAGGAATACTTCATCACTGGAACGGCGAACGGGAAGCCCTATACGACGCGTATCGTGGTTCGCAAGCCGGCGAACAACGGCAAGTTCAGCGGACTGGTGATTGCCGAAGCGATGCATCCCAGCGGCGCCGCGCACATGTTCGAATTCACATCCAGATACACGATGAGTTCGGGTCACATGGCAGTGGAGACCGTTACCAATCTCACGGAGCTGCTCGCGCAGAACCGGGAACGCTACAAGGATCTCAAGGTCGACCAGGACCAGGTTTCCGAAATCCTGGCGCAGGTCGGTGCTCTGGTGAAGCAAGCCAAAACGGCTACACCATTCGAGGGTCTCCGCACTCGCAAAATGGTTCTGTTGGGAACCTCGGCTACCGCGGCGATCCTGATCAATTACCTCCCCGCGCACATGGTGTTTCGAACGCCGGACATGCAGCTTATTTATGACGGCTTTCTTCCCATGTCGACCGGCGCGAACGTTCGACCGATCGATGTGCCGTTGATTGAGGTTCCGACCATGACTGAAGTTGTTGGCGGCAATGTCAGCACACGTGCCGATGGAAATGCGCCGGGCGATCAGTTTCGCATGTATGAATTTGCGGGCATGGCTCATGTTGACAGCCGCGACAGTGTTCGTTTCAAGCCGGATCCTTGCCGTTACCCGGTGAGCCAGTTCCCGGAACAGGCCTACATATCGGTGGCGCTGCATCATCTGCTCAACTGGGTGGACAAAGGCAAAATTCCCCCGACTGCTGAAAGAATCGTTTTCGATCGGGATACTGCAAATGACGGTTCGCCAATGGGGCTCGATGCCAATGGAAATGCGATGGGCGGAATCCGGAATCCTTATGTCGACGTACCGGCGGCAAAGTTCAACGTTCGCAACGAAGCAGCGAATCCGCCGATCCCGACTCCGAGCGCCTGGGTTGCCGCGCACGGACAGAACGCACCCACACAGATGTGCGGACTGGCCGGCTACCAGACCAGCTATTCGAAGGAACAGCTGCAGAAGCTTTACGGTAATAAGAAAACCTATCAGGATCGCGTGAAAAAGAGACTCGCTGAACTGGAGAAAGCCGGATGGTCCCTTCCGGTATATCGCGACTCGATCCTCGCCGATGCTGCAAAGGTAAGCTTCTAGCGCAGGCACGGGGGCAGCACTGGTAAAAAATAGGGGGACAGGCCCCGAAATCGTTAGATTTCTGTTTCTGTTTTTCGCGTGGCTGCTGTTCGGCCAGGCGGCGAGGCCGCAGTCCGTTCCGGCCACTCGTGAAGCAGTTTCGCGTGCTCTGCCCACGCTTCAGAAATCCGCGTCTGCCTTCGTTGAAAAGCGCGCCTGCTTTTCGTGTCATCACAATGCGCTCGCCATTGTCACACTGCAGCTGGCGAGAGACCGCGGCTTCAATGTCGATTCGAAGGTTCTCGGCGTAGTCGAACAGAAAACGTTTCGTGAACTGCGGAATCCAAACGCGCTGGACGATGCCGTGCAGGCGGCGAACCTCAGTGATCCGACTCCCAATGAGAGTCTTCTGCTGATGGCCGCTCATGCTTCCGGGGTTGCGCGCGATACCGTCACCGCTGTTATTGCGCAACGGATGGCGACCTGGCAACGCGATGGTCATTGGGTGACATCGGATTTCCGTCCGCCACATTCGAGCAGCCCGTTCACCGCGACTGCAACCGCTGTTGCAGCTCTTGGCTACTATATGCCCGAAGAACTGTCGGCCGAGCGCGACGCGGTCATCCATCGCGCGCGTCAATGGTTGATCACGACGCGTCCGAATTCGATTGAGGACGCGTCATTCCGTTTGATGGGACTGGTTTGGGCTGGTTCCGACGTAGCGACGGATGAAGTGATCAAAGCGTCAAGGGACCTGCTAGGCATGCAGAAAACCGATGGCGGATGGTCACAGCTTCCGGGTTACGAATCCGATGCCTATTCCACGGGAGAAGCGGTGTTTGCTCTGCATGAAGCCGGGATTCCCGTAACGGATAAAGCGTGGCAGAAGGGAATCCAGTTTCTCCGGTCTTCTCAAGCAAGGGATGGCACGTGGCATGTCCGCTCACGAATGCTTTCGCCGGCGGAAATCAGTCCACCATATTTCACGACAGGTTTCCCCTACGGGAAGGACGAATACCTTTCCTATGCCGGAAGCTGCTGGGCCGTTATGGCTCTACTTTCCGCACTTCCCGAAACGCCGTTGCAGAAACTTGAAGCTGCGGTCAGTAAAGATCCAACCGTTCCCTGGGTTCGAACGGTGTTGTTTGGTACCGTCTCCGAGCTTAATGCTCTTTTGGATTCGGGTCTCGATCCCAACAGCAAGACCTCGAATGGTACGACCTTGGTAATGCTCGCAGCGCATGACGGTGAGAAAGTCCGGCTATTGTTGTCGCGGGGTGCCGACGCAAAAACCAGAGCGTCGTCGGGCACGGATGCGCTGACCATTGCCTCAGTTTATCGTGGAACGAGGGACTCCCTTCAGATGCTGTTGGATGCAGGCGCCCCTCCTCAAGCTCCCGAAGGCGTGCGCACGCGGCACTCGCCGCTGGTTTTCGCATCGATGACTGGAGATCTGGAAAACGTTCGATTGCTTCTGGAACGTGGAGCGCAGCCTTCCGCGGAAGCGCTTTCGGAGTCGGTCACTTTCGGGTACGCGGACGTTGTGAAGAGCCTCCTTGACGCGGGAGCCGACGCGACAATCTCGGAGAGTTCCGGCGTCAATCTGGTGCATTGGGCCACGATCACGAACAGAGCGGCGGTCATTCCGGAGCTGCTTGCCGCAGGAGCAGACCTCAATGCCACGGATGACTTCGGTTTTACTCCGCTCATGTACGCCGCAACAGTGGATGTGGGTAACACCGATGCAGTTATGACGTTGCTGAAGGCTGGAGCCGATCGCAATATTCGGAACAAGGATCACCGGACGGCTCTCGACCAGGCGCGGCGATACAAGCACGCGAAACTTATCGAAGCGCTTCAATGAGGGAACGAGGGGTCAGCCCCCTCGTTCCCTCATTCTTTTATCGGATTCAGAAAGAGAGGGCAGTGCTTGCATGCCAGCCAGGATCACTTTCGACACGGTCCGGAAGATTGGGCTTCGGATGCGCGACGTCGAAGAAAGCACGGCATTTGGAACGCCAGCTCTCAAGGTTCGAGGGCAGCTCTTGACGTGTCCTGCGATCAACAAGTCCGCTGAACCCGGATCGATCGTGGTACGCATCGATTTCGACCAGCGTGAAGAACTTATTGCCGCCGATCCGGACACATATTACCTGACCGATCACTACCGGGAGTATCCCTCCGTGCTCGTTCGGCTTTCTCAAATTCGCCCGGATGCGTTGCAGGATCTGCTTGGAATGGCCTGGAGATTTGTGACAACGAAGAAGGCCTCGAAGAAGACGAAGTCTCGAAAATCAGTTCGCGGCAATTGAGGTGTGTTAACGTTCGCAATCGCATTCAAAAAACTTAACGGAGGAAGCCATCCATGAGCCACCCAACGCTTTCGATCCATGCCCCCAACTGTATTTTCGTAGACGGCAAGTGGGCCTCGCCCAGCGGGAAGGAGAGGCTGTCTGTCATTTCTCCTGTTACCGAAGAAGAGATCATGAACTTCCCGGACGGGACGCCGCAGGATATGGACCGCGCCGTCGCAAGCGCAAGGGCCGCGTTTGATTCCGGTCCATGGCCCCGCCTGTCCGCGCAGGAGCGAGGCGCGATGCTGATCAAAGTCGCCGCGGTGCTGCAACGCAGATTGCCGGAACTGGCGGATGTGTGGACCGCGCAGGTCGGCGCGCCCATCTCCCTTACGAAATATGCTTCCAGTCAGGCTCCCGGATTGTTCGAGTTCTACGGAAAGATGATCCAGACGTACCCCATTGTCGACGAACGCAGGCGCGACGATGGAAAGATTGCCCGTGTGGTCAACGAACCAGTAGGCGTCGTTGCGGCGATTACACCCTGGAATGCTCCAATGGTTTTGCTTTGCTACAAGGTCGCCGCCGCACTTGCCGCAGGTTGTACGGTCGTTTCGAAGCCCGCGCCGGAAACGCCGATGGATGCGTATCTTCTTGCCGAGTGCATCGAAGAAGCGGGACTTCCGCCAGGAATCTTCAACGTCGTACCTGCAGGGCGCGAAACTGGAGATTATCTGGTTCGACATTCTGGAATAGACAAGGTCAGTTTCACCGGAAGCACCGCCGCAGGGCGCAAAATCATGGCTGCGTGCGCTGAACGTATGGCGCGCTGCAGTTTCGAGCTGGGCGGAAAATCCGCAGCCATCGTCCTGGATGATGCCGACATCGGACAGGTTCTGCAAAGCCTCGTTCCCTTTTCCATGCCGATTACAGGACAGGTTTGTTTCTCGCTGACACGCGTGCTGGTTCCGCGTTCCCGCGCAACAGAAATTCGGGACGCTTATGTTGCCGCGATCCGCACTGTCAAGGTAGGCGATCCTTTTGATGCAAGCACCCAGATGGGTCCTCTCACCATGAAGAGGCAGTTGACCCGTGTGCAGGGCTATATCGAAAAGGGCCGCGCTGAGGGCGCGAAGCTGGTGCTTGGCGGCGGGCGTCCCGAACATCTGAAGAAGGGCTACTACATCGAACCCACGGTGTTTGCCGATGTCGACATGCGGATGACGATTGCGCAGGAAGAGATCTTCGGCCCTGTCGTTTCGTTCATCACGTACGACAGCATCGATGATGCCGTTGCCAAGGCAAACAGCACCATGTACGGATTGCATGGCGCGATATACACAGCAGATGTGGAGCGTGGATACCAGGTCGCGCGTCGTGTACGTTCGGGCAGCGTGACCGTCAATGGATTGATTGTCGATTACAAGATGCCGTTCGGCGGATTCAAACAATCCGGTATTGGAAGAGAAGGCGGCATTGAAGGCCTGGAGAATTATTTCGAAGTAAAGACGGTTTACTTCGGATAGCGGTGGGAAATTCAAATCCGAAGTTCCGAAGATGGCGCGTCACGAATCCATTTGAAAAGAGGAACTCGAATAAATCGTCTTCGCATTGCTTTTGTTGAAACTCTGGTTTTTGCACTTTCCATCACTCGGGCCGGTGCGCAAGCCAATCTGGGCGGAGCGCCTGGCTCCTGTGACAAGGCTTGTCTGCGTGGCATGGCCGACTCGTACTTCGCCGCACTCGTCGCTCATGATCCTCGAAGGTGGCCATGGCGTATGGTCCAACGAGGCGGATCGAGTAGACGGGCCGAGGTGGTTCCAAAGCGATAATCCAGCAGGTTGGCAGCTTCGGAACCACCCCTCGCGGGATCCGCTTCGCGATCCCGCTGCTCTCCTATCGTCGGAACAAACTCCTTCTTTGCGTCGTAACAGGATGAGGAGTCTCAGGTGACCATTCATTCTATGAACATTCAGAAGTTGCGTCGTCGCATCACAATTCCAGCGATCATCGTTTCGTTTTTCCTTTTCGGATCTCGTTCGGGCTGGTGCCAGTCGGTACGTATCGAATCCGGGTTGATCGAAGGGGTTCACGATGGGGCAATCACGGTCTATAAATCCATACCGTTTGCGGCTCCACCGCTGGGCGAGCTTCGATGGAAGGCCCCGGAACGTCCGCTTCAATGGAATGGCGTCCGCCGCGCGGACAATTTTGGACCGATTTGTATGCAGAGCGGCGTATCCGTGCTGGGTGCGGCAGCAGAGCCCATCAGTGAAGATTGTCTGACTCTAAGCATCTGGACACCGGCAAAGTCTCGCGATGAAAAGTTTCCGGTGATGGTCTGGATACCGGGTGGCGGATTCATGCAGGAATCCGGGTCGATGCCATTGTATTGGGGGGACGCGCTGGCGAAACGAGGCGTGATCGTTGTCACGATGAATTACCGGGTGGGGGTGTTTGGATTCCTGGCTCATCCGGAGCTGACGCGTGAATCCAAAAGCAAATCCTCCGGCAACTATGGCGTACTCGATCAGATTGCGGCGCTTGCGTGGATCAAACGGAACATTCACGTGTTCGGCGGTGATCCGCGCAGGGTCACAGTTTGGGGACAATCGGCAGGCTCGATGCAGGTCAGCTTGCTCATGGCATCTCCGCTGGCGCGTGGGTTGTTTCAACGAGCAATTGGTGAGAGTGGCGGGTTCTTCACGCCACCGGCAGCTACGAGTAATCCCGACGGATGGAATTTGAAAGGTGCGGAACTGCAAGGTCTGGTTTTTGCGGGTTCCACCGGAACGACATCCCTCACCGAACTTCGGAGACTCCCTCCAGAACAGATTCTCAAGCTGGGCAGCTTCGGCACGACACATCCCATCACGGACGGTTACGTACTGCCGAAGGAACCTTATGATGTGTTCTCCGCCGGGCGTCAGATTGATGTGCCCATACTGATTGGCTCAAACGCCGATGAGGGCAGGCCACTGGTTGGAGACAGAAACGTGAAGCTTGCGACTTTCGCGGAAGACATTGTGAGAGCTTTCCGGAGTGATGCCCTCAGTGGGTTGGCTAGCGCATATCTCCGGATTTATCCTGCTTCAACCGATTCCGAAGCACGTGAGACCCGGGCAAAGTTTGAACGGGATTTACGCTTCGGCTGGGACATGTGGACCTGGGCGCGAATGCAGGCGAAGAGCGGAAAGAGCAAGGTTTTCTACTATCATTTCCAGCATTCGCCTCCGTATCCACCGGGATCGCCTTTTTCAAGTTGGGGGGCAGGGCATTGGCAGGAACTTCGGTATGTATTCGATCATCTCGATCAGGAGCGCTGGGCCTGGACGGACGCAGATCGCGTGCTCGCCAATACAATGGCAACCTATTGGACGAACTTCGCAAGGAACGGAAACCCAAATGGCGATGGTGTGCCGTCCTGGCCAGTCTTCACAAGAGAAAGCGAACGACTGATGCAATTTGACACCACGACTGCCGTGAATGGCGTGCCGAACCGTGAAGGGCTCAATCTTATTGACGAATTGTTCGGGAACTTGCGGAAACCAATCAGAGCAAACGCGAAGTAGTTTCAGTCGTGCCGCGATCTCTTAACGGATCCAGGGAGCTATTGGAGAGTGATGCAGGCAACACCTGCATCACTCTCCAACCCATCAATTTCCGGCTGCTCCCGGCAATGGAGCTTTTCCGTCAAGGGCCAGCATCAGCAGATTCGCAGGGCGTGGCGCAGGAGCTGCACCGCCTGCAGCACCGCGGCCGGCTCCTGGCGCACCACCTCCTGCTCCACCACCAGCTCCGCCGCGGCCACCTGCCCCGCCGGCGCCGCCGCCTTGCGCGGCAGTGACCGCGATGTATTGCTTCCCATCAATGGTGAACGAAATTGGCGGACCCATCTGGGTGGTACCCAGTTGAATTTCAGCGAGCTTTTCTCCCGTGTCTGCGCGATAGGCAATCAGACGATCGTTTACCGAAGAGAAAACCAGGTTTCCCGCGGTCGACAAACTTCCACCGGCAAACGGACCGGCGCCGCCGCCCTGAACACGCC
>Ga0184628_10001419_pt1 | contig 11842 bp, 9 predicted proteins | sample PLM4_5_b1_FD_133149 | JGI IMG/M metagenome (GOLD analysis project Ga0184628, IMG submission 133149) | Groundwater sediment microbial communities from an aquifer in East River, Colorado, USA - PLM4_5_b1 | ecosystem: Environmental > Terrestrial > Soil > Riparian zone | place: USA: East River...
ACGACAGGTAACGACAGGTGTGTTAGCGTCTGAAACCGATGAATTTGCGTGTGCCGTTCATGTCGCTGGTGCCGGGCGCGGACCAGGACGCGACTGAAATCAGTCAAGCCATCGCACGCGTCGTCCGGCGCGGCTGGTTCATCCTCGGACCGGAAGTCGAAGCCTTCGAATCTGAATTCGCCGAGGCCTCCGGCGCTGCGCATAGCGTCTCGGTGGGCAACGGCACCGACGCGATCGCGCTGACGCTTCGCGCCATGGGCATCGGTCCGGGCGATGAAGTCATCACGTCGCCGTTGTCGGCCGCGTTTTCCGCACTGGCCATCATGATGGCCGGCGCCACGCCGGTGTTTGCCGACATCGATCCGGATCGAATGACGCTGGATCCGTCTGCCACCGATGCGGCCGTGACGGCGCGCACCGCGGCCATCATGCCCGTGCATTTGTACGGCCAGGCCGCGGACATGACGGCGCTCCTCGCGGTGGCCCACCGCCGCAATCTGGCCATGATCGAGGACGCCTGCCAGGCGCACTTCGCGACATGCGAGGGCCGGCCGGTCGGCACCATGGGCGCGGCCGGTGCGTTCAGTTTTTATCCCACGAAAAATCTCGGAGCCCTGGGCGATGGCGGCGCGGTCGTCACGAACGATGCGGCGATCGCGGCGAAGCTACGACGGCTGCGCAACGGCGGTCAGGGCGACAAGTACCAGCACCTCGAATTCGGCGTCAACAGCCGGCTCGATGAAATGCAGGCGGCCATTCTGCGCGCGCGGTTGCCGATGATGCCGGCCTGGACGGCGCGCCGGCGCGAACTCGCGAGCGCCTATCGTCGCGCGCTCGCGGGCGCCGGTGTCACGGTGCCACCCGAGTGTGACGCCGGCCACGTGTATCACCTCTTTGTCGTGCACTCGGCAAAGCGCGCCGCGCTCCAGGCGCACCTGGCGAGCCGCGGCGTCGGCACGCTCGTGCACTATCCAATTTCGCTCCCGCATCAACCGGCGCTGACGGCTTTTTCGCGCGCGGAATGCCCGGTCGCGGCGCGCGTGGCGGACGAGGTCTGTTCGCTGCCCCTGCATCCACGGCTTTCAGATGATGAACTGTCCTTCGTGGCCGATGCCGTGCGGGCCTTCGTCCCCGCGAACTGACGACGGGCCCATCGCGTGATACCCATTGTGACGAGCCTCGTCGGCGCACTCCTCGTCGGCTATTTGCCCGGCGCGTTGATCTATCGGCTGCCGATCGCGAATCGGCAGAAGCGAGGCGCGTTGCCGGCCGAAGAACGCGCTTTCTGGCAGGTCATGATCAGCATCGGCTGGTCGCTGATGATTGTGCTGGCGCTGGCAGCGGCCGGCGCGTACCGCTACGAACGCCTGCTCGCCGCGAACGCGATCGTCACGCTGGTCGTCATGGCCTGGCAGCGGCAGCAGTTGCTGTGGCGCGGCACGGCGGCCAAAATCACCATCGCCGCGTTTGTGCCCCTGGTCGTGCTGGGTCTCGGCGTCTGGCGGTTCTATCCGGCGTCCGAATACATCATCGGCGGCAAGGATCCCGGCGTCTACATCAACGAGGGCGCCGCGATCGATCGCACCGGCCAGTTGTTTCGCGTCGACAAGACGATTGCGAATGTTCCGGAAGCCTCGCGCAGCCTGTTCTTCCACAAGTACCCAACGGATCGGTACTACGGCCTCCGCTTCATGGGCATGTTCATCAACGACCCGGATACGGGCGAAGTGATCGTCCAGTTTCCCCAGCTCCTGTCGGCATCCGTTGCGGTTGGTTTTCGACTGGCCGGCACCGCCGGCGCGACCAAGGTCGTTGCGTTGTGGGCCACGCTGGGTCTCCTCGCGGTCTACTTTTTCGGCTCGCGCCTGATTGGCCGGCTGGCTGCGTTCTTTGCTGTGCTCCTGCTCGCGCTGAACGTCGTCGAGGTCTGGTACGGACGCTATCCGAACACGGAAGTCATGATGCAGGCGGTCCTGTTCAGCGTGTTGCTCGCGGCCGCGCGAGGCCATCAGGACGACGATCCGTTTTTCGCGTGGGTCGCGGGCGGATTGGGCGGGCTGCTCGTCTTCCTGCGTTTTGACGCCTACATGGCGCTGGCGGGCATCGCCGCCGCGCTGGCGTTGCGGTGGATTGTCGAAGCGCGCGCGCCACGGTGGGGCTTCACGTCGCTCGTCGTGTTGGGATCCCTGCTGGGCTTCGCGTACTACACGGGCCCGATGACGCAGTACTTCGACCTGTACGAACGGAACCTGCCGTCGCTGTCGATGGGCATCGGCCTCTTCGCGGTGGCCGCGGCGATCACGTTCGGGCTCGCCGCGATACGTGATCGTCTGGCGCCGATGGCCATGCGATCTCTGCCCATGGCGGCGGCCGGCACCTTGATCGCGCTGGCGGCGTACGCGCTCTTCCTGCGGCAACCTGAAATTGGCGTGCTCGGCGCGTGGGACGCCTTCTCACTGCGCACGTTCCGGGATGCGTACGTCGGATGGACGGTGATCATCGCGGCGCTGGCGGGGTACGCCATGGTCGCGCGCCGCGAGTTCTGGCGCGACCCCGCGTTCTTTCTGGTCTTCGCGGGATTCTCGTTTTTCTTTTTTTACAAGATCCGCGTGGTGCCGGAGCAGTTCTGGATGGCTCGCCGATTTCTGCCGGTGATTCTGCCGGGCACCCTGCTGCTGACCGCCGGTGCGCTGTTCGGCCCGTCGACGCCCGAGCATCGGCGCACGGTTCGCCGCGGCGTGGGCGCGGCCGTGCTCATGTCCCTGATCGGCTGGCAATACGGCACGGCGGCCAGGCCCGTCGCCGCGCATGTCGAATACAAAGGCGCGATCCGGCAAGTGGATCAACTGGCGCAATATTTCACGCCTCGCGATCTGGTGATCGTCGAGAGCCGTGACGCGAGCGATCTCCACGTGCTCGCGGTGCCGCTGATCGATGTGTACGGACTCGAAGTGCTGGTGCTGGAATCGCAATTGCCGGACCGGCGCCAGTTCGAAGCGTTCCTGACACAGGCGCTGTCGAAGTATTCGCGCGTCTTCGTCATCGCCTCGGGCGGCACCGATCTGCTGTCGCGCCGGATCACGGCGACGTCGATCGCGTTCGCGCCGATGAAGATGCCCGAGTACGAAACGACCGCGTGGAACGAAATGCCGAAGGGCGCCCGCGAAAAAGATCTGGGTTACAGCATCTACCAGTTGACGGCCGCGCCACAGACAGCGCGCGGGTTCGATCTCGACGTCGGATATCTGGATGATTTGCAGGACGTGCGTCTGTTCGCCCGGGAAGTGACGGAAGGACGTACGTTCCGCTGGACGAGCAAGCAGTCGTTCATCGCCGCTTCCGGCCTGACCGGGAACGAACGACAGGTGGAATTTGTGATGCACAACGGCGGCCGGCCCGCGGCCGCACCGCCGGCCACCGTCGATGTGTTCTTTAACGAGGTCCTGCTCGGGCGCCTGACCGTCGTGTTCGGATTCCAGACCTATCGCCTGACTCTGCCGGCCGAACTCGCGCGTGCCGCCGCAGCGAGTCCCGATCCCGCTCAACTTCGCCTCGTGTCCAGCGTCTGGCGGCCGTCCGAATTCGGCGGCGGGCCCGATACGCGCGAGATGGGCGTCATGTTGGATCGGGTCGCCATACACTGAGGGAATGTCGGGCCTGCAGATTTACGCCCCCCGGGAGCGGGCGCTCGTCGGCGCCGCCGACGTGGTGCTTCGGCCGCTCGGCTGGTTTCGAGGCGATGTCACGGCGCCGGCCCGCTCCCCATCTCGCGTGCTGTTGCTGCGCCTCGAGCGCATCGGCGATCTGCTGATGACGCTGGACGCCATCGCACTGGCGCGACGCGCATGGCCCGGCGCGACGATCGACCTCGCCGTGGGTTCGTGGAACCTGCCGCTCGCACAACTGATTCCCGGCATCGGCACGGTTCGCACGGTGGACGTGCCGTGGCTCGCCCGCGATGGTCGCGGCGACGCTTGGTCCACGCTCGTCGGCCGAGCCCGCGCCTGGAAAGAAGCCGGCTACGACATCGTGGTGAACTTCGAGCCGGACATTCGAACCAACGCACTCGCCTGGCTGTCCGGCGCACCGCAGCGTCACGGCTACTGGACTGGAGGCGGCGGCGCGCTGCTGACGCACGCGCTGGCCTTTGATCCGACCTCGCATGTTGGCGTGAACGCGACGCGCCTGATTCGCGCGGCGGCTGGGTCGTCGTCTGCGACACCGGATGTAGAATCCGCGGCACGGGCGCGCCTCGCCGTCCCGCCAGATGCGACAGCACGTGCGCGAGCCCGTTTGGCGGGACTCGGCCGGCCGGTCGTCGGCGTGCATGTCAGCGGGGGCCGCGAATCCAAACAGTGGCACCTCGATCGGTTCGCGGTGGTGGCGCGACAACTCGCCGAGACACGCGGCGCCGCCATCGTGCTCACCGGATCCGACGCGGATCGCCCGATGGTCGCCGCCGTTGAGGCCAGGCTCGACGGCGTGCGAGTCCTCAACGCAGCCGGCACGGTGGATCTCGTCGACCTCGCGGGCCTGCTCTCAGAATTGGATGTGTTGGTGACCAGCGATACCGGCCCCATGCATCTGGCGGCCGCCGTCGGCACGCCACTCGTCGCGTTGTTTGGCCCTGCCGATCCACGCCGCTACGGCCCGATCGGTTCGGAGGCGCATGTGCTCCGCGTGGATCTGCCATGCAGCCCGTGCGGACAAGTGCGTTTGCCGCCGGAGCGCTGCCGCGGCCACGTGCCCGATTGCATGGACGGCATTCAGGTCGCGGCGGTCGTCGGCGCCGCCCTGGCGCTGCTCGACAAATCACCGCGCCCCACGCGAGCGGGCGCACCCGCGCTCGAGATGACCTACCCGCTCGAGATCAAATAACGATGTCCGCAACGATCACATGCACGACACCCCAGGGCCGCGACGTCACTGTCGAACTGGCCGCGCTGTTGTCGCCGGACTCGCGTGAACAAGTCCGTGGTGACGCGAACGACTGGATCAAACGGCTGCGCCTGGTTCAGTACGACGGCGTGTCCATGCGCCAGCGGTTTCGCTATCGCGGCGATTCACTCTGGTGGTTCACGGAGCTTTATCTGCACAAAGGCAAGCGGCTGGACGTCGCCGTGTCCACCGTGCTCGCGCTTGAATCGGCGCGCCATCAATATCAGCCGACGCGGATCACCGTGCAGTCCGTCGATCCCGACGTTCGCGACGCCGCCGAGGCCTTCGGCCGCGCACACGGCCTCACCATTGATCTGCAGGGATCGCCGAGGCCACGGCCAGGTCTGGCGTGGCCGAGCTATTTGATCCCGTTGAGCGCGCGCCTGTCGCGCCTGCGGCGCGCCGCGCTTCCGGTACCCCACCATCCCGCGGTGGCGGCCTTCGTCCACACCGCGTTCTGGCGCGCCACGGCCACGGCCGGCAAGGCCGGACCGCAGCAGGAAAGCTACGTCGGCGCGGTACTCGATGCGGTGGCGGCCGAAGGACGCGACGCCGATCTCCACTGCGTGGGCGTCGGACCGCGCAAGAATTTCAGGAACCGGCGTTGGTGGGATCCCGTCGTCTCGACCGGACCGCGCGGACGGCTCATCACGCCGATTGAACGACTCGCGCCATCCGCCGCGCTCGCCGGGAGCCGTGACCTCTGGAGGCAGCGCCAGACGCTGTCGCGAGCGCTGACCGCCGGCGCCGGCATCCGCGCGGCGGCGATCTATCGTGGGTGCGATCTCTGGCCGGTGCTGCGGCCGCAGCTCGAAGCCGTCGCTCTGCTCCAGTGGCCGTGGTCGGCGCGCGCGATGGATGAAGCCGGCGCCGCGCTGGATGCGCTCCGACCGGGATCGGTCGTCACCTACGCAGAAGCCGGCGGCTGGGGTCGTGCGCTGATCCTCGAGGCTCGGCGCCGCGGCATCCCGTCGGTCGGCTTGCAGCACGGTTTCATCTATCGGCATTGGTTGAACTATCGCCACGAGCCGGACGAGATCGCGCCACAGGATGGCGACGGCGGCTGTCCGATTCCCGACCGCACGCTGGTGTTCGATCGCTACGCGGAAGCACACCTGCGCGCCACGGGACACTTCCCCGCCGAGGCGATCGCCGTGACCGGTAACGCGCGCCTCGACGATCTCGCCGAGGAATTCGCCGCGCTTTCACCGTCGCGCGCGCAACTGCGACAGTCCCTGGGCATCGCGGCCGATCAACCGCTCGCCGTGCTCGCCGCGAAGTTCACGGAAATTCGATCCGTGCTGCCAGACCTCGTCGCCGCCGTGGCCGCGCTGCCGGGCGCGCGGCTGTTGATCAAGGCGCATCCTGCGGAGAATCCGGCGGACTACCTGGCCACGATCGGCGGCGCCACGAATGTCTCGGTCGCGGCGGCCGACGCGGATCTGGCCAGTCTGCTTGTGGCCGCCGACGCCATGGTGACGATGAACTCAACGGTCGCCATCGATGGCTTAGTACTCGGCGTCCCGGCGCTGGTCATAGGTTTACCGAACAATCTGAGTCCGTTCGTGAACGCCGGCGCCATGCTGGGCGCCGATGGCGCCGATCAGATTCGCGAACGCTTGCAGTCGCTCCTGTATGATCGGGGCGCGCGGCAGGCGGTCATCGCCCGCGGCGCGGCGTTCGCCGGCCAATACGCGCTCGGGTCCGATGGATTCGCGGCGCAACGCGCGGCGGCGGCAATCCTGGCGCTGGCGGCCCACCCGGCCGGCCGGCGCGTCTAATATTTTGAGGCGTCCGGCAAGCGGAGCCTCTAGTTTGTGAGGCCCATGAAAGCTCTCCTGACCGGCGGCGCCGGATTCGTCGGATCCCATCTGGCTGACGCACTCCTTGCCCAGGGCCACGAGGTCATGGTGATCGACGACCTGTCGACCGGGTCGATGGACAACCTGGTCCATCTCAAAGGACAGCCGGGATTCGATTACGTGATCGATTCGGTGATGAACGACTCGCTCATGGCCGAGTTGATCGATCGCGCGGACGTCGTGTTCCATCTGGCCGCGGCCGTCGGCGTCAAACTGATCGTCGAAGCCCCGGTGCGCACGATCGAGACGAACGTGCACGGCACCGAGATCGTGCTCAAGCACGGCGCCAAGAAGGGCAAGCTGACGATGATCTTTTCGACGTCGGAGGTGTACGGCAAGAGTACCGTCGTGCCGTTCCGCGAAGACGCCGACCTCGTCATGGGCCCGACCACCAAGCATCGCTGGGCCTACGCCTGCAGCAAGGCCATCGACGAGTTCCTCGCGCTCGCCTACTCCAAGGAGCGCGGCCTGCCCGTGGTGGTGGCCCGGTTGTTCAACACGGTCGGCCCGCGGCAGACCGGCCGTTACGGCATGGTCATCCCGAACTTCGTGCGTCAGGCGCTTGCCGGCGAACCCATCACCGTGCACGGCGATGGCACGCAGACGCGCTCGTTCACGTACGTCGGCGACGTCGTCTCCGGCCTGATTGCGTTGGCGCAGGAACCGCGCGCACGAGGACAGGTCTTCAATATCGGGAATCCGGAAGAGATCTCCATCCTGGACCTGGCGAAGCGCGTCCGGGCAGCCTGCGGCAGCACGTCGGAGATTGTCTGTATCCCCTACGATCAGGCCTACGAGGCCGGTTTCGAGGACATGCTGCGACGGGTGCCGGACATCGGCAAGATTGCCGGCCTGGTCGGCTTCAAACCCACACTCGGGCTCGACGGAATTCTGGAACGCGTGATCGCGGAGCAGCGTACGTTGCTCACAGCGGGTCATCGACGATAATTAAAGGTCTGTGTCTCTGAAAAAACGCGCCCGGGCGTCGGCCGAGCGGCTGCTCCTGGCCAACGCCAAGCCGGTCCGCCGGCTCCTCCTCGCCACGGGGCGCGACAAGGCGCCTCACTGGCCGGACATCGTCCAGATCGAAAGCACCAATCTGTGCAACGCGAAGTGCGTCTTCTGCCCCCGCGACGAAATGCACCGGCGGCAGGGCGTGATGGACTTCGAGTTGTTCCGCAAGGTGGTGGATGAGTGCGCCGCACTCGGCATCACGCACGTGCGCGTGCACAACTACGGCGAGCCGTTTCTCGATCGGGAACTGGTCGAAAAGGTCCGCTACGCCAAGTCGAAGGGCATCGCCGAAGTCGGGATGATCAGCAACGGGTCGCTCATCACCGAGGAGATCGCGCGCGGCATGATCGACGCCGGCCTCGATGCGATCAACATCAGCGTGGATGCGGCCGGCAAGGAAGTCTTCGAATCGACACGCCTGCACCTGAAGTATGACGACGTCATCGGGAACATCCGGACGCTGGCCCGGCTCCGCAAGGAATCCGGCCGCACGCATCCCAAATTAATTCTGTCGTTTGTCCGTCAGAACAACTCCGCGGACGAGCAGGCGTTCATCGACGAATGGCGGCAGGTCGCCGACAAGATCCACATCACCGATCTCCACAACTGGGCCGGGACCCTGAATGACCACACCGACGTGCAGTTCCCCTGCTACCGGCTGTGGCTGACCTTCACGGTGCTCTGGGACGGCCGCGTGTCCATGTGCTGTGCCGACTTTGACGGCCGGCACATCTTCGGGGACCTCCGCAGCCAGACCATCGCCGAGGTCTGGAACGACCCCCTTTACCGGGCCGCCAGACGGCAGCACCTGGAATCGGGAGGCCCGGGTATCTGCCGGTCCTGTGATTTGCCCAAAAAGGACTCCCCGCTCTGGATTAAGAAACTTCTGTGACCCGGCGGCGTCTGAACCAAATGGGTGTAACTTGGTAGTCAGCTCCCCCCGATAAGCTTGATAGATAGGCTTGTTAACTTAAGGTGAGGTCCCCATGCGCCCCTTACTCATTGGTCTTGTGATTGCCATCGGATTTGCGCCGCAGCTGCCCGGCTTCGCGCAGGCCCCCGCTGCGCCCCAGGCGACTCCCAAGGTCCAGGTGACCTTCGAACCCGACGGCCTCGTGACGTTGGTGGCCAACGGCGCCTCGATTCGGGAGGTGCTCAGCCAGTGGGAAGCCAAGGGCGGCACCAAGTTCAACGGCGCCGAGAGATTGCCGGGCACTCCGCTGACGCTCCAGTTTGATCATCGTCCCGAGACCGAAGTGATGGCCTCGCTGCTCCGCAATGCCCCAGGCGTGGTCATCGCGGCCAAAGCGGAGGGCGCCACGGGCGCCTCGAGCCTTGGCGCGGTGTTTGTGGTGGCGACCAGCAACCCGTCAACGAGTGGCTACAGCCAGCCCACGTATTCGGCGCCGCCACCTCAGGTGAGCACCGTCGGATCGCCAGATTCAGAGATTGCGCCAGTCGGACCGGGACGCAGCGGTGAACCGCCGCAACAGCAGGCGGCACCCGCACCGAGACCGGCAGGTAGCAGCGTCGCGGTCGCTGTGGTTCCGGTGACGGTCCCCGTCGTCGGCGCGACGCCGCCGGCGACAGGTACGCCACCGGCGACAGGTACGACCACGACCACCGGCGGACGCGGTGGCGGGGGCGGCGGCGGCAGGTAACGTACAATCCGGGCCATGAGCCCGACATCATCCGTCTCTCGGACGGGTGAGTACGCCGAGCGCGGTGACTATCACCGCGAGCTGTCGAAAACCTGGGAGTTCTATCCAACTTATCTCGCCAAAATGGCGATGGTGCGAGCGTACTTGTCCGCGCTGCCTGCAGCCACGCGTGTCCTGGACGCCGGCTGCGGCGAAGGCGTGCTTGTCGATGAGTTCCAGGCGCGGCTCGACATCGTCGGCGTCGATCCGAACTATGCATCCGCGCGCGTCACGACCGGATCGCTCGCGGCGCTGCCCTTTCCGGCCGCATCGTTCGATCGGGGATTGTGCCTCGACGTGCTCGAGCACCTGACATTTACGGAGCAAGGTCCGGCGCTGGCCGAGCTTTTCCGAGTCGTGCGGCCTGGCGGCGAACTGCTCGTGTCGGTGCCCAACCTCGCGCACCTGCAGTCGCGCGTGCATTTTCTGTTGCTCGGGCGCTTGATTCACACTGCGAGCCTCGAGAAACATCCGGGCGATCGGCCAGCGGACGAGTTCATCGAGCTAGCCACGCGCGCCGGGTTCCGCCTGACATCGCGCCGCGGCATTTTCCCCACGGTGCCCGTGCTGACTCGCTGGATCCGGAAGTCGCCAGAGCGGCTCCATTGGCTGCACAGGCTGCTGACGCGCCTGCTGCCCATTCCCGGCTGGTGCTTTCTGAACGTCATGCGTTTCGAGCGTCCCTGATTCCCGACCTTCACTGTGCGCGATTCTGTCCGGCATCTCAGCAAGGGCGTGGCGATCTACGGCGCGGGCGATGCCGCCGTCCAGGTCGTCAACATCCTGCTGCTCACGGTTTACGTCAAGCTGGGCTACCTCGATAAATCCGACTACGGCGCCATCGCCGTGATCACGTCCGTGGAGATGATTGCGAAGATCGTCTCGCGCTGGGGCCTTGACGGCGCGTTCATGCGGTTCTTTCACGACCGCGCCGCTGGCGGGCCGCTCGAGCAGATGACCAGCACGATTGTGTGGTTCATGGTCGGTGCCAACGGCCTCGTCTTCGCGGCCGCGATCGCGGCTTCCGGGTGGTTGGGCGACTGGCTGTTTCACACGCCGGTTTATCTGCTGGCGTTCCGCCTGATGCTCATCAACACGTGCCTGATCAGCCTGACGTTCGTGCCCTTCCACGTGATGCGGCTTCGCAATGAGGCCACGACCTACAGCGCCCTCGTGTTTGCGCGCTCGGCAGGCACCACGCTCTTGCGCGGCATCTTTGTCATCGGCCTCGGCTGGGGACTGACCGGATGGTACGGCGCGGATCTGGCGCTCACGATCATTCTCTGGCCAATCCTGTGGCGATGGATACGGCCGCTTCTGGCCGTTCGGTTCGATCGGACGGACATCGGCCTCGCGCTGCGATTCGGTTTGCCGCGTCTACCGCACGGCCTGGCGCAGCAGGCGCTCGACGCGGGCAACAAGATGTTGTTAAAGGCGCACGTGGGCCTGGACAACCTGGGCGTGTACCAAAACGGCTTCGCGCTTGGCACCGGAATCCGATTCTTCACGTCCGCATTCGAAACGGCGTGGGCACCGTTTTACTACGCAACATCCAGGCGTCCCGAGGCGCGCGAGGTGTTCGGCAAGATCGCCACCTACGGCCTCGCGGTGTTGACGCTCCTGGTGGCGATCACCGTGGCGGTTTCGCGCGATGTCATTCTGGTAATGCTGACGCCCGACTATCTCAAGGCGGAGCCGGTGATTCCCTTGATTGCCATCGGCATGGCGCTGCAGGGCGTCTACCTGCTGACATCGATCGGCCTGAACCTGACCAGCCGCACGGAGTACTACCCGGTCGGCACATTTGCCGCGCTGGGTGTCGGCATGACGAGCGGCCTCGTGCTGATGCCTCGGTACGGCATCAAGGGCGCTGCCATCGCGTTTCTTCTGTCCACACTCACGCAAACCACCGTGTCGTTTTTCCTCGCGCGGCGTTTTTATCCCGTCTCGTATGAAGTCGGACGCATCGTGCGCGTCCTTGCGGCGGGCGTGATTGCCGCGCTGGCCGGCCTCTGGCTCGTGCCGGCCTGGCCACCCATCGTGGGGCTCGGCGCGCGCACCGTCGTCACAGCCGCCGTCTTTGCGGGTCTTCTCGCCGCATCGGGATTCCTGCGCAACACCGAACGGGCATTTGTCGCAGAGACGATCGCCGCGCTGCGGCGTCGCGCACCAGCGGCGCCAAAGCCTTCCCCAAAGCCTGACAATGACGTCTGATGCCTCAGCTACGAGGTCGCGCACAGCCGGCGCCGCCGCCGCGCTCGCACTCGTCGCCTTCGTCGCCTATCTGCCCGCGCTCACCACCGGATTTTCAGCGGACGATTTTTTCAT
>Ga0184628_10001420_pt1 | contig 11840 bp, 22 predicted proteins | sample PLM4_5_b1_FD_133149 | JGI IMG/M metagenome (GOLD analysis project Ga0184628, IMG submission 133149) | Groundwater sediment microbial communities from an aquifer in East River, Colorado, USA - PLM4_5_b1 | ecosystem: Environmental > Terrestrial > Soil > Riparian zone | place: USA: East River...
GCCTTCCTCTTCAGCTTCGAGATCACCTGACCGAGGTCTGTCTCCAGAGCAGTGTTTACCAGGCGAGTGACCTTCCACTTCACCAACTGAGCGATGTCTGTTTCTGTTGACTGTCCGAGAGCTTTCTTTTTCAGCCGAGTGGTCACTTGGGCGATGTCTGTTTCGATGACCTGAGCCACTGCCTTCTTCTTTGCCTTCGCGATCGGTTGAGAAAGATCTGTTTCGATGACCTGCGCAGAAACTCTACTCTTGAGATGAGCGATCGGTTGAGAGATATTCGTTCCGATTGCCTGACCGACTGTCTTGAGCTTGCTCTTCGTGATCGCTACAGCCAAGTCGGTCTCTGTGGCGAGTCCGAAGAGCTTCTTCTTGAGATGGGCGATGACCTGAGGCAGATCGCTCTCTACAGCCTGAAGCACAAACTGTGTCTTCTTCTTCGCGATCGCGAATGCAATGTTTGTCTCCGTCACCATCCCGAGAAGCTTGGACTTCAGCTCGAAGATCTGCTGAACGCTATCCTGCTCCACGAACTGCACAACGTCTTGATACTTGAGACGCCCCATAGCATTCGCGATGTCAGTTTCTGTTGCCCTTCCAACAGGAGTGAACGGCAAGAACCGAACGATCACTCTCGAGATGTCTGTCTCAATGACCTGCCCGAGAACCCTGCTCTTCTTCGCGATAATGGACCTTCCACCATACGAGTCCACGTAACCGGGATAGTCCGCGAGAAGAGTGTCAATCTCAATGACCTTCCCGACTGCAACAAAGATCGTAAGCCTCTTGAAGGGGATCGGTCGACCCCGGTCCGGCGTGGTGGTGGTACGGTTTCTCGTCCATCCCGGTCCGTCGTTGTTCTGGCGGAAGGTCCCGAGAGGATAAGAGGGCGCGAGTCCGGCGATTCGAGCGATAGTGACGGTGCTCGCACTAGCACTGTAGTGCTTCCATCCTCCCCGAAACGCGCCATTGATGGCGACAGCGTTGCCATCTAAAGCCACCAACATAGAGGCTTACCCCCGAGCCGTTCGGAAGAATCCCAACATAGCGCCGAGCGTCGCGGCGTTGGCGAGCACCAACAGACCGAGACATCCGGTCACCTGCGACACATTCGCCAACTCCATTAGACCCACCAAGTCTGACGGAAGATCTCTTTCGATGTAGACGTTCCCGGAGTTCAACGCCGGGATCCAGACGAGAGGTTGAACGATAGAGATAGCTGCCGCGCCCGTTGTATCCAGCGCTGCCGCGCGATCAGTGTTTACGATCTGAGTTACGCCGTTAGGCGAAGTCTTCTGATAAAGGAAAGGAAATCCATTGTCTGCGACCGTCGGACCATGAGCGATGAGACGATTCACCGGGTCGGCCACGGCCTGAAGCCCCTGTGCGGGTGAAGCGGAAGCAGCCGCAGAGGCGTCAAGATAGTTGATGGTCCACGCCCCTGCACCGGGGGTCGCTCGGGCGACGGTCACGGTAGCGATCATCTCGGCACCCTGTCCCGCGCCACCGCCGTAGTCGCGCGTCACGGTGTCCGGAGTAGCAGTAACCTCGGTCGGATCCACCGACAACCGATATGCTCCACCTTGGATGTGTCGATCGATAAGCAGCGCGAAGAAGTGAGCCGATCCGAAGGAGAGCCCAAGCGTCAACAGGTATGCCTTGTCTGTTCCGCCGGGGTTAGGAAGACCGAAGTTCAGTGCTCCAGTGGTCCCGCGAGTGAGTGCCGCGTCGGTCGGAGCTGTTGTGTTGAGAAACACGCCTGCGCCGCCCGTGCCTGTAGCAACGAACGTGTCGTACCAGAACGACGCAACAGTAGTGATCGATGCTTTCCCGAACGCGACATCTCTCGCTTTGCCATTCGCGCGAGCATTGATGATGTCGTCATACCCCGTGATGGCACCTAGCTCGCTCCGATGCAGGTCACGGAACCGACGCATGAAGTAGTCACGCTTACGAGCGAATGGCGAGTAGTCGTACACGAACGGCATGTCTCGCGTGATGCCGACAGCCTTCTTGTCAAGGCCATCGAGCAGAAGACCTTTGCCAGGAAGCATCCACCCCACGAACTGGCCGTCCGGCCCCATCGCGGGTTGACGGATACCCTTGTGTTTCCACGCCGGAGCCATCATCCGAGCTGAGAGTCCGAGATCGAGAAGCTTCGTTGCAACTTGATCAACGTCTGAAATCGTCTTGCTCATTCAGCTCTCCTTACTCTGAGATCACCACGACGATGCCATTTGCACCGGCTCCACCTGCTCCTGAAATCACACCGACTCCTGTTGCGGCTCCACCTCCACCGCCTCCACCATATGCTCCTCCGACACCACCCGTCTTCGTTCCCGCCGGGTTTCCTCCTCCGCCGCCCGATCCAGGTCCATGTCCGACATGAGGGGTTCCGTTTCCTCCGTTCGCGGCTCCTCCGGCGAGATCGTAACAAGTTCCAGCCGCTGCTCCGACGGAGCCACTCGATCCCCCGCCTCCTCCGCCACCTGCTCCTGTATAGGCTATGTCAGTCGTTCCGACCGTGCCATACATTCCGGGAATCGTTGGACCGACAGAAGGAGTTCCGGCTGATCCTCCGACACCTCCCGGCCCTCCCTTGTCCGCGGAATAGGTAGATCCGTCAGGACCTTCTCCGAGATTCCCAGGAGATCCGCCATTTCCTCCAGAAGAAGCACCAGCTCCAGGTCCACCCTTCGCAACGACCTTCGTTGATCCGAACGTAGAAGCTGTTCCATTTGATCCAACGGTTCCAGCGGCATTCGTGACAGCTGCGCCTCCAGCTCCTCCTGCTCCACGAACAACTGCTTCAGTCGCGGAAAGAGCGCTCGTTGGGATCACTGCCCTGACAACAGACCCTCCGCTTCCTCCTGCACCGCCCCCTCGGTTCGCGCCAGTTCCCTGATTGCTCTCTCCTCCACCTCCACCTCCACCGCCGCCGATCGCGATGACTGTCGTGAGAGTCTTCCCTGCCGGCTTCGTCCATGTTCCATCAGCCGAGAAAACCTGTATGTCTGGTCCTCCACCCTTCTGCGGGGCGAGAAGAGTCCAAGCAGTCAGAGAAGAATATTGAAGAACTACTGACTCAACGGGAGCGAGAACGTAGTCAACACCATTCGGAGTGAAGAATCGGTTCGCCCCCGATGATCCGGCATCTTGATTCTTGAGGGTGAGCGATGCACCGGCTCCGGTATTCTTGTTTCTGAGAACGATGATCCGACCGTCATATCCTCCGGTCAACCCGGTAATCGTTGCAGCTGACGCACCAGCCCATTCGATGACCGACGCGGATTCAAGTCCCGTTGGAGCGAAGTCGTTCTGAGCACCCGTCACAGTCGAAGCGATGTCTCCAGTAAGAGCGACGGGTCCAGCGAGAGCCGAGATCGTGCTCGAAGCGATGGCCATCCATCGAGCGTTGTTCGCCTCCCAGAACAGGAAGACCCCTGTTTTCGGAGTGAGAACGAGATCTCTGCTTCCAGGAAGAAGAATTCCGTAGCCTCCAACGCCTCCCTGATGCTTGACGACGATGTTCTTTGTCGCACTTCTGTTGAAGAGAACGAATGACCATCCGGTGTTTCCTAGGGAGAAGTCGATAGAGTTGATCGTAAGGTCAGACGCACCGTTCCAGAGAACGAATGCGTAACGCTGCCACATCTCGCCGCCACCGGCTCCAGCGCCCGGTTCCCAGGGATCCTTTGTCCCCGTCTGCGCGTCGTCGAGAATGTCCCAGTCCAACCGACTTAGCTTTAGGTTGTCTGAGAAGGACTTGGGATTCATGATTTTCCATCGAGAAGACGTAGCATCGTAGATGAGATCAACGATGTCACCAGGACGCAGGGTCATCCATGAGACAGTCGAATCTCCCAGCTCATACGTACTTGGGGTATCGAACCTGTTCGCAGCCGCGGATGAGTTGCTTTGAGGAAGACGAATGTCGAATGCCGTATTCGCGTTGATGAGAGTTAGTTTGCGGCCATGAGCATTGACCGTCGGCGCAACGATTCCTGTGATGCTGCGAAGAGCATCCGACGTTAGACGCAGAACATCAGCGTCAGCAAGACCTGTTGGATTGTAGTCGTTCTGATCCGCCGTGATCTGCGGGCAATCGACTGTGTTCTGACCTCTCTTGTTGATCGCAGCGTGGACAGCGTTCGTGTCAGCGATATGATCCGCTGGAGTGTTAGCAACGGTTCGGTTAGTTGGAAGCGGCATCCATCCTCCTCAGCCGAGAGAGCGGGGAGCCGACGTCCCCGCCTCTCCTGCTGTCTACTGTGCCCGGAAGAACCCGAGGGCGGCGATCTGAGCCGTCACGTCTGATCCGTCCGGTGTCACATCGAAGGAGTGGAAGGTCAGAGGCAAGATGTTCGCGTCTGTACCCGCTCCCGTGTCACCGTCGTAGCAGAACAACAGCTTTGAGATCGCGTTGCCCGTCGCGCCCGTCCAGACCTGGTCGGGACAATCCACATCGACTCGTTCGTTGGTGTCATCGACCGTCACCGTGACCGAGGCCGAGATGGTCTTTCTGCCCATCGTGGTCTGCTCGTTCGTGGCACCAGCCAGAAGAGTAGACAGGTCGTCATAGTCACGGATCGTTGCATCCGCGACCAGACCTGTCGTCTCCAGAGGCACCACGATGAGAGCGTCGGACGCGGCTGGCAGTGTTGCCCAGTGCGCGACACGACCAAGCGTGATGTTCGCCACGATGTCCGCACCTGATCCACCCGCGATGCCACCCTTCTCACGTCGAATGATCTGGGTGAACATCTCTCCGATCAGGTTCGTGTTCTCGTGATCCTTGACGGAAGCGATGTACTCGGCAAGATCCTCCCTCTCGAGAGTCTTCACTGAGCACCTCCCTTGCCGCTCTTCTTCGCTTCCATCTTGTTGTGAGCCATCGCCCGCTCGTAGAACTCTTCGTCCATCTCACCAGCGTCGAGCGCTGAGATCTCAGGCCTCTTGAACTTCTTGGCCCCATTCTCGCCGACGCTCTGGCTGACGAGCTGCATGACCCAGGCGTCCTTCTGCTCGCTCTCCTTCTCCTGAGGGCGGAACTGAATCTTGTACACGGCCTCACCGTTCATGAAGACCAGCTTGACCGTGTCCTTCTCCATCATCGTTGCAACCCCTGAGAGCGCGAGCTCGGTGAACATGTCCGAAGTGAAGGCATGCTCATCCGGGAATCGCGTCCCGGGCTCCAGAGCGAAGGTCACCGTCTCATCCTCGGCGGTGAACTTCCTCAGCTGAAGAACCATCTCATCTCCTCTCGTTCGTCTGCTAGGGCTTTGTCTCTGTTGGAGAGCAGAACTCACCTCCTTCCGAGATGAGACGTGCCATGTCGGCATCGCTCATCGACACTCGTCCTTCGACTCCCCAGGATCGTCCCCAGGAATTCTTGAGACGCCAGGTCTTTCGCTCGGGGTTCCGACCGTTGACCACGAGGCAATGTCCGCCAGCGATTCCACCTTCCGACTCGTCGATGTCGATGAACCATCGGAAGTCGCCAAGCGCGTCCTTCTTCCAAACAGGATTGAACATGGACTCGTACCAATTGATTCCGATGATGAGTGGTCCACCGCCATCCTCCTTCGGTGTTCGGAGGAACCTATCCGCCGTCGCGAGATCGAACGCCCAGTAGTACGCCGAGATGAGCCCCATCTGCTTGAGAGCACGAGCTCCTGCATCGACCGACGTTCCGAAGTTGACGTCTCCGCTGTCATTCTCGGGCCAAGGATCCAGCTTGCACGCACGACGGTAGACATCGAACGGGTCCACGACGTCGTGAGGGTGCGTGATCGGACTGTCTTCCATCCGATGTGCACATCCGTGGCCGACACATGTTCCCGTCTGTCCTTGATCGAGCCATGCACCGTTGTCCCACCACGCGACCCTCGGAACGAGAGTGACTGTGACAGGCATCTCAGCCCGAAGAAGGAAGTTCTGTTGCTGCGGCTTCTTCTCGGGTCTCCGACCGAGTCCTCGATGATGGCCCTGCTCGAACTGCTTCTGGCCTTCCTTCACTGGAGCTTCCCCTTCCTCTTCAGGTCATCGATATCCCTGCGAAGCTTGAGCGTGAGAAGCGCGTTGATTCTGAACGCATACGCTCCTGCAAACAGAACCCAGATCGCGAACGTGGACTGAAGCTTGACCAGAGAAGCAACTCCAGCCAAGATCCAGAAGAATGACATCGCGGCACGAACGACCTCTTGTTCGACAGCGTTGTCTGTGACGCTTGAGACGGCTGTGTTGATCATCATTCTTGTCTGGGCTCTCTTCTGTTGAACTGCGTCCACGAGGTTCGCGAGGCAGAACAACAGAGAGATCGAGAAGACGTAGACCCAAGCTACAGCCAACTCGAACATGTTGTAGAGGAAGAGAAAGACGGCGAACTCAACCACTCCGAGAGCGATTGACATCTTCTTTCTCTTGATGGGTTCGAACAGCTTCAGTTTCACACGGGCTCCTTCGGAGGTAGGTCGATTCCATATGACCTGACGGTCGCTTCCATCCTCTTGACCCTTCTTTCGAGCTCGTCTTTCTCCCTCTCTGACCCCTTCTTCTCGGCCTGACCCTTTCGATCCGCTTGAGAAGCCTTGCGATGAAGCTTTCCGATGAACTTGTTGAAGACGCTCATCCTTCGTGTTCCTTCCTGCTGGCCTCAACCGCCGCTTTGGCTGCGATCCGAGTTAGTCGGTCGATCTCGGTCGTCGTTACCTCTCTGGTGACTTGACCGAGCTGCTCAGCAGCACCGACTCCTCGCAGAGCCATCTCTCTATAGAATTCTTGATCTTTGACCGTTCTCTGGAACTCTCGGTCGGTGTGAATCCAACCCTTGATGAATGCAAAGATTACCCAGAGCAGAACGGTGGTTGCACCTCCGGTCAAGATCCAGTCGATCTCGGCAGGAGGAGATTGAGCGATCATGGCGATCATCCGGACTCCTCGACGATCTCTCCGTCCACGATGTCGTCGTCTGGACCTTCTCCGACGGAGCCAACGATGCCGGCTGCGACAGCCTTCTGCCAGGCTGGCATCTCGCCTCCGTTGTAGAGAGCGACATGCTCGGTCGGCTTGCCGAGAATCCTCTCGTAGAGCATCTCGATCGCCTTGAGCTGTGTCGGTGTCGGATCCTCAGGGTCGATCATCTTGATGATCTGAATGTGTTTCTTGACAGCGTAGTCCAGTTCTGCCGCGAAACGATGCTTCGCTCTCGTTGTAACTCGCGAGACGAGCTCTTGATGAACTCGGATCGGAACGATCTTGGGAAGAGCTCGCCCTGCACCGTGTTTGCCATTGTGCTTCCGACCCGCGATCAGCTCCTCATCGGTCCACCCCGAGAGGTTTTCGAGATCGTCCAGGACAGCGAGAGTCTGGCGACCAACAACAACGGTCGCAGACCCGTCAGCATGGCGAGTTCGCACACCCTCTCTCTGAGTGTACTTAGCCCTCTTCTGACCCTTCTTCGGGCCGGGCTTCTTTCGCCGCTTCGCTGTCGCTTTCTTCGGGGTCATGCTAGTCGTCGTCCTCCTCGGAGTCCTCTTGCTCGTCATCACCATTGAACACTTCGTCCTCGATCTCCATCGCCCACGAGAAGAGAGCATGGTGCAACATCCCCTCTCGATCCCACATCTGTAGACCCTGGGACTCATTCATCATGAGATCGAGCTCACCATTCTCATCGATGTACTCGGCGATCACGATGTACTTTGTGATCATCCCTCCATCAGGAAGCAACTTCGCGCGAAGCTCTTCGTTCAACTGCTCCATGTCAATCTCTTCTTGCATCAGATCCACCCCGGAGCTTTGCTCGGTGAAGCCGACGTGTGGACGTGAGACACGTGAGGAATTCCGTGGTACGGATTCCATCCGCTCATGGAGTTGGAACCCCTCTCGCACCACTGAGTCATCACGATGATGCCGAGAATAGGAAGCTTCTTGCCTTCGAACACGTTGTTCTTCAGCCATCCAGCGATCTTGAGGATACTAGCGTGGATCGCGTCGGCTGACTTCGGCTTGCGAACACCGATGTCCCAGGCGTTGCACTCGTGATGCTGTCCCGGCTTGTCCGCGCAGATGCCGAGATTGATGATGTCGAACTCATCGTCGAACTCATCCATGACGGCTGCGTAGATCAGGTCAATGCCGGGGGTTCCGTCTGTCTGTGCTGGCTGGAGAGCATCGATCACGACGCAGATCACGAGTGTCTTCATGCTTCGGACGTTCTGGATCAGCATCTTGTCGCCGTGTCGGTAGTTCGGGAGAGACTCCTTCACGCGAAGGAATGTGTCCTGGCCATCTCGGACCATGCTCCAATCTCCGCCCTTCCGCTTGATCCGGTAGTCCTTGTTCTCGTTGATGGCGTCCTTCAGTGCTCCGAAGGTCTTGGTCAGCCCGAGAGGCTCTGACAGCTCCTCTCCGACCTGACCCATCATGTATTCGAGATCGGTCATCCGACGATTCCTCTCTCTCGGCAGAAACACTGCTGATCTCTGTGGAGCCTGAGTGCAACCTTGCTGACATTGTACCTCTTGGCGATCATCCTCAACGGTGTCGCATCATCAAGGAGAACATAAATCGCCTTCAGGTACGGTATTGAGAGCTTACTTCCTGGATCTCTGTCCTTTCGTGGCGGCAGATCTAGGTCTACCTTCGGAAGGAGAACCACGACTTCTTCGTCCTGAGCCTCCTTCACCGAGTCCATGAACAGCCGTCTCAGAGGGTCGCGTTGATCATCGATCTGCTCGATCATCTCGTCAGGCTGTCGCCAAGCTTCTTGAGTCACTTCCGCCCTCCTGCTGGCCGAATCTTCCTCTTCGGCTTGTTCGCGATCGCCGCAGCGTGAGCTGTGTTCATCCCGCCCTTCACGAGATGGAACCAGAGCGGACGATCCGCAACCTTTGGGAACTTCGCCACGATGTCACCTCCCTCGTCTCTTGAGCATGTACCCCTTCTTTCTGTTCTTCCTCTTCTTGTGCTTCTCTTCTCGGAGAATGCGATCTCTCTTGGTCACTTCTTGGAACTTGGCGAGATCTCCCGACTGCATCACTCGTCCTCATCCTCCATCTCTTCTTCCTGATGTAGATGCATGTCGTGGTACCACTGATGCTTCGCGAGTTCGATGATTCCCATGACCTTTGAATTCGAGGAATCTCCGTGGATCTGGTATGAGAACTTGGTCTCTCCGTCCTCATCGATGTACCCGATCGCTCGGACAGCTACCTCGCCGATGGCGTTCTCGGGCATCATGTCCTCGAAGTGCTTGAACTCGTCCGCGTCCTCGAACATCTCATTCGCTTCTGTCTGCGGTTCCGAAGGGTGGTCATCCATCAGAGAACCTCCTGAGTCCTTCTTTCAGGTCCGCCCATTCTCCTGGATGCTTGGCGATGAGAAGCCTGAGAAGCTTACGGGCGAGTAGCTTCATGCCAACTCCCACCTTCCTTTTCGGAGAAAGCCATGCCAACCGTCGCTCTCCGTTCCTCCTACTCGTGTATCTCCGATCGATGCTTCGATGGTCAGTGTCCCGTCCTCGTTCTCGAAAAACTGGTGTGGAGGAGAAGAGACATGCTGAACCGCTCTGGAGATCGGAGGAACACCCTTGTCCCTCGCATTCGGCTTGAGAAAGAAGACGCAAGGTAGATCTCCGGTGTATCCCTCGATCGGGCCGCAGTAGTCACCCGGTTTCTTGATCTGAGTGAGAGAGGAGACGCGTCTTCCGACAAGGGGATTATTCACGAGAAGTCCTCCTCGTCGTAGTAACTCATGAGGCTGGACGGCGAGAGATCGGGAGATCTGGACCAGCACACGATCCTCCAGAGATCGTTGATCTTCTTTCCGCAGTGAGCGGGGATGAACATCGCACCGTTCTCCCAGTCAACATCCATCTCATCGAGGCACTCTTCGCAGGAGTTCACCCGGATCAGCTTCTGCAGCCAAGCGACGTTCTTCTTGGCGACTTGCTCTGCCGCGAAGGTGATCCTGTAGTCTCCGGCCATCGGGATCTCCCTTGATGGATGTTAGGAGCGGAAATCGATATCCGTCACGGAGTTGACTCCGCCATGCTTCCACTTGTCCGGTGTCGCCTCGAGATCGATCGGCGGAATGTCCGGATCTTGTTCGGTCCGACGGATGATGCGGAGCTTCTCTGCCGCTGTGAGAAGGGCCTCATGCGCCTTGCCGAACACTCCGGACCTCGTCGGTCCTGTGCCCTCGAACTCCGACGGACCTAGCTGGCTGGACATGAGATCTCCTCCTCGGAGAGATTTCGTTTCACGAGATTCCTCACGGAGGGTATTCTTCTCCGAGAATCTCGCCCCCGCTCTCGCAATCTCCGAGATCTCTGACCCCTCTCATCTCTGACTCCTCTGAGAAGAGAGACCTCTCTGACTCCCCCTCCCCTCATCTCAGCGACGACCTCTCCGAGAACGAGCCTTCATCCTCTTTCTCAGAGCGATCGCCTTCGGAGAGCTGCGACCCTTTCTCAGAGCTGCTCTCTGTCGTGGTGTCATCCCTCTGACTCCTTCTGTCGAGGACAAGATGCGAGAGAGGCGACTCCGGAACACACATGGAAGGAAGGGATTGGAGCCGCCTCTCTCACGATCATGGTCTGGTCCTTCTACTCGGCCGGACCTTCGAGTGCCGAGACACGATCTGCCAGATCGGCAGTCGCATCTGCGAGACCCTGCACTGCATCCTTCAGAGCTGCGAGATCCGCGGCCTGCTGAGCCTGAACACCCTTCTCGGTGAACTTGCCTCGGCCTCGTCCTTCACCCTTGTCGGTGTCGCCCATGTTGTCACCTCCCTCCGACGAACAGAACAGAGCAGAGGGAGTCGGGCCTTCTCCACGTCTCTCGAACGCTTGACCGCACCGCGAGAACGTAGTTCTCCACCCGACTCCCTCCACATCTCATCGCTGAGCGATCCTCAGAGCCAGCTTCTCTTCGCCTACCTTCGCGGTCACCTGGACAGCGTCCTTGGACTTGGAGTCGCGAGCCGAGACGGACCCTCCGCGAGCGATCACGCCAGTGGTGAAGACTCCGACCACCTCTGCCGCGAGGTCGTGGAAGTCCTTGCTCATGGCCTTGCGAACCTTCTTGGTCCGCTTCCTCTTGTCTCCGCTCTTCGCACGAGAGCGCTTCTTGGTGCTCTTCTTCTCTGCTGGCACTTCTCTCTCCCTTCGTCCGACGATGGACGGTTCTCAGAGACGATGAGATATCCGATCCTCTCACTTCCCCAGCGCCTCCTCCGTACAGAAAAGCCCCTGTCCTTGTGCCTGGCGAATGCTAACACATCACCTCCTTCAATCTCCCTTGATCCGCAGATCGGATCCACAGCCAGAACAGAATGAATCCGCGATGGCGACTTTGTGAGAGCAACTCGTGCAGAAGAAGTGATCCCTGCTCACCCGGCCCTGGAAAACCACCTCTCTCCGATGAGCTTTCGTCTCGGTCCGGCTCCAGACTCTCGTGATCACTCCCATCTCGTTCTCTTCCTTGATCAGATCACGATCGCTCATCCGTCATCCCCATCCTGAGTCGAAGCCCACTCCTCGGCAGCTTTGGCTCTCTGGATCGCAGCGAGATCCTGATAGTCAGCATGGCTTCCTCCCACCATACTCCTCGCTCCTCCATCCCTCATCTCCTTGGTCATCGGCCCTCTGATCGTCAGAATGGCTCCACTCCCATCCTCCTCGAGAATGGCCAACTGATTGCCGGAACCAGCGACCCTCTCTATCTGAGCATGCCTCCCTCCTGTCAGCAGCCCCTCTCTGATCAGGTCCAGCACATCATCCGTGATCTCATGCTGATCCAAGGTCGACTCCTTTCTCTCTCTTCCTCCAGACATACCCA
>Ga0184628_10001421_pt1 | contig 11839 bp, 10 predicted proteins | sample PLM4_5_b1_FD_133149 | JGI IMG/M metagenome (GOLD analysis project Ga0184628, IMG submission 133149) | Groundwater sediment microbial communities from an aquifer in East River, Colorado, USA - PLM4_5_b1 | ecosystem: Environmental > Terrestrial > Soil > Riparian zone | place: USA: East River...
CGCGGTGTATATTAGCCGCCGCCGTCATTGCCGGGGAGGCAGGTCATGGAACTTTGGATCGTGCTCGGGATCGTCGCCGTGCTCGCGTTCTGGGCGATTTCCATCTTCAACCGGCTGGTGGCGCTGCGCAACCGCTTCAAGAATGCGTTCGCGCAGATCGACGTGCAATTGAAGCGCCGCTACGACCTGATCCCCAACCTGGTGGAAGCGGCGAAAGGCTATCTCGCCCACGAGCGCCAGACGCTGGAGGCGGTGATCGCGGCGCGCGGCGCGGCGGTCAACGCGTCGCAGCGCGCGGCGGCGGCGCCGGGCGATCCTGCCGCCATGGCGGGACTGGCGCAGGCGGAGGGCATGCTGGGCGGTGCGCTCGGGCGCCTGCTCGCGGTGTTCGAGAACTATCCCGACCTGAAGGCCAACCAGAATATCCTGCAGGTGCAGGAGGAACTCAGCAGCACCGAGAACAAGGTGGCCTTCGCGCGCCAGGGCTTCAACGACTCGGTGATGGTCTACAACACGCAGCGCGAGACCTTCCCCGACAACGTTTTTGCCGGGTTGTTCGGCTTCAAGGAGGCGATGCTGCTGGAGGCCACCGAGTCGGCTGAAGAGCGCAAGGCGCCGAAGGTCAGGTTCTAGCCAGGCCCTTGGATTTCTTCGACCAGCAGGACAGCGCGCGGCGCGCCTCGCGCTGGCTCCTGCTTTGGTATCTCGTCGCGATCCTGTTCGTCGTCCTCTGCTTCAACCTGGCGGTCGCTGTCGCCTACGCGGTGTTCGCCCTTTACGGCGCGCTGCCGCTCGCAGGCGGCGAGCCGCTCATCTGGCGCGGCCTGCTGGGCACCTATTGGCATGCCCTGCTGCACGTGCCGCCAAAGGTGCACTACGCCGTCTCGGCGGTGGTGGCGGCCATCATCCTTGCGGTGACGGCGTGGCGCATCCGGCAGCTCTCCGAAGGCGGCCCGGTGGTGGCGCACATGCTCGGCGCGCACTACCTCGAGCGCGGCCGCGCCACGGCCTCCGAGGCGAAACTGCTGAATGTCGTCGAGGAGATGGCGATCGCTTCGGGCATCGCCGTGCCCCCGGTGTACCTGCTGGCGTCGGAAGACGCCATCAATGCGCTCGTGGCCGGGCACAGCCCCAGCGAGGCCGTGATCGTCGCGACGCGCGGCGCGGTACAGAAGCTCTCGCGCGACGAGCTGCAGGGCGTGATGGGGCACGAGTTCAGCCACATCCTCAACGGCGACATGGCGCTCAACGTGCGCCTGGTCGGCCTGCTCGCCGGCATCGCCTGCTTCGGCGAGTGGGGCGAGGCCCTGGTGCTGGAGGCCGCCGGCTCGGCGCGCACGCAGAGCCGGGAGGAACGCGGCGGCGGCGTGCTGTTCGCCATGTTCGGGGCGGCGATCGCGTTCGTCGGCTTTCCGGGGCTGTTCGCGGCAGAGGCCTTCAAGGCAGCGATCTCGCGCCAGCGGGAACTGCTTGCCGACGCGGCCAGCGTGCAGTTCACGCGCAACCCGGACGCTATCGCCGGCGCCCTGGACTCCATCTCCTTCCTCAGGGCGGGCACCACTCTGCGCGCCGCCCACGCGGTCGAGCTGTCGCACATGTTCTTCGCGCCTGCCGTCGGGCGCTGGTGGACGTTTCCCTCGCACCCGCCGATCGAAGAGCGCATCCGGCATGTGCATCCGCGCTTCCAGCGCGAGGACTACCGGCGCACGCGCCACGCCTCAACCTATCGCGACGAGCAGGTCGCGGTGCTGGACGGCGCGGGCAACGTCGTCAAGGTGCTCGGCGGGCTCGCCGCGCTGGTGGAGGCGCCGCGGCCCGAGCACGTGGACCACGCGCGCGGACTTCTGGCCAAGCTGCCCGCGACGCTCAAACGCCGCCTCTCGACGCCCGAAGGGGCGGAGCAGGTGGTGTTCGCGCTGCTCGGAGCGAATGGGGAGCAGGCCGCTGCGGCCCGATTCGAGATGCAGGAATTCGGGCGACAGCAGTTTCTTCTGCTCGTGGAACTGGCCCTGCCGGCACTCAAGCAGTTCGCGCAACCACGCCGCGACGCCTTCCTTGCGCAAATGCAGAGGCTCGTCGAAGCGGACAGCAAGGTGACGCTCGCCGAGTTCGTGCAGGCGACGCTGCTCAGGCAGCATCTGCGCGAGGGCGCCGGCAAGCCGCTGCGCACGAAGTTCGGGAAAATCGCAGAGGTGGCGCAGGACGCGCACGTCGTCCTCTCGCTCATCGCGCACGCCTCCAGGGGCGACGCCGCCGCGGCGCATGCCAAGGGCAAGGCGCTCCTCGGCGTCGAGCTGCCCGGCCCGGTGCCGGTGGCCGAGCTGTCCATCGGGCGCATCGGCGAGGCGCTCGAGCGCCTGCGTCACCTCGAGCCATTCGCCAAGCCGCGCGTGCTCAAGGCCTGCCTGGAGACCGCCGCCGCCGACGGCAGGTTTCGCCTGGCGGAAGCCGAGCTGGTGCGCGCGGTCGCGGCGACGCTGGACTGCCCGATCCCGCCAGCGATCGGCGCGCTCGACCCCGCTACACTGGAGGCATGAAGCAGCTAGAGGCGGCCCTCGCGGCTGCGGTCGCGGGCGAAGTTCGCTTCGATGCCGGGGCGCGCGCCGCGTACGCCTCCGATGCGTCCAATTACCGCCAGGTGCCCATCGGCGTGGTGTTGCCGCGCTCGGCCGGGGACATGGCTGCGGCGCTCGCCGTCTGCCGCGCGCATGGCGCGCCGGTGCTGGCGCGCGGCGGCGGCACCTCGCTCTGCGGCCAAAGCGTCAACGTCGCGGTGGTCATCGACTGCTCGAAGTACATGGACCGCGTGGCGTCGATCGATGCGCGCTTGCGCACGGCGCTGGTGGAGCCGGGAGTGGTGTGCGACAGCCTGCGCGCAGCCGCCGAGGTCCACGGGCTCACCTTCGGCCCGGACCCGGCCACGCACAGCCGCTGCACGCTGGGCGGCATGATCGGCAACAACTCCTGCGGCGCGCACTCGGTGATGGCCGGCAAGACCGTGGAAAACATCGAGGCGCTGGAGGTGCTGACCTACGACGGGGCGCGCTTCTGGTGCGGTGCCACCGACGAAGCGGAGTTCCGGCGCATCCTTGCGCTCGGCAATCGCCAGTCGGAGATCTATGCCGGGCTGAAAGCCCTGGCGGACAAGTACGCGGACTTGATCCGCAGCGGCTTCCCGCGGATCAAGCGCCGCGTTTCCGGCTACAACCTGGACCAGCTCCTGCCGGAGAACGGGTTCAACGTGGCGCGCGCGCTGGTAGGCTCTGAAGGCACCTGCGCCCTGACGCTGCAGGCAAGCGCGAGGCTGGTGAAAAGCCCGGCGCACCGCGTGCTGCTGGTGCAGGGCTACCCGGACATCTACGCGGCGGGCGATGCGGTGCCGCAGGTGCTCGCCGCGGGCCCGATCGCCTGCGAGGGGCTGGACGAGAAGATCATCGGCGGCTTGCGCGAGCGCCGGCTGAAGCTGGAGGACATCAAGCTCCTGCCCGAGGGCAGGGCCTGGCTGATGATCGAGTTCGGCGGCGACACGCCGGAGGAGGCCATCGACAAGGCAAGCGCGCTGCGCGGGCTGATCGTCGCCGATCCGGTGCAGATGGGCCGGCTGTGGGCGATCCGCGAGACCGGCGCCTCGGCGACCTCGCTCAACCTCAAGGGCACGCCGGGACCCGATCCCGTCGTCGGCTGGGAGGACGCGGCGGTGGATCCCTTACGCCTGGGGGACTACCTGCGCGAGTTCCAGGCGCTGGTGGAGCGCCATGGCTACCGCACGTCGCTTTACGGGCACTTCGGCGACGGCTGCATCCACGCGCGCATCACCTTCGAGCTGCGCACGCCCGAGGGCCTCGCGCGCTGGCGCGCCTTCCTGCAGCAGGCCGCCGCGCTGGTGGTGAAGTACGGCGGTTCGCTCTCGGGCGAGCATGGCGACGGCCAGGCGCGCGCCGAGTTCCTGCCGGCGATGTACGGGCCCGAGCTGATGCAGGCCTTGCGCGAGTTCAAGCGCATCTGGGATCCGGCAAACCGGATGAATCCCGGAAAACTCATCGATGCCTATCGCGTAGACGAGAATTTGCGGCTCGGCCCCCAGTACAAGACAGTCAAGCTCGCAACACGCTTTGCATTCAGGAGCGAGGTCGGCGATGGTTTCGCTCGCGCCGCCGAACACTGCATCGGCATGGGCAAATGCCGCGCCAAGACCGGCGGCACCATGTGCCCGAGCTATCGCGCCACCGGCGAGGAGCGCTACTCGACGCGCGGGCGCGCGCGCCTGCTGTGGGAGATGCTGCAGGGCGAGGTGATCAAGGACGGCTGGCAGAGCGAAGAAGTGAAGGAGGCGCTCGACTGGTGCCTCGCGTGCAAGGGCTGCCGCAGCGACTGCCCGACGCACACCGACATGGCCGCCTACAAGGCGGAGTTCCTGTCGCACTACTACGAGAAGAAAGCGCGGCCACTCGCGCTGCAGGCGCTCGCGCGCATCGGCGAGTGGGCACCGCTCGCCGCGCGTGTGCCCGCGCTCGCCAATGCGCTGGGCGCGCTGGGCAGGCCGATCGCGGGACTCGCCGCCGGGCGCAAGCTGCCGCGCGTGGCGGCGCGCAGCTTTCGCTCGCAGTTTGTGGCGGCGGGCGAAGGCGAGCGCGTGATCCTGCTCGACGACACCTTCAACGGCTACTTCCGGCCGGCGACCGCCGTCGCCGCGGCGCGCGTGCTGGCGCACGCGGGGTGCCGCGTGGAACTGCCGCGCGAGCACCTTTGCTGCGGGCGGCCCTACTACGACGCGGGCATGCTGGACCGGGCGAAAACGGCGCTCGAGACCGCATTGCAGGTGCTCGAGCCCGGCGTGCCCGTGGTGATTCTCGAGCCTGCCTGCCTGTCGGTTTTCCGTGACGAACTGCAGCAGCTCTTTCCAGGCGACGCGCGCGCGGAGGATCTCGCGCGGCGCACGCGGTCGCTCGCCGAGTTCCTCGACCAGCGCGGCTATGCGCCGCGGCGCGTCTTCGGTCGGGCGCTGCTGCAGGGCCACTGTCACCAGCAGGCGCTCGCCGGCATGGGCCCGGACGTGAAGCTGCTGCGCGCGGCCGGGCTGGAGGTGGAGGCGCCCGATTTCGGCTGCTGCGGCATGGCGGGATCCTTCGGCTTCAGGCAGGAGACCGGGGCGGCTGCGCGCCGCATCGCCGAGCTGGCTTTGCTGCCGAAGCTGCGCGCGGCGACCCCCGATACGGTAGTGGTTGCGGATGGTTTTTCCTGCCGCGAGCAGATCGAGGGCCTCGGCGGCCGGACGGCGCAGCACCTTGCCGAGGTGCTGGCAGGCGCGCTCAAGTGAGGGCGCTGCTCGCGGCGGCGTTGCTCGCGGCCGCTTCCGCGCAGGCGCAAAGCCCCACCGAGCGCCTGCTGCAGGCGATCGCCGAGAACAAAGAGCCGGTAGCCGCGATCCTGGTGCTGGGCGCAAGCGTGGACGTGCACGCCCGCAACGCCGCGCGCGAGACGCCGCTGCATCTCGCGGCGGAGAAAGACATGCGCGCGCTTACGCGGCTGCTGCTGGACGCGGGCGCCAGCGTGCGCTCGCGCACCAGCACCGGGGAAACGCCCCTGCACCACGCCGCGCTGCATGCGGATCCCGCCTGCGCCGCCCTGCTGCTGGATGCGCGAGCGGATGCGCGCGCGCAGAACGACGAGGGAGAATCCGTGCTGCACTGGGCGGCGTTGAGCGGCAATGCGGCGACAGTACGCCTGCTGCTGGAGCGCGGCGCAGACCCGGACGGTTTCGACTTGCGCGGCAACACGCCCTTGCACGGGGCAGCCGACTCCGGCCACGTGGAAACGGTGCGCCTGCTGCTCGGGCGTGCCCGCGCCCCGGGCACGAAGAACCTGGAGGGCAAGAGCGCGCAGGACCTCGCGCGGGAACGCGGCCACGAGGAGGTCCTGAGGCTGTTCTAGCCCAGACCGTACACCTCGGCAAGCAGTTCGTAGGACCGCAGCCGCGACGCATAGTCCCCGGTGATGGTAATCACCATCAATTCGTCCGCGCCGTAGCGCTCGAGCAGCGCGCCGAGCTCGCGCCGGCACTTTTCCGGGCCGCCGATCACGGCGCGCTCGCGCTGGCTCAACACGTAGCGGCGCTCTTCCTCCGTATACACGTGGCGCGCGGCTTCCTCGAGCGTCGGCACCGGCGTGTCGAGGTTGAGCGCCATGTGCAATCGCCGCAGGTCGATCGAGGCGGCGAGACGCTCGGCCTCGACGTCGCTCACTGCGCAGATCGCGAACACGCACACGATCGCCGCGGATGACTTCTCGCGCGCCGAGGGCTGGAAGCGCTCGCGGTAGGCGCGGGTCACTGCGTCGCCGCCTTTCGCGTTGATGAAATGCGCGAACGCGAAGCGCAGGCCCATCTGCGCGGCGAGCAGCCCGCTGTAGTCCGAGGAACCGAGCAGCCATATCTGGGGCGCGGTTTCACCCCCGGGCTGCACGCGAACGCGCTTGTGCGGATGGTCCTCGGGCAAGGTGCCGTCCAGGTGCCCGACCAGCTCCCAGACGCGCTGTGGAAAGTCGTCGGCGCTCGGGAACTGCCCGCCCGCCACGGCGTGCGCGGTACGCGCGTCGCCGCCTGGCGCGCGGCCGATGCCCAAGTCGACGCGGCCAGGGTAAAGGGCCTCCAGCATGCGAAAGACCTCGGCAACCTTGAGCGGGCTGTAGTAAGGGAGGAGTACGCCGCCGGTGCCGATGCGCATGCGTTTCGTCTCCGCGCCCAGGCGCGCGAGCAGTACCTCGGGGCACGGGTCGGCGAGGGCGGCAATGGCGTGGTGCTCGGCGAGCCAATAGCGGCAGTAGCCCAGTGCCTCGGCGCGGCGAGCCAGGTCCAGCGTCGCCTGGATCGCCTGGGCGGGCGTGCCGCTGGACAGCACCGGGGACTGGTCCAGGATGGAGAGTTTCAGGGACACCCCGCATTATCCTTGGGAGCCCGCAAGCTGCGGGCGGGCCGTTTCGACCGATAGTTGCCGACCGGCCGCCCGCTGGCTGCAGGGCCTGGCCGGCCAGGGCCGGCAAAACCTTCCCTGCGGGGGGCGACGGCCTTCGGTATCATTCGCCCGGTCTTGATAGTAGGGGCGACCCGCCCGGAGGCAGTAGCCGTGCTAGCGACTCAGATCCGCCAGAAGGACGGGATCTTCTACTTCGTCAGCTACCCCGCAAAGGAGCTGCTGGCGAGGGTGCGCTTTATCAGCCGCTTCTATGGCGATGGGGAGCAGATCGCCCCGTCTCGCATCGCGCAGGACGACGACATCGCGCAATTCATCGCGCGCATCGAGCGTACCGACCATGCCTTCCAGCGCGGCCTGTCGCAGGCCAAGGTGCGGCAGCTGCGCAATTTCTATGAAACCGCCGTGACGCAGCCGCCGATCCCCGGCACGGTGCTGCTGTTCACCTCGGAGACGCTGCGCTACCAGTCGGCGGGCGATGGCGTCGGCCACCTGTCGGAGCCGAGCCAGAAATTCCTCATTATCGACGGCCAGCACCGCCTGGCCGCGCTGTACTTCTACATGCTCGACCGGCCCAGCGAGGCCGCCACCATCCGCGTGCCGTGCATGATCTTCGACGGCCGCAGCGAGGACTTCTCCACCGAGATGTTCGTCATCATCAATTCGACGCCGACGCGCATCAACAAGAGCCATCTGGTGGACCTCTACGAGAAGGTGTCCTGGGCGGCGCCGGACCGGAAGTTCGCCGCGCGCCTGGTGGACAAGCTCTACCGCGAGGGCGACAGCCCGCTGCGCTACCGCATCAATCGGCTCGGCGGGCGCAGCCAGCGCGACAAGTGGATCCTGCAGGCGGAGCTGTTCAACGAGCTGCATCGCTGGGTGCGCGCCGACTGGCGCAAGATCCAGGTCTCGGGCGGCAGCGCGAAGAACGTGGACCGCTACTATGCGGCGATCCGCGATTTCCTCAAGGCGGCGAAAGCCATATTCGGCGATACCTGGGGCAAGGACAACTACATGGTTACCAAGCCGGTGACCCTGAAGGCGATGATCCGCGTATGCACCGGGCTAGTGCGCGAGGATGCCGACCCGGCGGACACGCGCCAGCAGCGCTGGGAGAAGCGCCTTGCCCCCTGGGGTGACATGGTGCGCGAGTTCCGGGAAGAGGGTTTCTACGAGCGTTTTGCCGCGAAGGGCGAAGTGGAGCGCGTAGCGCGCATCCAGAAGGACCTGGCGCGCGCCGTGGGCGTCGAGGTCAGGAAAAGCTAGCTCGGCGCCCGGACGCGATTCTTCGATGTAAGAGGGAGGGTTAGATCGCCTTGGCGGCAGCCAGACGATCGATATCCGCAGCGGTGTAGCCCAGTTCTTCAAGAATGCGGCGACTTTGCTCCCCAAGCTCGGGGATCGCCTCCATGCGGGGTTCGAACCCCGACAGGTTAAACGGCGGCTTCATCGCCCGGATGGGGCCGACCTGGGAACCGACTTGCGCCCAGCGCCCGCGCGCTTCGAGCTGCGGGTGCTCCCAGAATTCCTGCATGGTGTTTAGCCGGGCGTTGGCGATTTCGGCGCGCTCCAGGCGCTCGACTACCTGGGCCGCGGTGAGCTTGCCGAACACCTTCCCGATCTCGGCGTGCATCGCCTCGCGGTTCTGCAACCTTGCCGGACCGGATGAAAACCTGGAGTCCTTCGCCAGGGAAGAATTCTCCAGCACCTTGTCGCAAAAGCGCGCGAACTCACGCTCGTTCTGGATGCTCAAGAACACCGTGCCGCCGTCGCCCGCCTTGAACGGGCCATAAGGCACGATAGTGGCGTGGTAGGCCCCGGAGCGCGGCGGCGGGGTTCCACCATAGGCGCCGAAGTAGGCCGGAAAGCCCATCCATTCGCCCAGCGCCTCGAACATGGTGATGTCGAGGGTGGCACCCTCTCCGTCGCGCCCGCGACGCAATAGGGCAGCAAGAATCGAAGTCAGCGCATACATCCCGGCAGCGATGTCGGCCACCGGGATCCCCGCCTTGGAAGGCGATTCTGGCGTGCCGGTCACCGACAGCAGACCTGCTTCGCACTGCACCAGCAGGTCGTACGCTTTCTTTTGCGCATAGGGCCCGGCAGGGCCGTAGCCGGAAATGCCGCACCAGATAAGCCGCGGATGGCGCGCGCGCAGCTCGGCGGCGCCCAGGCCAAGCCGCTCGACCGCGCCCGGCGCCAGGTTCTGCACGAAGACATCGGCCCTGGCCAGCAGGCGGGCCAGGATCGCCTTCGCCTGCGGATGCTTCACGTCCAGTGCGAGGCTTTCCTTGGACCGGTTGGTCCACACGAAGTGGGAGGACAGGCCCTGTACCGTGCGATCGTAGCCGCGCGCCGCATCGCCGCCGTCGGGCCGCTCGATCTTGATCACGCGCGCGCCCAACTCCGCCAACTGGCGTGTACAGAACGGCCCGGCGATCACCTGCTCGAGCGCCACTACCGTGACGCCCTCCAGCGGCCGCATCACTTGAAGGCGATAGTCAGGCCCGGCAGCGGCAGGCCGTTGAAGGCGGTGCTCCACGTTTCCCCGGCCTTGACGGGATGAGCGTCGGTGAGCGTCCCGGTGGTGACCATTTCTCCCGCGTGCAGCTGGTCGAACTCGGGTTGCATCGCCAGCACTTCCACCAGGTGCGAGAGCGCAAACAGCGGGCTGTCGAGGACGTTCAGGCCGTAGCCCTTGTCGACCGCCTTGTCCCCCTTGCGCAGCGTCACCTCGATCTTGGGCAGGCGCCACTCCAGCCCGCGGAAGCGGGATACGGGGATCTGCTCACCGAGGATCAGGCGGCCGTGCAGCCCGTTGGCGGTCGTGGAATCGGGAAGGGTCACCTTCCAGCCCGGGTGGAAGCACTGCACGATTTCGACGGCATGCGCCACCCAATCCACCGCAGCGAGGATGGCGTGCGGGTCGCGCGAGCGCGGCGGGGGCGCCTTGAGGCCGAAGCAGATCTCCGGCTCGATGCGCGGCTGCGCCAGTCCCTCGAGCACGACCTCGGCGCGGTTCTCGGGCGCCCGGACCAGCGTGTGGTCGTAGACGAAGCCCCAGATCGGGTCGTGTACGCCGTAGCGCTCCCAGATGGTGCGGTTGGTGAAGCCGATCTTGCGGCCGACCGGCTTCCAGCCGATCGCCAGGCGGTGCAGGTGCAGGCGCCGCATGGCGCGATAGCCCATGTCGGCGTCGAGCTTCGGGTGGCGCGCGCTGAACGGCGGCGCCATGTGCCCGCTCGCCGCCAGCTCGATCAGTTCTTCGGAGACCGCGCGCAGGGTGGATTCCAGCATGGAGAAAATTCTACCCCTCGGCCGAGGTTGCGCCGGTACGTTTCGCGTGCAAAATACCCGCCATGGATGCCTACCTGGTCTGGCTGCTCGTTGGCTTGGGGCTGGTGATCGTGGAGTTGCTCAGCGGGACCTTTTATCTGCTGGTACTGGGCGTGGCCGCGTTCGGCGCCGGCGCGGTTGCCTGGTTCGGCGGCGCGTTCGCCCTGCAGGCGATTGCCGCCGCGGTGGTGGCGCTGCTGGGTGCGTATCTGGTGCACGCTTACCGCGCGCGCAACGCCGCGCAGCAGATGGCTCCGATCGACGCCGGCCAGCCGGCCAGTTTCGAGAGCTGGGTTGACCAGCCGGCGGGGCTGGCACGGGTGCGCTACCGCGGCGCAAGCTGGGAAGCGCGCCTCGAAGGCGAGCCGGCGCTGCAGCCCGGCTCCCTGGTCTACGTGCTCGCGGCCGAAGGCAATACACTCAAGGTGAGCGCCAGGCGTCCCGCCTGAGGCGCTGCCAGCAGGAGGAGGGCATTCATGTTCGTCAAACTGATCGTCGCCGTCGTGCTCGCCGGCGTCACCTTCGCGATGACCCGGACGCCGAGCTACGCGGTGTACGTGTTCCTGCTCGCCGCGGCGGTGGCTTTCGTGCTGGAGGGCGTGCGCGTGGTGCCGCAGCAGAGCGCCTTCGTGGTGGAGCGCTTCGGCCGCTACTTCGCCACGCTCGAGCCGGGCCTGAACTTCATCGTGCCGGTGTTCGACCGCATCGCCTACCGCCACTCGCTCAAGGAAGTGCCGCTCGACGTGCCCGAGCAGGTGTGCATCACCAAGGACAACACCCAGCTTGGCGTGGACGGGATCCTCTACTTCCAGGTCACCGACCCGCGACTCGCCTCCTACGGCTCGTCGAACTACATCGCCGCGATCTCCCAGCTCGCGCAGACCACGCTGCGCAGCGAAATCGGCAAGATGGAACTCGACAAGACCTTCGAGTCGCGCGAGGAGATCAACAAGCAGATCGTGCAATCGCTGGATGAAGCGGGGCGCAACTGGGGCATCAAGGTGCTGCGCTACGAGATCAAGAGCCTGACCCCGCCCGAGGCGATCCTGCGCTCGATGCAGCAGCAGATCACCGCCGAGCGCGAGAAGCGCGCGCTGATCGCCAAGTCCGAGGGCGAGCGCCAGCAGGAGATCAACGTCGCTGACGGCGAGAAGCAGGCGGCGGTGCTCAGGTCCGAGGGCGAGAAAGCGGCGGCGGTCAACCGCGCCCAGGGCGAGGCGACCGCGCTGCGCCTGATCGCGGAGGCCAACGCCGCCGCGGTGCGCGCGGTGGGCGAGGCGATCTCGGACAAAGGCGGCATGGACGCCGCCAACCTCAAGGTGGCGCAGGAGTACGTGGCGGCTTTCTCTGAGCTCGCCAAGCAGTCCAATACGCTGATCGTGCCGGCCAACGCGGCCGACATCGCAGCGCTGGTCACCACGGCGATGACGGTGCTCGACAAGACGCGCCAGACGCAGGCCGCGGCGAAGGGGGCTTGAGATGCCGATCACGCGGATGGACCACTTCAACATCCTCACCGACGACCTGCCGGCGAC
>Ga0184628_10001422_pt1 | contig 11839 bp, 9 predicted proteins | sample PLM4_5_b1_FD_133149 | JGI IMG/M metagenome (GOLD analysis project Ga0184628, IMG submission 133149) | Groundwater sediment microbial communities from an aquifer in East River, Colorado, USA - PLM4_5_b1 | ecosystem: Environmental > Terrestrial > Soil > Riparian zone | place: USA: East River...
AAAGTCCTTCATGGAGGCAAAGGTCTTATCGACAGCGTCGATCAGAGCGTTAAGATCCTTTACCGGAGCGGCGGCCTGGGGGACAGGCGGAAGGAAGGGTTGAGGGGTAGCCGCAAATGCCAAAATCAGAGCGATTAGAGTTTTCATCCTCCGCTGAGATTAAGGCAAGATACCAGCAGGAACAATTGCGAACTTCGAAACGGAGTTATTGTTGAACCGGTGCTCCAGCCTGTCCGATTGGGGCACGGGCAACAACGGTGGTATAGCGGATCACGTAGTCCGGGGCGGTAGAGTAGTCATACCGGCCCTCATTTGCAGTTACCGCCGTCCCATGAACCGTGAAATCCCGAAGGTTGGTAGCCAGATCAAAAGTGTAGCTATATCCGGAAACGGTCCCGGTGAAGCGGGAATCAATCAAAGCGTTACCGATCAGATCAGTCATGGTGCCGTAGGTTCCGCCGCTGACGGCTGTATAAGAAATCTGAGCCGTGTTCAGGGTCTTGAGATTCGCCACTGCCGATGTTTCATGTGCCACCTGACGGGAACGGATCAGGCTGGGAATCGCTATTGTCGCGATGATCAGAATGATTGCAACGACAATCAGGAGCTCCAACAAAGAAAATCCTTTTTCTCTCTTCATGTCATTCCCTCCCTGGAATGAAACCTTGCGTAAGACCTTGCGTGAGGAAGGGAGGGAGGCCGTAGCCTCCCCCCTTGCCGGCCCAGTCATCCAGACTGGGTGTTAACGATTACTGACTGACCGGCTGTCCGGCCTGACCCGTTGGCGCCATCGCTGTTACAGTGGTATACCGAACGGTCCCGTCGGGCGTGACGTAGTAGCCATAGCGTCCGTCGTTGGTGGATGCCGGATTCGCAAATACCGTGAAGTCTCTATAGGTTGCCGTATCCAGCTGGACAACGAAGTTATAGCCAGAGACCGGACCCGGAACGAAGTTCGAAGCGATCAGCTGGTTGTTGATCAAATCAGTCAGCGAACCAAACTGTCCGGCTGCTGTGGAGAGATAGGTCACCTCAGCAGTGTTGATGGTGCGAAGCGTCGCAACGGCAGCAGCTTCGTGAGCTGCCTGGCGCGAACGCAACAGGCTTGGGATTGCGATCGTCGCGATAATCAAAATGATTGCCACCACGATCAAAAGTTCCAGAAGCGAAAATCCTTTATTCGTCTTGTTCATCTTTCCTCCGTTATAGAATCCTGTGAATTTTGAAGTCAGCGTCGAACCGGTCTAAGACCGAGAGATCTTCTGCGCCGTTCGTGCCAGCCAGCATCTTCTCCGCTCTCTACCCTTGCAATCGGGTGGCCAGAGACCAAAGCGCAGAATCAACGCGCATTAGGCATCTCGACCGGAGGAGGATTTAACAAAAATTGTCATACTTTCTGACGTAAAAGGGCAGACGATAAGGCATTGCAGACCGGCGCGTCACTGGTGCTAGAGTTTCTCCATGCTCAAGAGGTTGGGTATCGAAAACAGCTTGGATGGCGTCCTGTTTCTCTCAGTGGTTCTCCTGGTTGCTATTTCACCGCTGGGGAATGAAGCCACACACCCGATCGTTCTAGGTATCTACCGAACTCTTCTGCTTCTCATCATCGTGGCCTCGGCGATACGCACACGACAATATGACCTTCCGCAGGTTTGCTTCCTCTTTCTGGGAGCGGTGGCACTGGTGCTATTGGCGATGTACGGATCAGTTGTCTTGCGGCCGGATTCCCATTTTGAAGGCGTGTACACCTTTTATGAGAACGCACTGTTTCTCGTCGCCTTCATCAGTCTGGCCAGTTTCCATCGGACACGGACAACGCAGTGGAAGAGTGCCATTCTGGGTCTCGTAGTCTTTATCGAACTGGTGCACCTTGCGGCGGCATGGACCCGAAGCGCTCGCCCTCTGATGGGGACTTTTGTGAATCCGAACTACTTTGCGTCGTACCTTCTTGTCGGGTTTTCCATTTGTGTAGCCGGCGTATTATTTGCAAGAACGCTCACACCCCGCATCGGTGCCGTTGCAGCGGGGCTAATCCTGCTGTATGGGATCGGTCAGACGTCTTCGCGTGGAGCGTTTCTGTCCGTAGTTGCACTCCTGGCGGTAGCTCTATTCAGGGCTGCAAAACAGCACCGGGTTGCCTGGTGGCGCATCGCCGTTGTCGGGATTCTGCTGGTTGTCATCGTCGCTGCAGCAAACCCATCACTGATACGAAAGTTTTCAGACCGAGGACAGGGGGACCCCTATAACTACGAACGGACACACATTTGGATGAAATCCCTGTCGATGATTGGAACGCACCCGGTACTGGGCGTCGGCATGGGACGGTTCTACTACGTTTCGAAACAATTTACGCCGGCTGTCGACGGTACGATTGGGCGATATCAGAAATGGGCAAATATCGCACACTCCGAATACCTCCAGTACATCGCCGAACTCGGTATACCCGTTGCGCTATTGATGTTCGCAATCGGCGCCTATCTTTTTCATCTGGCCTGGAAGCGTGCGAAATCGGTTGATCCGGAACACCGCGTCGTTCAGGAAACGGCGCTGCTGGCCGCTATCGGGCTTGGAGCGCATGCTCTAGTGGACAATAACTGGACGGTACCGGTGCTTGCAGCAGGTCTGGCTGTCATGGGACTTGCCGACATACTGCCCTACCGGCCTTGGCCAACAAAGATGGCATGGACACCCGTAAAAAAGGCCGCACTGGCAATGGTCGGCATTGCGGTATTTGTACAAGCCGTCAAGATTCCCACGCTTGGCCTTTACTTTAATGAGATGGGACATCAGGCCTATGTCGCGGGGGACCTTCGACGCGCCGAAAAGTTGCATCGGCTCGCACTGGGATTCGTGCCCGATCATCCGGTCATGCTCGACAATCTTGGCATGATCTATTTCGACGAGTTCGGGAAGACGCGCAAAACCGAATTCCTCGACCGTGCGGAATCTCTTTTTCAGGATTCTCTATCCGCCAATCCCAGTGCCGATCGCACAGCCGGACATATGGAGAACCTGATGTTCCAACGACTGACCGGCGATGCGATGAAGGATCAAGCCATCCATGCCCGGATCGTGTCTATCGAACGACTTCGGATTCAATACACTCCGTATAATCCATTCGTTCGCAAGAATCTTGCCGAGGCTCTCTACAACCTGGGCCAGAAACAACAGGCTATTGAGGAATTGCGAAAGGCCGTCGAACTCGAACCCAACTACGTACCGGCATATCTGCAACTCGGAAAATGGATTGAGGCGGCTGGAGATCCCGGCGAAGCGGCCGAATACCGAAAGAGAGCCGACGACATCGTGATGTATTACAAGGACCACGCCACGGATACTACAGATGATACATACGATGCCTTGATGCTGGGCCGCCCCACTCCGGGTTCGGGAAAACCATGAAGCCCAAAGCAATTGTCTGCGGCCTTGCATTTGCATCACTTTTCTTTGCGGTACTGCTTCCTCCCGAAGCCTATTCGGACGGCAAGCTGGCGGTGCTGCTCTGTGCCACGTTTGCATTTTTCATCAGCGTAACGGAGAACAGAGTGGACCGGCGCTATCTCAAAACGGGACTGGCCGTCTTTGCAATTCTTATTGGACACAGCCTGATGTTTTCCGTGGATGCCTACCGCTCCATCGAACTCGTCGCGACTCTATGGACATACTATTGTCTGGCTGGTTTCTTCCTCTATGCCGGGTTCGATCCGATTACACCGCTGGCTATTTCGATGGTTGCACTTTCAATCATTGTCTCAGGCTACGGTCTGTATCAGTATTTATGGGGCTTTGACCAGCTTGAACAATTCATTAACCGTTCTGGAAACGATGCTGCCGTAACCGCGTCCTTGCTAGGACGTGTCGAGTCGCATCGCGTTTTCTCGACGTTTGCGCTGCCGGGAACCCTATGGGGCTTCCTTGTGATGGCGATTCCCTTTCACGCCGCGCTCTGGGATCGTACTAAAGAGAGCGGGAAGCGGCAAAACATAGTGACTGTGGCAATTGCCATCAGCATGGCCATGCTTCTGACTGCCGGATTACTCACACGTTCATTCGGTTTTCTGGCTGGTCTGCTTGTAGTGACCCTGGTGTGGCTGCTCCTGCATCACCGACGTGTGCTGTGGAACAGGCTAACGGTTGTACTGCTCTTCCTGGCCGCGGCTGGAACGGTGATTTACCTTCTGCGGCGGGGTGTGATGGAAGGCGCCAATCCCGCCATACTTCGATTCGCCAACTGGATCTCGGCATGGTCGATCTTCTCAATGCATCCGCTGGGAACGGGCTTGAATACTTTCGGCCTAATGTATCCGCGTTACATGCTAAGCGGCGCAAATGAAACGCAGTTCGCCCACAATACGCCCCTGCAACTGTTATCGGAGCTGGGGTATTTCGCCGTAGCCGCAGGTGCGTTGCTGATACTGCTTGCAGTACATCGATGGTCGGATGGCGCAAGAATCCGAATCGCGGAACGCGAATGCATTGCGATTGCACTTGCGGTCTGGGGCTTTCACAATCTCATCGATATCGATTTCTATTTCGGCAGCGTGGGGAGCGTCGGTGCCGTACTGATCGGAATGCTCTTTCGAAATTCCGACGCAACCGTGACGCCTACCGGTAAACCGTTGATGGCTGGCGTAGGAATCGTCGCAATTGCGGCCGTGGCATTCTCTGGGCTTGTCATGTTTTCGACGGAACTTCAGAACCGGGCGAAAGGTGAATACGAATCCCTGAAGCCTCAGGTGGCCGTCGATACTCTGATGGAGGCTCGTGCATTGATGCCATTCAATTCCAGCCTGTACGTCGATGCGGGACAGATCCAACTCGAGTTGTCGCAGAAACGCCGCGATCCAAAATTTCTGACCGCCGCCATGGATTCATTTCGCCGCGCGATCGAACTGAGCCCAAACAAGGTGGATTCGCACATGGGTCTGGGATTATGCCTGTCAGCAAACCATGACGTCGAGGGCGGCCTGAAAGAAGTCCGCCTGGCTCAACGGCTCTATCCGGACAACACATATGCCAAAACCGTTGTGAGGCTCATGGAAAAGAATCTAGCCTCGACACCCACTCCCTAGTCGGCCGTATAGGCGATTACTTCTCCGGTTTTTACGCGACAATAGCCCTTGATGAAGACCAACATGCCAGCGATGTCCGATTCCCTGCGCGCCTGGCTGCAAATCCACTTCTGCGTTCTGTTATGGGGATTCACGGCAATTCTGGGAAAAGCCATTAGCCTGCCCGCGCTGCCCCTGGTGTGGTGGCGAATGACGATAGTGACAGTGGCGCTGCTGGTGATGCCGAAATTCTGGAGAGGCCTCGCGAAACAGTCCGCTCGTCAAATCGCAACCTTCATAGGAATTGGCGTTGTCGTTTCCCTGCATTGGCTCACGTTCTATGCCGCGATCAAACTGTCGAACGCCTCCGTTGCGGCGACATGTATGGCGCTGGCTCCAGTCCTGATAGCGGTCATAGAACCGTTCATTGTTGGCAGCCGGTTCGAGTTGCGCGAACTACTCTTCGGAATTGCCGTTGTCCCTGGAGTCGTACTGGTCGTTGGTGGAACTCCCACACCGATGCGAACCGGTATTGCCGTTGGCGTGCTATCTGCATTGTTCGTGGCGATATTCGGATCGCTGAACAAACGATTCATCCATCTCGGCGACGCGCTGTGCATTACTGGACTGGAAATGGGCGCAGGCGCCATTTTTCTCGCGCTGATATCCCCGCTACTGCCGATAACCGAATACGCTTTTGTCCTGCCCAACCGCCACGACACGATTCTCCTCCTCATACTCGCGTTGGGATGCACGCTTCTGCCTTTTGCGTTGTCCCTTGTCGCATTGCGCCACCTGACGGCGTTCACAACGGCACTTGCAGTGAACATGGAACCGGTTTACGCGATTCTACTGGCTATGGTTTTCTTCAACGAACAACGTGAACTCAGCGCCACATTTTATCTGGGGGTTGCGATTGTATTCCTGATCGTGTTCAGTCATCCGTTTATCGGAGCACGGCCAGCGCGAACGTGAGCACTATGAAATTGTTGCACGCATGAGCAACCATGGGTGCGATGAGAGATCCCCTCCACTCGCGCAATGCCGCAAGAACTATCGCAATGGAGCCCAGTACCGGCACGGCCACCCAGCCCTGAGGATGAATGATTGCAAATATGAACGCCACAATCGGAGCGCTGATCGCCCATCCCCATCGCCGGCGCAAATGATGGAAAAGTGCTCCGCGAAACATCGTCTCTTCCATCACGGGAGCGAACACGCTGACCAGTGCGTACAGACCAAGCACATGCCACCAGTCTCCCTGAAGAATATGAATGAGTGGATGTTCCGGTGATACTCCCGTGCGCTTCATCAGCAAGTACGTTACGAAGAATCCCGCAATCATCACGACGATCCCAGCCAGATAGCCAGCGATGCCTGCGCCGATCTCGCGGAGCACGCCTTTCCCGGTATGCCATCCCAGAGCATTTTGCTGCTCTTCCGCACTGGATCCATTCCATGAGAACCACAACAAGACGACGGGAATGATGAGCCATGCAAACCATTCCCACTGCAAGTTCACCAATCCGAAGTATCGGCGAAGCAAACCAAAACCGAGAATGAACAGAACGAAGTAGATCGCAAAGCCTTCAAGGTAGACCGTACCGGCTGCAGGGTCCGGAATATAGGCCCGGCCAATCCTTCCCTTGTACTTGAGCACAACCGCCGCAATGAAAAGGCCAATGCCGCCAAGAATCAAAACCAGCATCACGATACCGACAAGGCCGAGCATGAACGTCGCCCGGATCCCGCCGGCTTCAATCGATTTGCGTGGTTCGGTCCCTGCATCCACGCCGAAGGAAAGCGCAACACGTGCAAAATAATCGTGGCGGTGAATCAACTGGTTCTGAACGCTGGGAGCCAGAGCTGCGGCTTTGCTGGAGTATATCGTGCGCAACGACGCAATATCGCTTAACTGCTCGGAGGTTGGCCTTGTGCCCGATCCTTTATTAATTGCATCGAGCTTCGCGAGAGCATGGTCCTTTCCGAGGACCTCCCCGGCAATGATCGCAATGTGAAGTTTGTCGGAGGTCGTGCGTGCGGTATTTTCGAGCTCTGCGATGATGCGCTGCTGATTCTCAATCAGCTTCGCTGTTTGCGGCTGCCCGGCAAGCGCGCTCAGTGATTTGATTCCGATGAGTTCCTCCCCCATCACTCGAATCCGGATGTCGTCGATGGTTATCTCATCTTCAACCTGAGCCGCATTTGGATGAGTGTTGCGATACACGATGAAGGCCACCAGCCCAAGAATAACCAGCCACGACAGGGGCGCCCGCCATCGCGTCATTGGATGTACTCGCTCAATTCGAATTTCGCCATCACTCATCCTTTCCTGCGAAATGGTACACAGAAAGCGGCTGCATGGATGGGAAAACCGGGGACTTCCAGCTCTGAAATTACAGCGGCTTGAAATACGCGGGCAGTCCTGGCTTCGTTTCCAGAAGAATACCGACGATGGCCGCACGAAGATCGGGCGTCAGCTTTGAATATTTCCGCGTCTTGTCTTTTCCGGAAAGGACCGCCCACAACTTCGCGTAAACAGCGTCCTTTGCAGCAGCGGGGAGCCCGTCGAATGCAGGGGAATAGATCATATAACTGCAGGGATAACGCATGAGACGTTTCTCAAGATCCAGCTGCCGAAGGCTGCGTCCCCGGCTGTCCTGCGGACCACTGGCGACAAACTGCATCTGGAATCCCGAAGTCGATTCGAACTTTCCGGGCAGGGGCGCCTCGTCGACAAAGAGCAGGTAATCGACAAGGTCCGCGGCATCGGCCGCGATCAGCCGATCGGCGGATTTCTTGTCATTCGGATTCTTTTCCATCTGATCGAGAGCAATGCGGGTCTCCCATCCAACGCGCGTGAGCAGGTTGATCATCTTCATTTGATGATCGAGTACCAGTACCGCAGCAACATCGCTGAAGTGTGATGGATAGCCTTCCAGATTGAACTTTCCATCCAGAGACGCCAGCGGTTTTGGCATTCCGGTCGCCGGGACAGACGCGGCATCCGGTGCCAGCATCACATTTCCCATATGACGAGCGGATCCGGTTTTTCCGGTGATGAACCAGCCTCCCCATCGCTCCGCAAACGGGCTTCGCTGATCCGAAACAAAGTTTCCAAAATCGGTCATTGTCTCTCCACCCGTTCCGGTGCCGACGCTTCGCACCAGCATCCCAGGTACATCCAAAGTGTCGTGAGCTTCGTGGCAGGAAAGACAGGAGTCGCTCCGAACAATCTGCGGCCGCTCTGCGGGCCGCTGTGAGATCGCATAGAACACCACGCCCTGGTGCGGATCCAGTACGGCGATCTCCAGAAGCGGCGCATCCGGTATAAAGGCTACTGAGACATCGTCAGAAAAGAAGATTGCCCGTGGATTCGACGGACTGATGTAGTGAGCTTGAAGACTTGTCTTCGAGAAAACCACGGACTGAGATTCGGCGGGCACGTGGAGGGCTTCCAATACCGATCGCAGGTAACCACCGCGTCCTTCAAAAGGAAGGCTGGCGGAGCCTTCATCCACTTTGCGCTTTAGTTCAGCCACGACGTCGTTCGTCGGGCTATCGGAATACGCGATGGACGGATGGCGCCGCGATGAGAAGAAAGGTCGCTCGTCGACACTCCCTGCCGCCGGCAAGTCCACTGCATTTTCATACTGGATTCCCGGCTCCGCCGTTGATCTTCCCTGCTCTGCCCGAACAAGGCAGAGAGTGATAGCGAGAACCGCAACCAGGAGACGAAGACATCGGCACCGCATAAACATTCCGGAATTCTCTCACAGGAATTCGAGTGATGCGGATTGAATTCAGAAGGGGAAGGTGCCCCAGGCCCAGAAGTATTCGGTTGATCTTCAACCATGTTTTCCCGGAGGAATTTCGGCGGAGAGAATTCTCAGTTGCGAATAGTCAGGAAGGAACTGACGAGCATTGAAGACTCCGTAGACAACTCGCAAGAATAGAAGCTGCAGGGCCTATCCGTTTCCGACACCGGTACCACTCGTACCTTTATCGGAAAACATTTCCAAATACCTTAAAACTTTATTTGACGCGTCTTTGTCACCGCCCTAACGTCACTTCCGGAACCGTCGAGGAACTCCCCTAGCCGCCGGTCGGAATTCATCCGAACCGCACCTGCAAATGGTCCGGAACACGTGTGGGTCCCGTGCCCTCCCGGTGCATGAGAAACCTGTCTGTTCCGGACCATTCTTATTACTGAAGTCACGGCAAAGTCGGGCTGCCTAAATACAAAGTTTGGCTTACGAACTGCTTCTGTCCGAACTGGAGGCACATATGCACAGTTCAGGAATGAAGTTAGGTATAGGCTACCAACATATTGATATATCAGAGCTAACATTGAATTCAGGTTCAGGCGCCGTGAACCTGGAAATGCTGCATCGCCGACACTCAGGGTCAGAAATCCGACTCTTCCAGGTTCAAAGCCGATGACCGATGCCTTCATGTCAAAGCTCTGTTCAAACACTCCGGTGGTCATTCTAGCCGGAGGAAAAGGGACGCGGCTGCAGCCGTACACCACAGTCCTGCCAAAGCCTCTGATGCCGGTTGGACAGTACCCGATTCTGGAAATACTTCTGCGGCAACTTTCCGAACAGGGATTCCGGAACGTGACACTCGCCGTCGGTCATCTTGCGGGTATCATTCAGGCATATTTCAAGGAAGGGCGAGACTGGGGACTTAACATCACCTACTCTTACGAAGCAACGCCACTTGGCACGGCCGGTCCCATCGCAAAACTGGCTCAAACCGGTCGCAGCACTCTCGTGCTAAATGGCGACCTTCTCACCAACGTCAATTTCGGTTCCATCGTTCGACATCACTATGAGAAACGCGCGTCGGCAACCATTGGCACGACTCGCCGCATCGAAACGGTTCAATTCGGTGTCATTGAATCCGAAACCAATGGGGAGATCACGAAGTTCCGTGAAAAGCCCAACCTGGACTATCTCGTCAGCATGGGTATCTATGTCTTTGCTCCGGACGTCCGGGACTTCATTCCTCTCGGAGTGAAATTTGACTTTCCCGATCTTGTGCAGCGATTGCTGGCCAGCAGGAAACGAGTCGTTGGATATGAGACCACTTCCTACTGGAAAGATATTGGACGCCCGGATGACTATGAGCAGGCAAACATCGACTTTCCGGCAATGGAGAGTCTCTTCCTGAAACAACATGTGGAAAGCAAGGCTGTCGGAACTCGATTTTGACGAGACGGAACTCGGCGGCGTCCTTGACGCCATCGATTCCGAATGGATAACCGCAGGCCCTCGAACCGCAGCGTTTGAGAAAGCCTTCGCCGTTGTATGTGGTACATCGGACGCTGTCGCCGTTTGCAATGGAACAGCTGCGCTGTTTCTGGCGCTCAAGGCACTCGGCATCGGCCATGGTGACGAAGTCCTGTGTCCATCCCTGACGTTTGTCGCAACCGCTGCAGCCGTCATTCACTGCGGCGCCAAACCCGTTCTCGTGGATATTCGCAGTCTGGAAGATCCCACAATGGATCCAGAGGATGCGGAACGGAAGATCACTTCCCGGACGAAGGCCATTCTTCCCGTCCACTATGCTGGTATTCCAGCAAATATGCATGCGCTTTCCAATCTTGCGAGCGCTCACGGACTCGCAATGGTCGAGGACGCCGCCCACGCACCAGGCGCCCGCTACGACGGGCGTGCCTGCGGAAGCTGGAGCGACGCAGGCTGTTTCAGTTTTTTTGGAAATAAGAACATCACGACCGCTGAAGGCGGCATGATCACCACTTCAAATGTAGAACTCGCGAGCCGTATGCGGCTGTTGCGATCGCATGGCATGACGGTGAACAGCTGGGACCGGGACAAGGGCCGTCCCGGCCACTACGACGTCGTGGAATTTGGATTCAATTTCCGCTTCGATGACATTCGGGCCGCCCTCGGTCTGGCACAACTTGCGAAGCTTGAACGCATCAACAAAAGAAGAAAGGAATTGACCGGACTCTACAACCTGCTGCTTTCTGAATCCGCGCTCGATTTGATTCTGCCGTTTGCTTCGATTTCGGGTAAGAAGGAACCGTCGTATCATGTTTATCCGGTCCTGTTCCCGACCACTGAAGAACGAAATTCCATGGAAGTGTTGCTGAGGGAAGACGGCATACAGACAAGCATTCACTACAAACCGATACATCTCTTCGAGGCATTCAAAGACGTCGATCGCAGCGTTTCACTGCCCATCACGGAAGCATTTGCCTCACGGGAATTATCGCTGCCCCTCTACCCGTCCATGACGGAAGAGCAGATCGACATCGTCGTATCTGCCATGATCCAATGTCGCTGGAGTTCGATTTGAAATTAGGAGATTCGCTATAAATGAAGAAGGCCCTTATCGCCGTTGATCGACATGAAGGTGGATTCTGATGTCAAAAACGAACTTCTGGTCCGATAAGCGGGTTCTTGTTACGGGAGGTTCAGGTTTTCTGGGAACTCGCGTTGTCGCGAAGCTTCGTAAATTCGAGCCCGCCGAAATCATCATACCTAGACGGGCCACGTACAATCTTGTCGAACAATCCAATGTCGTCCGCCTCTTTGAGGAGACACGTCCGGACACGGTGCTTCATTTGGCGGCAAATGTCGGAGGCATCGGCGCCAATCGGGAAAATCCCGGCTCGTTCTTCTACGACAACCTGATGATGGGTGTTCAGCTGATGGAGTATGCCCGCCGATTCCAGGTAAGCAAATTCGTGGCAATTGGCACAATCTGTTCCTATCCCAAATTCACACCGGTGCCGTTCAGGGAAGAAGACCTGTGGA
>Ga0184628_10001423_pt1 | contig 11835 bp, 9 predicted proteins | sample PLM4_5_b1_FD_133149 | JGI IMG/M metagenome (GOLD analysis project Ga0184628, IMG submission 133149) | Groundwater sediment microbial communities from an aquifer in East River, Colorado, USA - PLM4_5_b1 | ecosystem: Environmental > Terrestrial > Soil > Riparian zone | place: USA: East River...
TACATTCAGCACGAGGCCATCGAGGCCCAAAAGCTGATGGTGGGCTCCCCCAACCACACGGTCGTCTACATCCCGGTGGGTCCGATGGGCGTACCGCTGGCCGGCACGTTTTCGGCAACCGCGCCCGAAATAAAGAAGTAAGGGGCGCGGCTATAACTGGCTAGCTGGGTAACGTGTTAACTGGGTACCTGCCTCGAACGAACCCGGGGGACCGGGCAGGTACCCAGTTAGCCAGTTGTCCAGTTAGCAAGTTTCCGTGGGAACCTTTTCGTTCCTGGCGCATCGAATAGGCTGAGACGATATCTGTGTCCTTGAGCCTCCCCCATCCGGCCGATGACCAACTGCCCGACGACGAGCTGGTGCGTCGTTGCCGGCTGCGCGACGAGACCGCCGTGCGGGCACTCACCCTGCGGTACAACCAACGCCTGTTCCGGATCGCCCGCGGCATTCTGCGGAACGATGCCGAGGCGGAAGACGTGGTGCAGGACGCGTACGTGCGCGCATTCACCAACCTCGATCAATTCCGCGGCGACGCCTCGTTCGGCACATGGCTCACGCGCATTGCGATGAACGAAGCGCTGGGCCGCCTCCGGCGCCGGCGTGCCACCGTGGACTGGCCCGCCGGCGGCGACGAGCCCATTCGCGCACAGATCCTTCATTTTCCCGCGGCGTCGTCGGGCGCCGATCCAGAGGCCGCCATGGCGACGCAGCAGCTTCGCGAACTCATCGAACGCGCCATCGACGATTTGCCCGACACGTTCCGCGCGGTGTTCGTTGCGCGCATGGTGGAGGGCTTGAGCATCGAGGAAACCGCCGAGTTGTTCGGGCTGCGTCCGGAAACCGTGAAGACGCGCGTGCATCGCGCGCGGGCACGCCTGCGCGCGTCGCTCGAATCGACGCTCGGCTCCACCGTGAACGAGGCCTTCGCGTTTGACGGCGCACGCTGTCAGCGACTGACCGACGCCGTCGTCCGGCGTCTTGGCCTGTCTGCCTGAAACCCGAACGCCGCGGGCTTGCCCGCCGAAGCCCTGAGGGCGAAGGCGGGAACCTTTCCGCGCCCACCACATCCAATCCTTGAAGCGGGACGTAGACCAACTGACGGGCCATGGCGGCCCGCACCCGGTTTCCAGGAGGTAGAGATGTTTCGATCAATCAGCGCGGTGATGGCCGTGCTCAGCGTGTCTTTCGTGACGGCGTCCGCTCAGGGCGGCGCCAAACCCACCGATCCTCAGATCGCGCACATCGCGTACACCGCCGGACAAATCGACATCGAAGCGGGCAAGCAGGCGATCAAGATGTCCAAGAACAAAGAGGTGATCGCGTTCGCCGAAAACATGGTCAAGGATCACACGGCGGTCAACAAACTGGCGCTGGACCTGTGCAAGAAGCTGGGCGTGACGCCGGAAGACAATGACACGAGCAAGTCGCTGTCGAAGGCTGCGGCCTCGAAGCAGGCCGAGCTGGCGAAACTGACGGGCGCCGCGTTCGACAAGGCGTACATGGACAACGAGGTCGCGTACCACAAGACCGTGAACGGCGCGCTCGACACGCTCCTGATTCCGTCGTCCTCCAACGCCGAGCTGAAGGGTCTGCTGCAACAGGGCCTGACGATCTTCAAGGGCCATCAGCAGCACGCCGAACACACGGCGTCGATGATCAAGTAGTTCTGGCAACTGGTTAACTGGGCAACGGGATAACTGGGTACCTGCCATGTCATTGAGACGGACGATACTCGCGGCCGTGCTGGTCGGATGCGGGCTGTCGTCCGTCTCGGCCGTCGCACCGGCCAAGGTGTATCAAATCGTGATCGACCGCGTGGCGTTCGAGGACGCGCCCACGGGGATCAAGGTCGGCGACACGATCGAGTGGTTCAATAAGGACATCGTGGATCACACGTCCACCGCGAAAAACGGCGCGTGGGACGTCACGATTCCCAAACAGAAGAAAGTGCGCGTCGTGCTGACGAAGGCCGGCATCATCGATTACTACTGCCGTTTCCATCCCAATATGACGGGGCAGATCGTGATTAAGAAGTAGCTGGTTAACGGGATAACGGGCTAACTGCGTACCTGCCAGGCACGCAGCTGGGCAGGTATCCAGTTAACCGGTTAGCTCGTTATCCAGTTTCATGTTTCTGATGTACCGTTCCCTCATGTCAGAGGCCCAGTCAGCAGGTTCCGCTTACGCCGCAGACGTGATCGCCCAGACCATCGCCAGGAATCCGGCCGAACCGGAGTTTCATCAGGCCGTCCAGGAAGTGCTCGAGTCGCTGGCGCCGGTTCTGGACCGCCGGCCGGAGTACCGGTCGGCGCGCATCCTTGAGCGATTCGTCGAGCCCGAACGCGTCATCATGTTTCGCGTCGGCTGGCAGGACGACCAGGGACAGATTCAAATCAACCGCGGCTACCGCATTCAGATGAACAGCGCGCTGGGCCCTTACAAGGGCGGGCTGCGCTTCCACCCCTCCGTCAATCTCGGCATCCTGAAATTCCTCGCGTTCGAACAAGTACTCAAGAATTCGCTGACCACGCTGATGATGGGCGGCGGGAAGGGCGGATCGGATTTCGATCCGAAGGGCCGGAGTGACAACGAAGTCATGCGCTTCTGCCAGAGTTTCATGACCGAACTGGCGCGGCACATCGGCCCGAACACGGACGTCCCGGCTGGCGACATCGGCGTCGGCGGCCGTGAAATCGGGTATCTCTTCGGACAGTACAAACGGCTGCGCAACGAATTCACGGGCGTGCTCACGGGCAAAGGCCTGAACTGGGGCGGGTCGCTGATTCGGCCGGAGGCCACCGGCTACGGCGCCGTGTATTTCGCCGCGGAAATGCTGCAGACGCGCGGCGAAACGCTGGCCGGCAAGACGTGCCTGATCTCGGGCAGCGGCAACGTTGCGCAATACACGGCTGAAAAACTGATCGAACTTGGCGCGAAACCCGTCACGCTCTCGGACTCCGACGGGTTCATCCATGACCCCTCAGGCATTGACCGCGAGAAACTGCAATTCGTGTTCGAGTTGAAGAACCATCGCCGCGGCCGCATCAAGGAATACGCGGAACACTTCAAGACTGCCACGTACACGGCCGAGAACACGCACGCCCCGGGCAGCAAGCTCTGGCAGATCAAGGCACAATGCGCGTTCCCGAGTGCCACGCAGAACGAAATCGACGGCACCGACGCCGAGAACCTGCTGAAGGGCGGCGTCTACGTGGTCTCCGAGGGCGCCAACATGCCGACCACGCTGGAGGGCGTGAAGCACTTCCTCGACGCGGGCATCCTGTACGCGCCGGGCAAAGCGTCAAACGCGGGCGGCGTGGCGACGTCGGGCATCGAGATGATGCAGAACAGCATGCGCATGAGCTGGACGCGCAACGAAGTGGACGCCCGGCTGCGCGGCATCATGAAGTCGATTCACAAATCATGCTGGGACACGGCGGCGCTGTTTGGCACGCCGGGCAACTACGTGAACGGCGCGAACATCGCCGGCTTCATGAAGGTCGCCGACGCGATGATGGACCAAGGGCTCGTGTGAGCGTTCGGGCTCACACGAGCCCATCGATCTATCTATGAATCGATCTATCGATCTATCTAACGCTGGCGAGCAGGTTACGGCGCTCGAGTTGCAGGTGGCGGCGCGGCTCAGTGAGCTCACGGCCCTTAAGACGCAGTTGCAGATATTACAGGACCGCTATCTCGGCGAGATCGGACCGCTCTACGCCGAACTGATTCCCCTTGATGCAGCCGTCGCTGAGGCGGAGATCAAGGCGGGGCTGCGGGTGCCTGATGACGAGGAAGAAAACTTCGAAGTTCGAAGTTCGAACTTCGAACTTGCTGGATGCGGACCGGCATCCGAACCGTCCGTAGATCTCAAGCGCATGTTCCGTGATGTCGCCAAAGCCGTCCATCCGGATCTCTCGCCCCATCAGGATCTCGACGAGCGCACGCGCTTCCGCCGGCACTCGCTGATGGCCGAGGCGAATCGAGCGTACGCCGAGCGCGACGAAGACCGCCTCCGGCTGATCATGCGCGCGTGGGCGCTCGAGGCCGACGCGGTGATCGACGATGACCCTGACGCTGAGCGCGCGCGGCGCCAGCGGCGCACGGCGGCGCTGCAGGCGCAACTCGTCGAGCTCGACCGCGAGTTCGCCGACTTGCAGCGATCGGCTATCGGCCGGCTCCAGCGAAAGATCGACGACGCGAAGGCCCAGGGCTGGGATCTGTTCGGCGAGATGCTGCGGCAGACCCGGCGTGAAATCGCCACGGCGCGGGCGAAACTCGCGAGGCTGAACGCCAAGGCGTCACTGCCCTACCGACGGCCGTGACTACGCCGCATCGCTGGCTCGGATCCGGCAGCCGTCTCCACGGCTTCCAGGACCTTGCGCGGTATCGCATTCACGACATCCTGCTCGTTTCCAGTCTCTACGACGCGTTCATCCTGACCGAAGACGGCCAGCCGACCGAAGGCGTGCTCGGCCGCTTTCTCAGTTTCGAACCGCACGACGCGCCGCGGCTTCGTCACGCCGGGAACGGCGCCGAAGCGCTCGCCCTCGCGGCGACCGAAGGACACTTCGACCTGGTCATCGCCGCCGTTCAACTCGGCGACATGGGCGTGGTGGAACTGGTCCGCCGGCTGCGCGAGATGGGCCGCCATATGCCCGTCGTCGCCATGGCGTACGACGCGAGCGATCTGATCGGACCGTCCGCGCCAAAAACAGCGCCTGCCCTGAGCGAAGTCGAAGGGAACGATATTGATCGCGTCTTTCTCTGGCAAGGCGACGTCGGCATCCTGCCGGCCATCGTGAAGTACGTCGAAGACCGCCTGAACGTCGCGGCCGACACGGGCGAGATGGGCGTGCAGGCGATCCTGCTGATCGAAGACAGCGTCCGCTACTACTCGTCGTTCCTGCCGGTGATCTACTCCGAACTGATGCGCCATGCGCGGAGCCTGGTCCCCGAGGGCATCAACCTGTCCGACAAGCTCATGCGACAACAGGCGCGACCGAAGATTCTGCTGTGCGGCACGTACGAAGAGGCGTGGCACTACTTCACGACGTACCAGGACGGCATTCTCGGCATCATCGCCGACATCGAATTCCCGCAGGACGGGCGCATGTCGCCGGAGGCCGGTGTCCGGTTCGCGCGCCGCGTTCGTGAATTCCAGCCGGACGTGCCGATCATGCTGCAGTCCAGCCTGCCGGAAAACGCCGAGCTGGCCGCATCCGTGCCCGCGTCGTTCCTGCTCAAAGAATCGCCGACCCTGCTGCACCAACTCCAGCAGTTCATGGTCGAACATTTCGGCTTCGGCGACTTCATCTTCCGGCGGCCGGACGGCACGGTGGTCGGCCGCGCCACGGACTTGCGCTCGCTCGAAGCGAAACTCGCGACCGTCCCGGCCGAAAGCCTCGCCTTCCACGGCGAGCGTCATCACTTTTCAAAATGGCTCAAAGCCCGCACCGAGTTCGCACTCGCCCACCGGCTCCGCCCGCGCAAAGTGTCGGACTTCCCTTCAATCGAGCACTTGCGCCGGGATTTGATCGGCGCCATCCATGATTACCGCCGACGACGGACACGCGGCATCGTGGCGGATTTTGATCGCGCGACGTTCGATCCCGAATCGAGCTTCTGCCGAATCGGCAGCGGATCACTCGGCGGCAAGGGCCGGAGCCTCGCGTTTCTGAATTTTCTGATCGAGGAATACGGCCTGGCCGCGCGCGTGGGAGCGGTCGAGGTCGGCGTGCCGCCGGCCGTCGTGCTGGGAACGGACGTATTCGACCGCGTCCTCGATGTCGGCGACCTTCGTGCCGCGGCGCTTGCGTCCTCCGGCGACGAGGCTCTGCTCGACCACTTTCGATCAACGCCGCTGCCGCCGGATGTGCGGGAAGGCCTCGAAGCCTACCTGGACGTTGCGCGGTACCCGCTGGCCGTGCGGTCGTCGAGCCTGCTCGAAGACTCGCCCTACCAGCCGTTCGCCGGCGTGTACGACACGGTGATGATCCCGAATCTGGGCAACGCCGAGACACGATTCGCCCAGTTGTTCGAGGCCATCTGCCGCGTCTACGCGTCGACGTTCACGTCACGCGTGAAAGCGTACTTATCGGGATCGCCGTACCGCCACGAAGAAGAAAAAATGGCGGTCGTGATTCAACGCGTGGCCGGCCGTCCGCGCAGCGGCCGCTATTATCCCGATCTGGCCGGCGTCGCGCGCTCGCACAATTTTTACGCCGTGCCTCCGCTCACCGCCGCAGACGGCATCGCTGCCGTCGGCCTCGGCCTCGGCGCCACCGTCGTGGGCGGCGAGACCTGCCTGCGATTCTCTCCGCGCTACCCGCAGCACGTCATCCAGTTCTCATCGGTCCGCGACGTCCTGCAGAACTCGCAGCGAACTTTTTACGCGCTGCGGATGGACGAGCCCGATCCGGTGCGCTTCGGCACACTCCGCCAGTACAACCTCGAGACCGCGGAACAGGACGGCGTGCTGTCGGCGCTTGGATCGACCTACTCACCCGAGAACGATGCGATCTTCGACGGCATTGTCCGGCCCGGCGTGCGGCTCGTCAGCTTCGCGCCGATTCTGAAACATGGATTGTTTCCGCTGGCCAGCTTGCTGACCGAATTACTCGACCTCGGCGAGCAAGGCGTGGGTGGGCCCGTCGAGCTGGAATTCGCCGCCAGCCTCGCCGGCGACGGCCGGCCCGCCGAATTCGCGCTGCTCCAGCTGCGGCCGTTGTCGTTCGCGCGCGACACCGCCGAATTGGATCTCGGACCCATCGATCCCGTGTCGCGCATCTGCGAAAGCGACGCCGTGCTCGGTCACGGCCGCATCACGGATGTGCGCGACATCATCGTGGTGGATTCGGCGCGGTTCGGCGCGGCCAGGAGCCAGGAAATCGCGGCAGAACTCGGGCGGCTGAACGCCGAGCTGGTCGCATCCCATACGCCGTATCTCTTGATCGTGGTCGGCCGGCTTGGGTCGAGCGAACCAACGCTCGGTGTGCCAGTCGTGTGGGACCAAATCTCGGGCGCTCGCGCCATCGTCGAAGCCGGCTTCCGGGACTTCAAGGTCACACCGTCACAGGGATCGCATTTCTTTCAGCACCTGATGACGTTCCGCGTCGGTTATTTCACCGTGAACCCGGAGGCCGGCGAGGGCTTCGTGGACTGGGATTGGCTCGCGGCTCAACCCGCGCAGAGTGAACGCGCCAGCGTCCGGCATGTCCGGTTCGAGACGCCGCTGGAAGTACGGATGAACGGGAAAGACCATCGAGGCATGATCATCAAACCGTCGCGTTAGGGCAATTTAACGCGCGTTACGCGTCCGCGGCGCGAGCGTATTCTGAATCAGTCATGGCGAGCGCGACCGGGCTGATCTTCTCGATCGAACGCTTCGCCATTCATGACGGTCCCGGCATCCGGGTCGCAGTGTTCCTCAAGGGCTGCCCGTTGCGCTGCCTCTGGTGCCACAGTCCGGAAAGCCAATCACGCGTTCCCGAACTACTGTTCAAGAACGACCGCTGCCTGACCTGCGGCCTGTGCGCGACGGTCTGCCCGCATGACGCCATCCCGCACACGGCGGATGGATATGTGACGCGGCGCGAACGATGCAAGGCGTGTGGCGCCTGCGCCGGCGTCTGCCCTTCCGGTGCGCGATCGATCGCGGGGCATCCGTGGTCGGTGCCGGATCTGATCGCGGCCGTCGAACGGGATCGCGTGTTCCTGGATCGATCGGGCGGCGGAGTCACCTTCTCCGGTGGAGAGCCGCTCATGCAGCCGGCCTTCCTGGGCGAAGCGATTGACGCCTGCCACGCGGCGGGTTTGCACACAGCGGTCGAGACTTCGGGCTTCGGCAGCCGGTACGCGGTCAACACGGCCGCCCGCGCGGACCTCGTGCTGTTCGATTTGAAGATCTTCAACGACGACATGCATCGGCACTACACGGGCGTGTCGAACGAAGTCATTTTCGATAACTTCGCCTACCTGGCATCGCGGCACAACAACGTCCGTGTCCGCGTGCCGCTGATCCCGGGTATCACCGACAGCGTGTTCAACCTCGGCGCCCTCGGCGCGCTCGCGCGCGGCAACGGCATCAGCCATGTCGATCTGCTGCCCTACCACACCGCGGGCATCTCGAAGTACGCGCGCCTGGGCCGGCCCTATGGGCTGCCGACGACCGATGCTCCGCCGGCGTCGGCCTGCGAGCCCGCGCGCCGGCAACTCGAAGGGTTGGGGCTCACCGTACAGGTCGGAGGATGACGAATGACGCCGCGGGTTGAACGGTTGCGCCAATTGAGCCTCGAAACGCGGCCGTGGGTATCGGTCGAACGGGCAAACCTGGTGACAGACGCGATGGCGGGGGCGGCCGGACTTCCACCGCCGGTTCAGCGCGCCGCGCTCTTCACGCACGTACTCGATCGCAAGGTCCTCTATTTCGGCCGCGACGAACTCATCGTCGGCGAGCGAGGCCCCTCGCCCAAGGGCACCCCGACGTTCCCGGAGCTGTGCTGCCATACGCTGGACGACCTCGACGTGCTGCGCTCGCGCGAGCGTGTCGCCTATTGCGTGTCGCCGGAGGTGCGCCGCGCGTACGCCGAGACAATCATTCCCTTCTGGACCGGCCGCTCGATGCGCGAGTCGATCTTTCGCGACGTCCCGCCCGAATGGCGCGCCGCGTACGACGCGGGCGTGTTCACCGAATTCATGGAGCAACGCGCACCTGGACACACCGTGTTGGGTGACGTGATCTACCGGCGCGGTTTCCTGGAGCTCATCGCCGATGTCGACCGAGCCGTCGCCGCGCTCGACTGGGAAACTGATGCCGGCGCCCCGGACAAGGCCGTCGAATTGACCGCCATGCGCCAGTCCGCGCAGGCCATCATCCGTTTTGCCGGCCGGTACGCGTCGCGCGCGCGTGACCTGGCGGACGTCGCACGCGACCACGGGCGCCGCGCGGAACTGTTGCAAATCGCCGATGTCTGCGACCGCGTCCCGGCAAGGGCGCCGCGCACGTTCTGGGAGGCGCTACAGGCGTATTGGTTCGTACACCTCGGTGTGGTGACCGAGTTGAACACGTGGGACTCCTTTTCCCCGGGCCGGCTCGATCAGCATCTGCTGCCGTTCTATACCCGTGACCTCGCCGACGGCACGCTCACGCGCGACAGCGCGAAGGAACTGCTGGAGTGCTTCTGGGTCAAGTTCAACAATCAACCGGCCCCGCCCAAGGTGGGCGTCACCGCGGCTGAAAGCGGCACGTATACGGATTTCTGCAACATCAATGTCGGCGGTCTCACGCCAGACGGCGGCGACGGCGTCAATGCGGTGAGCGAACTGCTGCTCGAGGTCATCGACGAAATGCACCTCCTTCAGCCGTCCTCCAACATCCAGGTCAGCGCCAGGAACCCGGATCGTTTCCTGAGGCTCGCCGCCGGCATCATCCGGCAGGGATGGGGCCAGCCGTCGGTCTTCAATGCCGACATGGTCGTGGAAGAACTGTTGCGCCAGGGCAAGCTGATCGAGGACGCCCGCGCCGGCGGTACCAGTGGCTGCGTCGAGGTGGGCGCGTTCGGCAAGGAGGCCTACATCCTGACGGGGTACTTCAATCTGCCGAAGGTGCTCGAAATCACGCTGAACAACGGCGTCGATCCCGCCACCGGCATCCGTATCGGCGCCGAGTCGGGCGATCCGGCGGCCTTCGCGTCGTTCGACGAGATGCTTGCCGCCTTTAGAGTGCAGTTGCGCCACTTCTTCGACATCAAGATTCACGCGAACCGGATCATCGAACGGCTCTACGCGACACAGATGCCAGCGCCGTTTCTGTCTCTGGTGATTGACGATTGCATCCAGAACGGCGTGGACTACAACGCCGGCGGGGCGCGTTACAACACGACCTACATCATGCCGGTCGGAATCGGCACCGTGACCGACTCGCTCTCAGCCATCCGCTGTCACGTGTTCGAGCGGGGCGACGTCACGATGCCGGCATTACTGAAGGCCGTGAGGGCGGATTTTGCCGGCAGCGAAGCGCTGCGCCAGCGGCTGTGGAACCGGACGCCACGCTATGGCAACGATGACCCCGCCGCCGATGCGCTGATGCGGCGCGTCTTCGACACGATCCACGACATCGTGGACGGCCGTCCGAACACGCGCGGCGGCCAGCACCACGTGAACTATCTGTCGACGACGTGCCATGTGTATTTCGGATCACGAGTGGGCGCCACGCCCGATGGGCGACACGGCGGGCAGCCGGTATCCGACGGCATTTCGCCGGTTCAAGGCTCGGACACGCAGGGGCCGACCGCCGTCCTCAAGTCCGCCGCCCGCATGGACCATGCGCGCACGGGCGGCACGCTGCTCAACCTGAAGTTCACCCCATCCACGCTGGACGGCGACCAGGCCCTCGATCTCCTGACGGACCTCGTCCGCGGCTATTTTTCGCTGGGTGGCCATCACCTGCAGTTCAACGTGGTGACGGCCGAGACGCTTCGGGACGCGCAGGCCCGGCCCGAGCAGCATCGCGATCTGATCGTCCGGGTGGCGGGCTACAGCGACTATTTCTGCGACCTCACCAGGCCGCTCCAGGACGAAATCATCGCCCGAACCGAACACCGCGCGTTCTGACCCGGACAAGCGCCCCGTCCGGGCCCCGAAGGAAGAAAAAGGGGCCGGCGTCTGGCGACGCCGGCCCGGTGAACTACTTCTTGTTGCGCGGATCGTCGGACGGATTGACGTACTTGAAGTCGACCGGGCCCGTGCCGTACAGCAGGATCGTCGTCTCCTGTTTGGTGTACGCGAAGTGATTGGCGCCCGCCGGCATCAGGGCAAACCCACCCACGCCGAGCGACGTGCCCGCCGTCTTGTCCAACTTCGTGCCCATCCCCATGATGAGTGCGCCGCTCACCACCGCGACGTTCTCATCCATGGGATGCGAGTGCGCCGGAATCGAGTAGTTGGCCGGAAACTTCAAACGAACCGTGTAGGGCGCCGGCTTGCCGGGATCACCGGACAGCACGGCGATTTGTGCGCCGGGCGGCAGCATCGGCGGCGCCGTGCCCCACTGGGCTTCGCCGATCGATTGCATGACGTGAGCCGGATGACCCTGGGCCCATCCAATAGCTGTTCCGGCGACCGTGACGAGTAACAACGCAAGTAAGTAGCGCGATGCACGCATGTGAACCTCCATGCGTGCGACTTTACCCGTCGCGCGATCTCCCACGCATCCCCGCTTCGGGTCATTTTTCGCCATGGCCCGAACGGGCCACCCTGACAAGGTCAAAGGGCAGAGGTCAGAGGTCAAAGGTCAAGGGTTTGGAACGAACTGACGCAGGCCATCTTTTTTTTCAAAACGAATATTGGCCAGCGTCAGCGCGTTCATTACCTTTGACCTTTGACCTTTAACTTTTAACCTTTAGATGATCCCGAGCTTTGCTGCCTTGGCCACAATCGCGGAGCGGGTACGGACGTTGAGTTTGGCGAAGATGTTGGCGACGTGACGATGAACGGTGTGGCCGCTGATGAAGAGGCGCTGGCCAATGCGATCGTTGTTCAACCCGCCCGCGATGAGGCGGACAATTTCCTGTTCGCGCAACGTCAACTCCGAGCGCTCGCTGGCAACCGGTGCGGGCGCGACGACGGCGTGCTTGAGGGCCGCGTCCAGGTCACGCGCCTGCGCGAGTTCGAAGACAGCGTTGATGCCATCGAGGGAGCGCACCGCGCGCCGCACTTCGTCCCGAGCCGCCGAGGTTTGACCGAGACGGCCAAGGGCACGTGCGAGATCGAGCCGGGCGCGCGCGGTTTCAAACGGTGCACCGCTTCTGTGAAACAGGTCCACGGCGTCTTCAA
>Ga0184628_10001424_pt1 | contig 11833 bp, 12 predicted proteins | sample PLM4_5_b1_FD_133149 | JGI IMG/M metagenome (GOLD analysis project Ga0184628, IMG submission 133149) | Groundwater sediment microbial communities from an aquifer in East River, Colorado, USA - PLM4_5_b1 | ecosystem: Environmental > Terrestrial > Soil > Riparian zone | place: USA: East River...
CTTCACGCGGACATAGGTGGCGTAGTCGCCGGCGACGCTGAGCAGGCCGCCCGCGTTGCGCCGATCCAGCTCGAGGATGCGCGTCGTGACCCGCTGCAGGAACAGGCGATCGTGCGTGACGGTGATGGTGGCGAACGCGGCGCCGCGGCCGGACAGCAGCGCCTCCAGCCACTCGATGCCGTCGACGTCGAGGTGGTTGGTCGGCTCATCGAGCAACAGCAGGTCGGGGCGGCGGGCGAGGGCGCGGCCAATCGCGACGCGCTTCTTCCACCCGCCCGAAAGCGATTCGACGGGCGTGTCGGGGCCGGCGCCGCCGCTCTCGAGCGCCAGCGTGGCGAGCACCCGGCGGAGCTGCTCGTGCGCTTCGTGGTCGTCGGCGCCGGCGCCGATTCCCTCCAGGAGCGCGTCCTGCACGGTGAGGCCGGGCGCGAACCGGGGCGTCTGCTCCAGCAGGGCCACGCGCAGGCCGCGGCGCCGCGCGATCTTGCCGTCGTCCGCGGACGCGGTCTCGGCGAGGATCCGCAGCAGGGTCGACTTGCCCGCGCCGTTCGGGCCGATGAGCCCGATCCGCTCCTTCTCGTCGACGGTGAAGTTGATTCCCTGGAACAGCGGCCGCGCGCCGAACGACGCGGTCAGCTGCTGGATGTCGAGGAGGATCGCCATCGCTAGCGCGCGGACGCCTTCGCGGACGGGGCGGCACCCGTCGCGGCACCTGCTGCGGCACTTGACGCGGCACCTGACGCGGCACCTGACGCGGCACCTGGCGCGGCACCTGACGCTTCGTCGGGCGCCAGCCAGTGGTCCGCCAGCCAGTCGAGCGCGATCGGCGCCGCGCGCAGCGTCGCGTCCAGCTCGGCCACCGCCGCGTCGGCGGGCGAGGGCGGCCCCGCGTGGGCGCGCATGTAGAGGATCCAGTTCGAGAGCTGGAAATGGTGGAGCAGCGGCTCGAAGCGGTGGCCGGCGAACCCGTCCAGCGCCTGTTCGGCGTGGGCGGCGTCGGCGCAGGGGAGGAGGGCCGTGACGACATCGAGCAGCAGCGCGCGCATGTCCTCGAACGCGCGCTCGGGCTCGCGCGACACCTCCTGCATCAGCGCCTCGAAGGCCGCGGCTCCCACCCCGGCGGTCTCGGCGCACTCCGCCATGATCGGAACCTGCGTGGTGATGAAGTCGCACTCGGGCGCCGTCACGAGCAGCCGGCCGACCAGGTACAGATCGAAGGCGCTGGCGATCGATTCGGCGAACAGCAGCACGGCGGCCGTCGGTTTCGGCGCGGGCCCGGCGGTCGCGGCGCCGCCGCGCGCGGCGAGCTGCCGGTTCGCCAGGTGATGCCAGGCGACGTGTGCGACGACGTCGCCCGGGATGTGGTCCTCGCACAGGATGTCGCCCGCCAGCGGGCCGCCCCAGTAGGTCAGGTTGAGGAACAGCACCCGATCCCAGCTGGCGGTCGCGCCCGGCGCCGGGACGCTGAATCGGTACGCGGAGCGCCGCAGCGCCTGCTTGAGCCGGCCGTAGAGGGCCACCGACCTCAGCGACGTCTCGTCGTCGATCGTCAGCTCGTCGAGGGAGACGGTGCGAAACGCCATCGCCGGCACCCTACGACACCGGGGACGGATAATCACATGTCGTGTTGTCGATTTCGGGTGGGCTCGAACGTCGCCTCAGCAGGACACCCAAAAGGAGGAACCCAATGTTCAAGCCATCCCTGATTGTGTTGTTGACCTGTTCGGCCGTTTCGTCGGTCTCATCGTCCGCGCTGGCCGCCCCCGCCGACCCGGCCAAGGCGGCTCGACCGGCCCAGCCCGCCGCCGCCAAGAGCAGCGGGCGCGCGACGATCAAGGGCGTCGACTACTACTACGAGATCCGCGGCCAGGGCGAACCGCTGCTGATCCTGCATGGCGGCCTGGGCAGCATCGATATGTTCGAGCCGCTGCTGCCGGTCCTCACGCCGTCGCGGCAGGTGATCGGGGTCGACCTGCAGGGGCACGGCCGTTCGTCGCTCGGCAATCGACCGATCCGCTGCGAGGCGATCGCCGATGACGTGGCCGCGCTGCTCAAGCGGATCGGGCGGGCCAAGGTCGACGTGCTGGGGTATTCGTTCGGGGGCTGCGTCGGCTTGCGGCTTGCGGTGCAACACCCGGAGGTGGTGCGCCGGCTGGCGATCGCGTCGGCGCCGTTCTCGGACGACGGCTGGTACGCGGACATGCGCGCGCAGCAGGTCCAGGTGTCGGCGGCGATGCTGCCGATGATGAAGGAGACGCCGATGTACAAGTCCTACGTGGCGGTCGCGCCGAAGCCGGAGGACTTCCCCCGCCTGCTGGACGCGATGGGGGCATTGATGCGGCAGAAATACGACTGGTCGGCGGACATCGCCAAGCTGAAGATGCCGGTGATGATCGTGTTCGGCGACGGCGACATGGTCCGCCCCGAGCACGAGATCAAGTTCTACCAGCTGCTGGGCGGCGGTCTGAAGGACGCGGGCTGGAACCGCGAAGCGATGCCCCGCAACCGCCTGGCGATCCTGCCCGACGTGACCCACTACGAGATGTTCGCCACCCCGCGCCTCGCGGAGACCGTGCTGCCGTTCCTGAACGGCCAGAGCGGCGCCCGCAGCTGGGCCGACCAGGTGAAGGCACAAACCGCCAGCGCGAAACCGTAACGGTCCGTTCCCCTCTCCCCGTCCGATCCGTTCCCCTCTCCCCGCTCCGCGGGGAGAGGGTTAGGGCGAGGGGTCTCACGTCACTGCGAGATATCCGACGGTGGCCCGTACAGCGTCTCTTGCCAGAGCGCGTAGCCGAAGCGGGTGCCGGTGGCGCCGTTGATCTGCAGCACGACGGCGCCGGCCGGATCGATCTCCTTGATCACCGACGCGTTGGAGAACGTGACCAGGGTGTTGCCGCCGGGCAGGCGCTGCACGTCGCCGAGGTTCTGGGTGTAGTCGCCGCCCATGTAGCGCCGCAGCTCCTGGCCGGCGAGGCTGTATTCGATCATCGCCGACATGTTGGCGCCGCCGCCGTTGTTGGCGAGGATCAGGATGCTGTTGTCGAGCAGGTGATGGCCGTGCTGTACGCCGCCCCAGCTGGCCGAGCCGCCGCTCACCCGCTCCGACAGCCGCCACTGGACCTGCCCCGTGCGGCTGACCACGAACACGTCCTGTCGCACGTCCGAGAACGTGAAGACGTCCTCCTTCTGCGAATAACGGAGCGCATTGCCGTGGCAGCCGCTCGTCGCCACGACGCCCTGCGATTCGAATATCTCGCGCTTCGTTCCGCTCGGATCGATCTCGTAGATGCTGTCGCAGTCGGTCTCGCCGTATTCGAGGAACGCCATGGTCGCGCCGCTGACCGCCGTCAGGTCGTGCGATCCGATCGTGCCCGCATACGTCTGCGGGTCCAGCGTATCCATGCTGATCCGCTGGATCGGGTTGCCGTTGTTGCTGGCCGACGTCATCCACATGTTCTTGCCGTCGGCGGACATGCGGGCGCGCGCGATGCCGCCGGGTGGGCCGCCGCGGCCCCACCAGACGATCTCGCCGTCGCCGTCGAGGATGAATGGCACCGCGATGCCGGTTCCCTGCCAATACGAGGTGATGATGAAGCCACGCTTGCGTGCGGTGGCGTTCATCACCTGGAAGCGCGAGATGGAGACGGTGGTGGTGGCCGGCCCGGTCATGACGGTGTAGTCGCCGCTGGTGTAGGACGCGGTCGCGTCGCGGGCGACGACGCGGAAGTGATAGGTCTTCGCCGGCTTCATCCCGAGCAGCAAGGTGCGGTGATCGGCGAGCGCGGTGTCCACCGGCGCCGTCATGCCGTAGCTGGTGTCGAGGCCAAAATCGATATGCGCCTCGGTCAGCCCCGAGACGTTCACCGTCCAGGTGACGATGCCGATCGTTCCCGGCGCGCTGGCGTTCATCGCGCTCGCGAGCTGCACCTGCACCGTGAACGTCGCCGTGCCGGTCGCGCTCCCTCCGCTGCCGCCCGAGCCGGCGCCCGCGGCCCCGGCGGTGGCGCCGCCGCGGCCCGCTGACAATCCGCCACTGCCGCCGCTCCCGGCGCTGCCCGCACTTCCCGCGTTTCCGCCGCGGCCGCCCGCCGGGGAGCCCGCGGCGCCCGCGTTGCCTGCGGCGCCCGCGCTGCCCGTTGTGCCGCCCGATGATCCGCCGCTACCGGCGCTGCCGCCTGCGGCGCCACCTGTCGTTCCGGCCGCGCCCGCCGCGCCTGTTGTCGTTCCGCCGGTCGCGGACGCGCCGCCCGCGCCGCCACCACCGGCCGTGCCTGCCGCGCCGCCACCAGCGGTGCCGCCGCCCGCGGCCGGCGTGCACGCCGAGCCCGCGATCAGGATCGATATGGCGAACCCTACGGCCGTTTTCGCGCTGTGGCGCTTCATGGGGAGCCCCTCGGCGCTCCGTGCAGATACACAGTAGCGCCGACCGGGACAATAGCTCACCCGCGCTTTTTCGGAACGGACAGCCGGCGTTCGATCTCCGCGAGACAGCGGCCGCACGTCACCCGGCTCCGGCGCGTCGTCGAGCCGCCCGCGCCGGCGTCCTGACCGCACAGCGAGATTGCACCCGGGTGCTTGCGCGCGTGAACGATCAGCCGGCGCTCGACCAGCTCGGCGCCGCGGAGGCGCCGGGGATGTTGCTCGGGCATGACTCCACTGATAATGTGTTCAGTGGTCGAGATCAAGGCCGACGTTGCGGCGCGCGCACTTCGTGAGCAAGACAATCCTGGGAAGGAGGGCGACATGCTGGGAGACAAAGAACCGATCGGGACGCTCGCCGTGAAGGATCTGGCGGTGGCGAAGAAGTTCTACCAGGGCACGCTCGGGCTGAAGCTCGAGGACGAGACCGGAACTGAAGCGCACACGTACCGCAGCGGGGGCGCGCGTCTCATCGTCTACCGCTCGGAATTCGCGGGGACGAACAAGGCCACCGCGCTCAACTTCATCGTCGGCGACGATATCGACAAGCTGGTGAAGGGCCTCCGCGACCGTGGCGTCACGTTCGAACACTACGACGGGATGCCGGAGGTCAAGCGCGATGGCGACATACACATCGCAGGTCCGATGCGCATCGCCTGGTTCAAGGATCCCGACGGCAACATCCTCTGCTTGATGAACCACTAGCCGGGGTGTGAGCATCGGCGCCGGTGTCTCCGTTACGGGACGGGCTGCTGTTCGGTGCCACGGCGCTCGCCGGCGCGGTGAACGCCGTCGCGGGCGGCGGGACGCTGCTGTCGTTCCCGGCGGCGCTCGCCTGGGGCCTGCCGTCGCCGGTCGCCAACGCGACCAACGCGCTCGCGATGAGCCCGGGCGCGCTCGCGTCGGCGTGGGCGTACCGGAGTGAGCTGGCGACGCGGCGATCGCTGGCGGCGCTGCTGTCGGTGCCGACGATCGTGGGCGCGGCGATCGGCGCCGCGCTGATGCGCCGGACGCCCGAGCGGACGTTCGACGCGATCGTGCCGGTGCTGGTTTTCGCGGCGACCCTGGCGCTGCTGCTGCAGGGCCTCGCGAGCCGGCGCGCCGGGCTGCCCCGGCCGCCTTCGCGCGGGCGCATCGCCGCCGCGACGGCGGCGCAACTTCTGGTCGGCGTCTACGGCGGCTACTTCGGTGCCGCGATGGGGATCGTGATGCTGGCGTTGCTGTCGCTGGTGCCGGGGGACATCCACGGTCGGATCGCGGTGAAGAATGTTCTCTCGGCGGTCGCGAACGGCGTCGCGGCGGTGTACTTCGTGATCAGCGGCCTCATCGATCCGCACGCGGCGCTGATCATGGTCCCGGCGGCGATCGCCGGCGGTTACGCGGGCGGGCACATCGCGCGCCGCGCGTCGCCGCGCGCCGTCCGCGTGCTGGTCGTCGGCATCGGCCTCGCCGTGTCGGCGCTGCTCGGCTACCGCGCGCTCATTCGCGCCTGATCCCGAAACGACGAGTATCGTCCGTCGCCCTACGCCCCGGCGCGCCCCCGAGGCGCCAGGATTGCGGGACGATGCGAATCACCGCGCGACTCGATCAGGATGCCCTGCGCCGCCGGCTGACCGAGATCCTGCCGATCACAATCCTGCTGGACGACGATCGCGGGATGGAGGGGCGGTGGGTGACGATCGGCCCCCCGCAGAAGGTGGATCTGATCGCCGGGGAGGGGCTGCGCCTGGCCGCGTCGGGCGAGCTGCGCTGGCCCATCAAGACCCTCGCCGTGACGGTGCGGATCGCGTCGCTGCAGCTGCTGATCCGGCCGATTGTGGTAGGGGTGGGGCCGTCGACGCGGCTGCTGTTCCGGCCGCTCATCGAGCACGCGGATTTCGAGAGGCTGCCCGACTTCGTGGATCGCGGGATCGTGGCGATCGTCAACCGGGCCCTCGAGACGCGCAGCCAGCATCTGGCGTGGCACGTGGCCGACACGCTCTGCCAGCGCTTCGCGCTGCCGACGACGCTGGTGCCGCTCGAGACAGCGAGCATCGACGTCGTCTCCGCCGAGCTGACGATCGACGCGACCGCGATCGAGCTGGGGATGTCCCTGGACCTGGAGGTGGCCCGCGTCGGCAGCGCGGCGGCGTCGCCCCTCGGTGGCGACCAACCGCCCGCCGCGCCGGCGTAGCGCGTCGACGGGATGACTACATGCGCTGAGCGACTAGAGCGCGACTTAGCCGTCACCATTGGTGCCTACGTGCGTCTGGATCCTCAGGAGGACCCCCATGCGTACGATTCGCAACCACATACCTGTCGGAATTCTGTTTTTCGCCGTCACGGCGGCGGCGCTGGCCGCCTGTTCGCAACCGCCGCCACCAGCCGGCGACGACGACACCGGCACGATCGGCTTCGCGTTGCAGGTCGCGCCCGGCATCACCATCAATACGATTTCGTGGAACATCAGCAACGCCGCAACCACCTTCACACGGTCGGGCACCGTCAACGTCCAGAACAGCAACACCATCCGCTTCCAGGTCGGCGGGCTGCCGGCCGGCGCCGGCTACACGATCGCCCTGACAGCCATGACGGTCGACGGCGCGTTCTCGTGCGCGGGCTCGGCCGGGTTCTCCGTCGCGGCGGGCATGACCAACCCGGTCATGCTGACCCTCACCTGCGTGGCGAACGGTAACGGGTCCGGAGCGGTCGTCATCGACGCGTCGACCGCCGTGTGCGCGACGATCACGTCGCTGTCGGTGCTCCCGCTGGAGACGACCGTCAACAACTCAATCTCGCTGGCCGCGACCGCGACGGCGGGCGCGCTGACACCGGTGTACGCATGGACCGCGACCGCCGGGATCTTCGACAATCCGGCGAGCGCGTCTCCGATGTTCACCTGCCCGGCGACGCCCGCGATCGTGACGATCACGCTGGCCGTGTCGCCTAGCGTTCCGGGCTGCACGTCGGCGGTGCAGACGGTCGAGGTCACCTGCGACACGCTGAACCCCACGTTCACGAACGTCTACGCCAACATCATCGGCGCGCGCTGCGCGAGCTGCCATCGCCCGAACGCCACCACCGGCGTCAGCGCCGGCAACCTCGACATGAGTACGCAGCCGACCGCGTACGCGAACCTGGTCGGCGTCGCGGCCGCGGGGACGGGTGCCGGGACGTCGGGCATCACCTGCGTGTCGGCGATGCTCACGCGCGTCGTCGCCGGCAACTCGGCGGGCAGCCTGCTCCACAACAAGGTGGCCAGCAAGCTCGCAGGCACGCTCGCGCTGTGCGGGTCACCGATGCCGCTCCCCGGTGGCGCGATGCCACTGACGCAGGCGCAGGTCAACCTGATAGCCGCCTGGATCGACGGCGGCGCGCTGAACGATTAGCCGCCGGGCTACAATCGCGGGCTCGATGCCCGCCACCGCGCCGACCGCCGCCGCACCGCCCCCGCTGCGGCGGCTGTTCGCGACCCGCTACGTGACCGCGCTGCGCGAGGGCGGCTCCGTGCCCGCCGTCGTCGAGGCCGACGACGGCGCGCTCTGGGTCGCGAAGTTTCGCGCGGCCGCGCAGGGCGGGCGGGTGCTGGCGGCCGAGCTGATCGTCGGCGAGCTGGGGCGCGCGGCCGGGCTGCGCGTGCCGGAGCTGGCGCTGATCGAGATCGACGCGGCGCTGGGGCGCAGCGAGCCGCACCAGGAGATCCAGGAGTTGCTGATCGCCAGCGCCGGCACCAACCTGGCGATGGCCTACCTGGCGGGCGCGGTGGGCTACGACGTCGCCGCGCGGCGGCCGTTGAGCGGGGCGCTCGCGTCGGCGATCGTGGCGCTGGACGTGTTCGCGATCAACGTCGATCGCACCGCGCGCAACCCAAATCTCTTGTGGCACGGGGGCGAGCTGTGGCTCATCGACCACGGCGCGTCCCTGATCTGGCAGCACGGCTGGGACGGCGAGCGGTCGTCGGGGGATCTCGCGGCGGCGGCGGCGCGCCCGTTCGGCCGCGCCGCCGAACACGTGCTGCTGGCGCTCGCCGACGACCTGCCCGCGGCGGGCGCGGCGCTGGCGGCGGCGCTCGACGACGACGTGATCGATCGCGCCGTCGCCGCGGTGCCGGACGCCTGGCTGGAGGGGCCAGGCGCCGACAAGCTGCGCGCCGCCTACGCCGTCTGGCTGCGCGCGCGCCGGGCGGCGCTGCCGCACATCATCGAGGAGGTAACCCGTGTCCGCGCCGCTCGCGTTTGATTACACGATCGTGCAGGTCGTGCCGCGCGTCGATCGCGACGAGCGGGTCAACGCGGGCGTGATCCTGTTCTGTCCGGCGGCGGCGTTCCTCGGCTGTCGCATCGCGCTCGACGCCGGGCGCCTCCGCGCGCTGGCCCCGGACGTCGACGTTGCCGCCGTGAGCGCGCAGCTCGACGCCGTGCGCGCGGTGTGCGCCGGCGATCCGACCGCCGGTCCGATCGCGCGCCTCTCGCCGTCCGAGCGCTTCCACTGGCTGTCCACGCCGCGCAGCACCGTCGTGCAACCGTCGGCGCCGCACGCGGGGCTGTGCGACGATCCGGCGGCTGCGCTCGAACGCCTGTTCGCGACGGCAGTGCAGACCTGATCGGCGCACGCGCGCGCGATCACGCGACGCAGCGCCGTGGCAACTTTCGCCGCTTCCAGGAATGCATCGGCGACATTGTTTTGACGTCACGCTCGGATCGATTGAACGGCCGATGTCGCGTCCCGTACGCTTGCCGTCCCCCCCCACTTCCCGCGGAGAAACCATGAGCAAGGCGTTGGGCCGGTCGTTGTCGTTCGCAGCGGTGTCTCTCGTTTTCGCGTCCGCGATCGGATGCGGCGTCGAGGCGGACGGATCTGGAACGGAAACCGAAACAGCCAGCGGCGCGCTCGTCGCCGGCCAGTCGTTCGTGGTTTCGTTTTCGGGCGGCGGCATCCCGGCCAACGCGAGCAGCCTGGTGGCGTCGGCGGGCGGCACGATCGTCGCGCGCTACAACGCGGTCGGTGCGGTGCTCGCCCGGTCGGCGAGCAGCTCCTTCGCGGCCACGCTGCGCGCCACCCCGGGCATCGACGCCGTCGGCAACGCCGCCGCGGTCCACAGCTCGATTGCGCCCGTGATCAGGAAGACGGTGAAGCGTCCGCCTCACAAGCATCCCCCCTCGGCGGCCGGCGACCCGCTGTCGTTCCGGCAGTGGGACATGGAGCAGATCCATGCCCCGCAGGCGCGCGCGGTCACGACCGGTAGCCCGTCGGTGCTGGTCGGCCTGTTCGACTCGGGCATCGATATCACGCACCCGGATCTCGCGGGCCGGGTGAAGGCTTCGGCGAGCGCTTCCTGCCTGGGCGGCATCGCCAACCCGGCGCAGGAGGTCTGGTCGAACGACATACTCGGCCACGGCACGTTCACCTCCGGTCTGGTCGGCGCCGCGAAGAACAACGTCGGAATTGTCGGCGTCGCGCCGAATGTCACGCTGGCGGTGGTCAAGGTCGGCATCGACGACTTCAACGATCCGAACGTTGGCCAGGTGTTCGCCGACGCGTTCGTCTGCGCCATCGACTGGGCGATCGGACACAACTGGGATCTGATGAACGCCAGCCTCACGATCGATCCGTTCACCGCGCCGGACAACGACACCTTCTGCAGCGATCAGCCGGACCGGGCCGCGATCGTCAAGATCGTCCGCCGGGCGATTCTGGAGGCGGCGCGCAACAAGATCACGATGGTGGCGGCGACCGGAAACGCGTTTACGGACCTGGCGAACCTGGACGAGATCGTCGGCGGCACCAACTGCCAGCAGCTGCCAGTGCAGCTCCCGCGCGTCATCGGCGTGAGCGCGGTCGGCGTCACGCAGAAGCTGGCGTTCTATTCGAGCTACGGGTTCGGCGCCGTCGATCTGACAGCGCCGGGCGGCGACGGCCTGATTCCGAATCCGCTCGTCACCGACACCACGGCGTCGGGCCAGGTGCTGGGCCCCTTGCCGCCGGAGAGCTTCTACTACCAGCTGGCGGGGACCTACGACGGCCAGATCCAGGACTGCTCGATCCCGAGCTGCCCGACGTACGCGTACGTGCAAGGGACGTCGGCGGCGGCGCCGCTCGTGACCGGCGTCGCCGCGCTGGCGATCAGCCGCTTCGGCAAGATGACGCCCGAACAGCTGCTGGTGAGGATGAGCCTGGCGGCGAACCCGCTGCCCTGTCCGCCCAGCCCCTACGATCCGCTGCCGATGGGCCAGCCGGCCACCTGCAAGGGGCCGGCCTTCTACAACAACTTCTACGGCGCCGGCGAGGTCGACGCGCTGGCAACGATCCGGTAGCCGCGCGCCGCGCCGGGAGCGACGCGACTAGAATTTCGACGGCGCGGCCGCGTCGCCGGCGTTGCGCGCCGCCGGCTGGCCGTCGGCGAAACGCAGCTCGGCGCGCCGGTTCCGCGTCCGGCAGGCCTCGTCGCGCGCCGGGCAACGGGGCCCGGCAGGCTCCGCGCGCACCGCGATGTGCTTCTCGGAGACGCCGCAGGCGACCATGTACGCGCGCACGGCCTCCGCGCGCGCGCGGGCCAGCGCGTCGGATCCACGCTCGGTCTTGTCGGCGTAGCCGAGGATCTCGAGCGCTGCCGGCGTCGCCTTCATGAAGCCCGCCACGATATCGAGGTTGGCGAGCGCCGTGGGCCCGATGACCGCGCTCCCCTTCTTGAACTCGACGCGCTCGAGCGGGATGGCGGCGGCCGGTGCTGCCTCGGCGGGGGCCACCTTGCCCGCGCCGGCCTCGACCTCGGCCGCCGGCTTGTCGGATTCGGCGGCGGTCCTGGCAGGGGCGAGCGTCGCGAACTCGACCGTGCGTTCGCGCGCGCGGCAGCTCTCGCTCTGCTGCCCGCACACCGGCGCGGTCGTGCCGGATGCGCGCGCCAGCAGGCGGTTGGCGTCGACGCCGCGCGCCTGGAGGGCGAGCCGCACGGTCGAGGCCCGGGCGAGCGACAATTTCATCGGCGTCCGCTCGTTGTCGGCGGCGTGTCCCTCCAGCGCGACGAGAGGAAACTGCTGCGGCTGGTTCCTGATCACGATCGCGATCGCATCGAGCACCGGGAACGACTGCGGTTTCAGGTCGGCGCTGTCGTGCGCGAACGCGATCCGCTCGACGATCTTGCCCACCTCGCCGGCGCCCGCGCCGGGCTGGGGGGCGAGGTCGGGGCACCCGTCGCCGTCCTGATAACCGTTGTAGGTCTCCGCGTCGGCCGGGCACTTGTCGTCGCGATCGGGCACTCCGTCCCCGTCGCCGTCAATCGTCGGCGCTGCGAGAGCGAGCAAGGTCACCCACCCAATGGCATCCACGCCATCACGCTAACACGCAGGGGCGTCGATGGCGGCGTCCTATCCACACGCGGCGGCCCCGGCCGAACCCGGACCGCCGACGGCCGAGTTCGGCCTAGCGAACGCGATAA
>Ga0184628_10001425_pt1 | contig 11830 bp, 25 predicted proteins | sample PLM4_5_b1_FD_133149 | JGI IMG/M metagenome (GOLD analysis project Ga0184628, IMG submission 133149) | Groundwater sediment microbial communities from an aquifer in East River, Colorado, USA - PLM4_5_b1 | ecosystem: Environmental > Terrestrial > Soil > Riparian zone | place: USA: East River...
CAGCATCTCGCCCACAGTTCGTACATAGCGGGGTGACTAGTGGGGACGGGGTGAACCCCTGAGCTAGGCCAGCCACTCTCAAGACACGACGGTGGATTTGAGAGGCTCCCGTCCCAATCAATTCAACCAAGGAGAAGAGACATGAGCGACACCACAGCAGTCACCACCGCACCCGCGAAGCCACCCATCGTCGTCATGCGCGAACGCTTGGAGTCTCGCAAGGCTGAGCTGAAGAACGCGCTGTCGGAGATCGACCCGGATCACTTCATCCGCGCGCTGATCACCTCGGCCCAGCTCAATCCTGAACTGCAGGCCTGCAGCTTCCAGTCGTTGTGGATCGCCTGCATGAAGGCCTGCCGCGACAACCTGTTGCCGGATGGCCGCGAGGGGGCGATTGTCCCCTACAAGTCGAACGCTCAATGGATTCCCATGTACCAAGGGCTCCTGAAAAGGTTCAGGCAGTCGGGCATGGCGAAGTGGATCACCTCCGATGTGGTCCGCGAGGGCGAAACATTCGAGCATTGGGTCAGCCACGAGGGCGAGCACTTCAAGCACATCCCCGAAGGCAACGAGACGCAGCCCGTCATCAAGGTGTACGCGGCGGCGCTGACGACCGATGGCGCGTTCTATGTCGCGGTGATGTCGATCAGTGAGATCAACAAGATCAAGGCGATGTCGCGCGCGTCACGCGACGACAGCCCGTGGAAGCAGTGGCCTGCGGAAATGATGAAGAAGACCGCACTGCGCCGCTTGTCCAAGATGCTCCCGGCGGGCCGCGATTTCTTCGAAGACGACGAGGAGGATGTGATGGGCACGTCGCATGCGACGCCGCAGCCGACGTTCCAGATCGTGGAGCGTGCAGCCGGTGCAGCCGGTGCGCTCGACCAGTTTGCGGGGGTGAAGGAGCCCGCGCCGGAAGGTGGGGAGGTCTCGCGTCCCACCGACACCGGGCCCGAAGTTGAAGGCCCGCTCGAAATCGCCTACCAGCGTGGGCGGATCGCCAAGCAGACCGGGGCCCAGCGCCGTGCGACGCCGGGGGAGTACCGCGAAGAGGCGAACAAAACAGAGTTGGAGGCATGGCTTGCAGGCTTCGACGGTAAAGAAATCCCAACGGCGGAAAGCCATGGCGAAGACGCCACCTGAAGTCGGCCTGATTGGCCGCGAGCTGCGCACGACCGCACAGGCCTGTGCGCAGCTCGGAGTGACGCGGTACACGCTCGCCAAGTTGTGGCGGGACGGTAAGTTGGAGCGTGTCCGCTTTGGCGGACAGACGAGAATTACTGCGCGTAGTTTGAACGCACTGCTCGATCAAGTTCTGACGGGTGACACCCTGTATCCCGACAAACAAAGGAAGGGACGACGATGAACGAGAAACTTGAGACGGCAATGGCGCGGCTCGCCAACAACAAGCGCGACAACGGCAGCATGTCGGTCGATCTACCGGCGGACCGGCAGAAGGCTATCGAGTATGGCCTGACGCAATTCCAGCAACTCGGCCATGAGCGCGACGAGTTGAAGAAAGAGAACAACGGCTACCGTGACCAGATCGCATCACTGCGGATCGAGAACCAAGGACTGCAGAGCCAGCTCACCGAAGCGATGTCGCACATCAAGACGATGATGCTGGTGCGCGATCAGGCGGTCGCGGACAGGGTCAAGTACGAGGCACTTTTTGTGAGCATCCAAGCACAGATGCGTGCGTTCGCAGTTCCGGCGGCACCTCTGGTCAGTGATGCTGACGGGGATCGGCAGTAAACGATGGGGGCTGGCGGTGTTTGCGGCGATTGCCATCGCGTTGCCTCTGACGATGACGATGAGCCGCCGCCAGCCGCCGCCAGCGCCAGTGCCAGCGCCGACGCCCGTGTTGGAACCGTTGCCGTTGCCGCTGGCTTGGTTTGCCGATAGGTGGCGCGACGCGGAGCTGGGCTTCGCTGAGCTGGCGTTGCAGCCGCGCGCGATCACGACCGAGATATTCCGCCGCGCGCAACCGGCACCAGCGCGAGTGGTGGAGCGCGAACGCGAGCGCAAGCCTGAGCCGGTCAAGGCGGCACCCGTCAAGGTGGCGGCACCCGCGAAGGCGGCCACAGCGAAGGCGACAGTGAAGGATGTTTGCGCCGCCCATGGCATGAAGAAGGTGGTGACCAACAACGGCAAGAGCTGGCGATGTAGAAAGAAGTGAATGTGGCTTTGCCTCTCTACTATACGCCGAAGTTTTATCGGCACCTCAATCACCTCGTTCGTAACGGGTTCTACGCGCGCGACCTCGACGCCGACGACTTCGCCTTCATCGAGAGCGTCCGGGTCAAGGGCATCGCCAACGGCGATCTGCCTTCGACCAATGTCTGCCTGATCGAGGAGTTGGAGTTCTGGCATTTCCCCTACACCATCGCGCCGCACATCGAGCGCCGGGTCGGCAAGAAGCCGCGACCGGCAGAGACGCTGGAGGAGTACGAGCAGCGCAAGGCGAGGAGCAACAAGTGGCACGCCCAGCGCAAGGTGCGTGAGGAGGAGCGCGCCATCGCCGCCATCGAGCTGAAGCGGGAAGAGCGCGAGCAGGCGGCGGCCAAGCACAGGCGCATCGTCCGCCAGAAGATCACCGACGCCGAATGGGAAGCAGCGGCACCGAAGCATGCGGTGTTCGGCAAGATCATCAAGGGTGTGTACGTCCCGCAGTGGAAGGTGGATGAGCAGGACGAGAAGGCGCGGATCGCTTTCGAAGCGGAGCAGCGCGATCAGCGGCGTGAACGGCGAGCGCAGCGCGAGCAAGAGCGGCGCGAGACGATCCTGCAAGAGGCGCGCGACAACCTCGCCGCCATCGAGAAGCTGGAGCAGAAGTGGAATCAGACCGCCAACCCGTATCCAACCCGCGCCAGCTTGATGCAGGCGATCCTGACCTTGCTGGGGCGGACACCGGGCTATGCTTGGGACGGCTTGGAGCTTAGGCGGTCGCTAGGTTGCAACGATATTGGCGAGCTGAACGCCGCGCTCGATGAGCTGGTGGCGAGCGGGCAACTGAAGCGGGGAGTGCGGTAGCGCACCGGCACGGGCTGGGTTGAGAGGGAGGTGCGCGTAAGCGCTGCCGCCCCGATGCGCCAAGGGGGAGATTAGCATGGTTGGGCCTGAAGGTGTTGCGACAGTTTTGATCGTCGTCCTGCTCTACATTGCATTCCGGGGGACGCGATGAGGTTGGATGACGTTGCTCTCGCCATTCTGCAAGCGGGCCTGCACGAAGCATACGCGCGCGGATTTAATGACGGAAAAAAGGAGAAGGACCATGACGCTGTTCTGGCACCCCACCGGCCCGCGCGTAACATACGCAGACGGTCTTTTCAAAGTCGAAAACCTAAACCCGCAAGTTGATACCCAGTGGACGATGACGCGCGGTGACATGATGCGGTTGGGGTGGCGATGCATCGTCGCTGCGTGGACGCGATGAACAGGATGATGCTTGTCGCCGTAATCCCGATTGCCGTCGTCATGTTGCTATTGCTGCTGTCGGCGTGTTCGAAGGATTACGAGCGCACCAATCCAATACCAAGAATTTGCCGTGAGCTGGGAAAGGAATGCCGATGAACAGAACCGAAACTCTAGCGCTGCTCGACATGCTCGCGCCCGCCGACGAGATCGATCCGTCCGCGACGGTCGCCACGCACCAACAGATGATGGCATGCACGATGTGCGGCCTCGCTGGTGAAGTGCCGCCAGAACATTTTCCGCAAGTGCCGGGGCTGTGGGACCGGCCATGTCCGCGCTGCACCAACCGCGCGGTGTGGGTCACGCAACTGAGGCAACGCACATGAGACGCGATCTACCGCAGCGGCGGCGCAGCGAGACATTCGAGATTGCGTTTGGCGGTTTTGCCAACAAGCACTTCGTCACGCTGGGTTACTACGAGGACGGCAGCATTGGCGAGGTGTTCATCGCCTTCCAGAAAAGTGGGATGCAGACCGAAGCCATTGCCCGCGACGGCGCGATCCTGCTTTCGCTGGCGTTGCAGTACGGCGTGCCGCTCGACAGCATCAAGAGCGCGATCACCCGCGACCTGAAGGGCGAGCCGATGTCCATCGTCGGCGCGGTGGTCGATAGGCTCAGCGCTTCCGAGGCCTGAAGATGTCGGGCCGGATGTCTTCCGGTTTCATGTCCAGTAGCGGTGCTAGTGTCATGACGTGTTCTGGCGGCACCTTCTTCCATTGCTGGACGGCTTTCGGCGAGATGCCAATCTTGCGGGCTATGACCGGGGCGAGCCCGCGCTCCCCATAGATGCGGCGCATGACGGAGTCGCGCTGTGCGGCCATGGCCTGTTCCTGTTGCATCGCGCCAACATAGTGCCGGTCGGGAAAAAAGACAAGACAACCTAGTTGACAAGGTAACCTTCCCGCCATACCTTGGCGAGATTAACCGGCATCCAATGCGGATGCGGAAACACAAAACAAGGAGCCTGCCACCATGCGCGTAGACTTGAGAAAGCTGAAGCCCAATCCGACGCGGGACTTCATCATCGACCCCATCGACAAGAACGCCGTTCGTCGGCTCACCAAGTCGATCAAGGAAGACGGTTTCTGGGGCGGCGTCGTCTGCCGTCAGGCTAATGGCGGCACCGAGATTGCCGCCGGTCACTCCCGCGTCGAGGCCGCCATCGCGGCAGGCGAAACGCACGCCGATCTGTTCGTTACCGACGACATCGATGACCATGCGATGGCGCGCATCTACCGCGTCGAGAACGCCACGCAGCGCGGCAGTCAGGGTACGGCGGAAGCTGGCGCGGTCGCGTCCGCCATCGCCGAAATCGCTTACGACGTGATGAGCGGAGAGGGTTCCGGTGATTTCACCGGAACCACCCTTGAGACCGTGCGTGGCAATATCGCCAGCAAAAAGGGAATTGGCATCGACCGTGTCCTCAAGCTGTTGGTCAAAGACATCCCCGACATGACCGACTACACGGTCAAGGGTCATATCGCTAACTTGAAGGCGTCTGGCGATTACGCCCGCATCATCGAGGATGTCGCCGCGCGCGTCGAGGAGGAATACCTCGCCGAGTTCGAAAAGCTGGAGCGCGAGAAGAAGGCAGCCGAGAAAGCTGGCGACAAGAAGTTGGTCAAGAAGATCGAGGAGAAGATCGAAGACTCGCCTGTGACTGTTGCACGAGATGCGGTGGACGCGGCCACCGAGAAGGATGCGGGCGGCAAGAAGAAAGACCCAACCTTCGACCTCACTGGTGTGCAACAGCACTTGTTAACGCCAGCACACGTCGCAACCTTTCGAAGTATCGTCCTCGCCAAGGGCGTGCAACCATTCTTGCCGGTGAACCAGCACGCTAAACTAGCTGCGGAGCTGGTGCGTCTCGCCAAGTCGCGCGATGTCGAGATGACTTCTGGATTCATCAAGGACAACGTCGGCACGATGGTTCACGCCATTATCGTCGCCGCCAAGAAGGCCAGTCGCGAGGAGCAGGAGCGATTGCTCCGAGAAGACTGGAACAAGCAGGCCCGTGTTTACCAGCACGAGTTTGCGCGGCGCGCGGGCGACATGCTGACGGCTGCGACAAAGCTCGCCAAGCACGCCAAGGAGCGACCGGACGGTGTGACGCTGCATCTGACCGGCGAATTTAGGGAGGCGGTCAAGCGCGCCAAGGAGGCGATCAAGCTGATCGAAGCCAAGATCGCGTGAATTTCGACACTGGGGCTTAAGGCCGCCCCAGCACGAAGTTCATCCCGGACTTCATCGGGACCAATGCGGCCCGATTAAAACCCAAGGAGGGTCAATGCTATGAACGCACTTGACCGGCCCGGTGGCGGCGACTTGCCGTCATCGGAATGGGGAGAGGCGAGCAAAATTCGCGGCCAAAGCAATATGCAAATGGCCATGGACTTTGTCACGGCTTTCCCGGTCGGAACGGAGCTTAACATCTCCGAGTTCGATCAGTGGGCCCATGCAAGCGGGCTCTTGGTGGTGCCGTCCGCCGATGCGTCGAAAAATTCCGACGCATGGAAGGCCCATCTCCAGCGTCGCCATGAACTGCGCTACCGCATCAACAACGCGGGATCGCATCCACGGCTGCGCGACAACGGCTCGACGCCGTTCACTCTCGACAAGCTACCGGGCGGCGGAATGTACGCGGTGCGTGCGCCGCATGCTGCGGTGGCGATGTCGGAGATACCGGGGAAGGTCGCTTCCTTTCTCGGCACCAAGCGCAGGAAGCTGGGCTACCTGATGCAATCGGAGGACTGGGACAATCTGCCGCCGTATGAGCGGATTGTCGCGGAGACGATCTTCGATGACATCGACCGCTTCCGGGGGTTGATCGAGCATCAGGTGAGGAGCCTTGAGAGCAAGTTCTCCAAACTTGAGTCTCGTCTACGCCGTGCGGTTGGCGCGGGCCAGATCACCTCTACCAACGGCGGCATCGCTGGACTGTTGACATCCGACAACGATGTCAATGAGCCAGACGACGGCACCGAAACCTAAACGCTTGCACAACTTGGCCGGGGCGCGAATGCCCCGGTTCTTTTGAACCGATGAACATGCACAGCTCACCGCCAACCATGTCCCGCATTTTTGCGGACCGCTACCGCCGTGAGGCGACGCGGTTGGAGCGGCTGCATGCCAACCATCTGGCACCCGGCACGACGACGTGGGGCGACGCGATGGAGGCGATGGAGGGCCGCATGTCGAAACTCGGCGGGCCGGTGAAGCGGACCGCCGCCATCAACAAGGCCGCCGCCTACCTGAGAAGCACCCAGAAGGATTCGATGCATTTCATCCTCGGCACCTACAGCACCAAGCGCTCGTCGGTCCTGAGTTTTGCCACCATCAACTACGGGCCGCACCCGTTGGCTGGCGTCAACGAGGAAGGCGTCTCCATCATGCGGCACAGCCTCGCCTGTCGCCGCGACGGCAGCGGCTGGACCTCGACCAACCGCAGCCTCGGCTACATCTCGCGGCACGCGATCCAGCGGCTGCACCAGCGCAAGGACGGACTGACCCAAGATACCGCCACCCAGATTTTTACCGTCGTCGGCATGCTTGGCCACATGATCGCCGACAGCGACAGCGAGCGGCACATCGATGGCACCATGTCGCTGCACGTCGATGAGATGATTGCCACCGGCATGATCCGCTATGCGGTATCGGAGAAGACCTCCTGCGTCTTTTTCGAGGTGCGGACGTTCCTGCAGCTCGCGGAGCTGGAGCTGTCAGAGGCGCGCGGGCCGATGATCCGGCAAGGCGACGCCGCGTTCAACGCTTTGCACAAGTGGTACAAAAGTGACCGAGACCGAAGCCAACTCACCGCACTAGTGGAGGCAATCCCATTCATCCCCGGACGCGGCGAAGACGATTTCGTCTACCAAAACGCAGTCAAGACCGAAGCATGACCAAGCCGTGGATCGAGCGGTTTGGCAACATCTACTACGCCTGCGCGTGGACGGAGTATGGCGACCACATCATCAAGTACGGACCCTATCGCTGGCGCTTCCTGGCGTGGTGGAAAACATGGAGGCTGTGAATGACCACCGTTCTCGCCGTCTACAATTCATCCGGGTGCGTCGGTCGCTGTGATGCAAATTGTCATGACGCCAAGCACGACAAATGCACTTGCATCTGCGGCGGACTAAATCACGGCAAGGGCTCGGTGCAGGCGGCGCAGAACGTCACCGATGGTATTGGTTTGAGTTTCGATTACCTGAGCGACTTCGCCACTGCGACCAAGCGCGACCCGCGCGAGCTGATCGTCATCAACCGGCTGGAGACGCCCAACTCGCGGCACGCGCGTAAGGCCGCGCTGCACAAGCTGGAGCAACCGGACTTGTTCGATGAGAGGATACCATGAACGAAGAGTATCTCGGTGACGGTCTTTATGCGTCGTTTGATGGCTTCATGTTCACCTTGCGCGCACCGCGCATTGGGGGAGACCATTGGGTTGGATTGGAGCCGGATGTGATGCGCGCGTTTGACGAATACCGTAAACGCATGCTCGCGCGTGAGCAGGGCGAATGATCATCGAGCCGCACGAGGAGAAGGCGTTGCGCGAGATGGTCGTCTACGCCCGCGCCTTCGCGCACCTGTTTCCAGACCGGATGGGCGACAAGTTCGCCGCCAAGATGCGGTCGTATGCCCAGATCATCGAGGACATGCTGGAGCGGGTCGAGCCTGTAAAAATTGACATGGAGGTCAAATAGGGCTAGATGCCCTATAACAGAGCTTTCGGGTCCGACGTGTGGCGACGTTATCGCCCACAAATACAAGAGCCTCGACGGTGCGCTGTAGTCGGATAGAGCCACCCCGCGACCAAGGCGGCAGTAGCCGGGGCATACCGATGTCCGATGCGAGCGACTTGGGAAGGCGGCTAAGTGGGGGTGTGCCCCTGCGCAAGTTCGCCATTCGGTACTGATCCTCGCGGGGGCGCGAGAGCAACAACGGAGAAAATGAAATGTTTAAGGTCGATTTTTTCGTAGACGACAAGAGGCTTGGAGCTGCGCTCCTTGCACTGGTCGGGCTGGCGCACGGACAACCAAGCGTCGTGCCGGTCGTTAACATCGTCAAGCAGGGCCGCAACGGCGTCGCCGCCAAGAGCGACGGCTCGACGGTCGAGCGCTTCGCCGAGGCGTTGAAGCCGATGAAGGGCAAGACCATCATCGCCCGCGATGTCGGCTCGATGATGCGACCGCTCGGTCTCGCACATGCCTCGCGCGGCTATGTGCTGAAGCAGGCGGTTGACGCTGGTCTGATCAAGAAGACCGGCAAGGGCTCTGGAACAAAATATTTGGTGATGTGAGATGGCAAAACTGTACGGCGCATATTTATTTCGCGGCAAAGACAAAGCCATCGATGAAATCAGGACCGTGGTCGAGGACCACTTCGGCCACCGCGTCACCAAGAAAGACCTGAGCCAGATCGCGGAGAGTGGCGGTCCGACTTCGGCGGCGATGCGCGGCTGGTTCTTCGGCAAGACCATGCGCCCGCAAAGCGCGACGCTGGAGGCCGCCGGTCGCGCACTTGGCTACCGGCGCAAGTGGATAAAGATGAACGGCGGCGGATGATCACTCGTGATCGAGCCAGATGTCTCGGTACGACGGACCTTCCTTCTCAATATCCATACCGGCAAGCGCCAGCGCAAGCAGTACCAGCACGCCGCACAGAACGACCAAGACAAGCATCAAACCAGAGAACATGAGCAAGACCCAAATGGCACACAAGATCACGAAGATCGCTGAGCTGAAGAAGTACATGACCGAGATGATTCGTACAGGGCGAAGTGACGATGCCTATCCGCGCATCCAGCATGCCAAGGCGGTGAGCCCGGAGCTGGTGGCGCTGATCGCCGGGTTCATGGCGATGTACGCCGACGACAACTCCATCGAGATCGCCACCCGCATCAATGGCGCAGGCATCGTCCACGAAGTCAATCACCTGTGGTTCACGGTACAGGGGCGCGTCTGGGTCATCGTCTACTCTGCCGCCAACAAACGCATCGAGCTGCGCCAGCGCAGCAAGCAGGGCGCGGCCATGCATGCGCTCGACAAGACCACCGGGTCCGCCAAGGTCGGCGCAATTTTCGCGGCGCTGTGACGATGATCGTTCACAACGTCAATGACCGCCGCCGTGGCTGGGTTGGCTCTTGGGAAACCAAGCCGCTCGAATACGACAAGCTGCATGTCGGAGAACTGGTGATCTATCGTGATCACGGTCGCGCGGAGGTAGGCGTCATTACATCGTGGCGCGATGGCACCGTGTTCGCTCGCTATAGCCTCGGTGACACCGCAGCGGGAGCGAAGGCAGGCGACCTCGTTCTTGGTGTCCGTCCGCTCGACGGCCCCGGCTCATAAAGGAAAAACATGGCCGATCCAACGATCATCTTCGAACTTAAACTGGCGGCGCGGCGCAAGGCTGGCCCCGGCACCACCGGCATCGTCAGGAAGGGCGGCGTCACGCTGCGCTACTACCCGGTCTGTGGCCGTTTCGTCTGGTTCGGCAACGACGGCGAGATCAGCAAGACCGAGGCGCTTAACTTGCTGATAAAGCACGGGAAAATAGACCGAAAATAATACAGTAGGTCCATTGACATATAGGACGCCACGCCCTATGTTCGTCCTGTAACAAGGAAGGACGACATGGCCCGCTTCGACGTTCATCGCCCCTCGGTCATTGATCCCAGCGACTACGAATATGTGTCGATGGAGTGCATCAAGATCGAGAGCTTGGGCGACTGTCATTTCATCATGTCGGAGCGCGAAAAGCTCCGGGCGCACATGGCGCGGACCGGCGGCAAGTACAGCGGTCACGACCACGGCGGCAACTGCGGCGTCTGCGGCAACGTCAACGCGATCTACACCAGCCAATTCTATCACGCCAAATCCAACAGCTACGTCCGGGTCGGCAGCGAGTGCGCCGAGAAGCTGGGCTGCTACGAGATGGAAGGCTTCAAGAGCAAGTGCGCCAACTGGATCGAGGCGCGGGCCGGGAAGAACAAGGCCAAGGCAGCGCTTGAGGCGGTCGGAGCTGGCAAGGCTTGGGAGCTGTACGTCGCCAAGGCCGAAGGCCGGAACGAAGACACGGTGGTCGATATGGTCGGCAAGCTGGTCAAGTACGGATCGATCAGCGACCGGGCCATGAGCTACTTGAAGGTCTTGGTGGACCGGATCGAGCGGGCCCCTGAAATCGCGGCGGCGCGAGCGGCAGAGAATGCAGCGGCGGCCCCGGTGCCGGTGGTCGCGGGCCGGATGGTGGTCGAGGGTGAGGTTCTCTCGGTCAAGAAAGAGAACGGCTTCTACGGCTACTGCGAGAAGGCTTTGATCCGACACACTGACGGCTGGAAGGTCTACGGCAACTTGCCCAGCGCGGTTCACGGCATGGTCGAGCGGGGCGACAAAATCCGGTTCAAGGCCTCGGTGAAGGTCTCGGACAATGATCCGAAATTTTCGTTCTGGAAACGCCCGACGAATGCAGAGGTCATCAAGAAGGAGGAGGTCGCGGCATGAAGCAGTTAGGCAAGACGCAAGCCAGCGTACTCGCGGCGTTGAAGCGCCACGGTGGTGGTTGGTACGACGGCTGCGGTTGGGTTTGGAGCAACTACTCCGAGACGACGCGCCTGATGGAGAGTCTCGTCAAGCGCGGGCTCGTCGCCAAGAGCGAGATAGAGGTCGGCGGGCATTTCGGCGGACCGAAATTCAACAGGGCGATGTACCGCCTGAAGGAGGAGGAGAAGGAAAATGTCTAAACGCAAAGCCAAGGTCTCGGCCTACGACATCGCGGAGAAGATCGCGGCGCTGCCGTGCAGTGCCGAAATCACGATGTACGGCCCGAAGATCGTAGAGATCATGCGGGGTGTGCCGCGTGAAGTGTTTACGGAGCTGGACAATGAAGGCGGGAACGCTGGACGCCGCTTCGGCGAGGACTTCATAAACAAGTTCTACATGCTGCGCCGGGTCCGCAACGATGCGACGCACGGCTTCGGCAAGCAGATGTTCGCGGGGTTCGTGTGATGCCTAAGCGGTCCGCCATCCACCGCGATCTGCGGACGCCGAAGTACCGGCCCCGCGTGATCCCGGACAAGCGGAAGCGCGCCAGCAAACGAGCATGCAGGAGATGGAAATGAAGCACGTTCAAATGATGGGTGCGGTCTGGCAGATGTCGGACAAAAACTTCGTGAAGCTCGCCAAGGAGCTGAAGGCCAGCGACGGCTGCGTCGAGGACATGGAGGTCTACGGCAAGGTCATTGTCGGCAGGCTCTACAACCTCGATGAGGTCGTGCAGGCGGCAGAGGACGACGGATGAAAACGGCACCTACCCTCGCGGATAGCCTCATAAAGGAATGGATGCGCCCGAAGTATCG
>Ga0184628_10001426_pt1 | contig 11821 bp, 9 predicted proteins | sample PLM4_5_b1_FD_133149 | JGI IMG/M metagenome (GOLD analysis project Ga0184628, IMG submission 133149) | Groundwater sediment microbial communities from an aquifer in East River, Colorado, USA - PLM4_5_b1 | ecosystem: Environmental > Terrestrial > Soil > Riparian zone | place: USA: East River...
CACCGTCTCGGCTCTCTGCCTTTCCGCCTACCTGCTGATGAAAGTGGATATGCGTTCATGAAGAACACGGTAATCGTTGGTGGCGGACTCGCCGGACTCAGCGCCGGCTATCATCTGGCGGAACAGGAACCCACGGTCTTTGAAAGAGAAAAGGAAATCGGCGGACTCTGCCGGTCTTTCACCCAGGACGGCTTCACGTTCGATTGTACGGGGCACCTGATTCACCTTCGAAATTCGTACACCAAGGAACTCGTCGCCAAAATCCTTCCAGATGCCTTTCACGCCCATGAACGGCTGGCATCGATCTACTCCAAGTCTGTTTCGACACCCTATCCGTTTCAGGCCAACACGTATGGCCTGCCGCCCGAAGTGGTGAAGGAATGCGTGATGGGTTTCGTCGAAAGCATGAAGGACCATCCTGGCGACGCGCCCGCAAACTTCCACGACTGGACGCTGCGCACTTTTGGAACAGGTATCGCCAAACACTTCATGCTTCCCTATAACGAAAAGTTCTGGAAGCAGGATCTGCACAACATTACCTCCGACTGGGTGAGCTGGTCGATTCCGAAACCGACGCTCGAGGAAGTCGTCAACGGCGCCCTTGGATTGACGAACAAGGGCATGGGCTACAACCCCAAGTTTATTTATCCGAAGGACGGCGGTATCGATTGCCTGCCCCGCGCACTTGGATCATCGATTAAGAAGATTCATTCCGGACAATCGGTGGAAAAGATCGACCCGAAGCGAAAGGTCGTCCGGCTCGCCGGTGGACGCGAAGAAGAATACGACTCGCTGGTTTCCTCTCTTCCCCTCCCCGTGCTTTTCCGCATGCTCGGCGACACACCGGATGCGCTGAGGCAGGATGCGGAAAAACTGAGCGCCGTATCGGTCCTGAACTTCAATATTGGCGTGGACCGCGCCAATATCAGCAATCAGCACTGGATCTACTTTCCGGAAGACCAGTTCATCTTTTCACGGGTGGGATTCCCGATGAATTTCTCGACGGCGGTTGCTCCGGAAGGAACCAGTTCGATCTACATTGAGATCACGCATCCCTCAACGTCAAAGCCCAACATCAATGAAGCATTTGACCGGTCCATTACGGACCTTGAACGCTGCGGCATACTCAAACCGGGAGACCGGATTCTGACGCGCCATATGCTGGATATTGAGTATGCATACATCGTTTTCGACGTGCATCGCCAGGCTCGTCTCCAGAATTTGCTCGATTACCTTGAATCCCGCGATATATTTGCAGCGGGACGTTATGGACGATGGGAATACTTTTCGATGGAGGATTCGATACTCAGCGGCAAAGCCGCGGCGGAACGCGTGATCGCGAGAGCCGCAGCAATGCGCACTCTCGCGTGAGTCCGGGCTGGAACCTCGTTCTCTCCTACGGAGATCTTTCACATCAAACCGGCTATCGCACCAGGGTTCTGGGCGAGCTTCAGCATCTGGATTCGGCCGGCGGACTGGAACCGTTCCTCCTTCTCTTCGACCGCCATCCCGAACAGTTTGAACTGAATGACGGTACCGCTCACGCCGCAATTCCCCGCTCCGAGATTGTTCGCTTCTTCATGGAAGTGGGCATCCTTGCCCGAAAGAAGCCCATTCGCGTGGTTCATGCGCATAACCTTTATTCTGCGGCCCTCGCACTCGCGGCCCGGCCGTTCTATGGATACCAGGTAGTCCTCGATTACCACGGACGAATCCCCGAGGAATACGTTTTCCTCGGCAAGGGTGGAGACCGGTCGCGTCGCGCCCTGGAATTGCTGGAGAAATGGGTCATCGAGCATGTCGATCATGTGATCGTTGTATCGCGTGCACTCGGGCGATACGTCCTGAAGCAGTATGGAATTCCCGGATCCAAACTTTCCGTCATCCCGTGCTGCGCCGATTCGAACATGTTTCAGGTCGATGCAGACCTTCGAAACAGTACGCGACTGGAACTGGGCCTGTCCGACCGTCTCATCTGCACGCACCTGGGAAGCTTCTTCGAGGGGTGCGAATCCGAACAGCTGGTACAAACATTTCGTAACCTTTGCGAGCGTTATCCTTCGGCCCATCTGCTGGCGGTAACTCCTGGCGAGGCCGCTGCCCGCGAATTTCTGGAACGGCAACTTCCACCGGGATCCTTTACGGTAACTTCCGCAACGCACGATCGTGTACCGGCTCTTCTGAACGCATCCGACCTGGGCTTTCTACTGCTTCGTCCGTCACCCAATATCGAAACTTCGTCGCCTGCAAAATTCGCGGAGTATCTGAATTGCGGAGTTCCGGTTATCATTACAAATGGAGTGGGTGATTTTTCCAGCCTTGTCCATAACAGGAAGCTCGGCGAAGTACTACAGAACTCCATCGTTTCAGACAAACTGGTTCAAGCGGTGCTACACTCCCGAAGCGCCATTGCAGAGAGAAGCGTTCAGGGCGGTCTTGAACTGACCTGGCAATATCACAGAGACACAGCAAAATATGTCTTCTAACATTTCGGCCCGGTTCCTCCGAGAGTTCCTCGCCCAGCCAATGGCGACCGGAGCAATCGTCCCGAGTTCGGAAGCCCTGGGCAAGGCTATCGTCCGAAACCTGAACCTAAGTAACGCAAAGGCAGTTGTGGAATATGGACCTGGAACAGGCGCATTCACCACATACGTCCTTCAGACCCTGGATCACGACGCCAGGTTCATCGCCATCGAGATCAATCCCCGCCTCGCAGAGATGTTTCGAAAGCAGCATCCGGACGTTCAAATCTTCCAGGACTCGGTCGCCAACGCCAGGTTGATCTGCACTGAGGCCGGAATCGACCAGGTGGATTGCATCGTTTCCGGTTTGCCATGGGCTTCGTTCCAGGAATCGATGCAGGTGGAGTTCCTGGATGAGATGATGCGCGTGCTCAAACCCGGTGGAAAGTTCGTCACGTTTGCGTACGTGCATGGGTTGTTTCTGCCGCCGGGCCGCCGGTTCTCGAAGATCCTGCCGAAGTATTTCAGCACGATTTCAAAAAGCCCTGTCGTCTGGAATAACTTTCCGCCCGCGTTTGTATACAGCTGCACGCGCTAATTCTGAAGTCACTCTGCTGGGGATTTCTGGAATTGAAAATGGAAAGTGCACGATTCCTGAATTTCCAATCCGAAATTTAAAGTTTCAAATCCGATGGGTGCAGTCGGGGCGTCTCGTCCTCGGATCTTAAACTTTAAATTTCGGATTGGAAATTCAGGAATCGTGCACTTTCCATTTCTCGGATTCCCCCGGAATCGAACTGGGCGTCACTTCCCTTCTATTCCGTGCTTCTGCATGTAGTGCCGGAACGACCGGTAGGACATTCGAAGCAGTTCTGCGGCTTTTACCTGGACCCCTCCGGAGCGATTCAAGGCTTCTTCAAGGTAGCTCTTCTGCAAACCTGCAACGTAACCTTCCAGATCCAGCCCTTCTTCGGGAATCGTCCCGAAGGATCGCGGTCGTGAACTTGAGGAAACGCTGTCGGGAAGGTGCTGTGCAGAAAGGTCGCTGGACGTTTCCAGAATGTACGCACGCTCCAGTGCATTCTCGAGTTCCCGAACATTGCCGGGCCAGTCGTAAATTTCCATCTTCTTCAGCGCTTCGTCGGACAACCCCTTGATATTCTTTCCCATCACTCCATTGAACTTCGTCAGGAAGTGATTCGCCAGAAGAGGAATGTCGTCCCTCCGATGTCGCAGTGGCGGAAGATGGATGGGGATGACGCGAATCCGGTAGTAGAGATCCTCGCGAAACTGGTTCTCCGCGACCATGGCCGTCAGGTCCCGGTTCGTTGCGGCGATGACCCGGACATCGACATGAATCTCTTCGGTGCCACCGACGCGTCGTATGGTGCGCTCCTGAAGGACTCGGAGCAGCTTCACCTGCATTGCCGTACTGGTTTCCCCGATTTCATCAAGAAAGATGGTGCCCTTGTCCGCAACTTCGAACAGCCCTTTCTTGTTGGTGGCCGCACCGGTAAACGACCCCTTCATGTAACCGAACAATTCGCTTTCCAGCAGCGTTTCAGTGAAAGCTCCGCAATTGACGGAAACAAAGGGTCCTTCCGCGCAAAGGCTGTTGACGTGAATTGCCTTCGCCACAAGCTCTTTTCCGGTGCCGCTCTCTCCGGTAATCAACACCGTGCTGTTGGCGCCGCTGACAACCTCGATCATCTTGAAGAGCTCCTGCATCTTCTGACTCTTGCCAACGAGGTTGCCCATGCCGTGGACCTTGGTGAACTCGCGCCGAAGGTAGGTGTTCTCCTCGCGAAGCCTCCGGTTCTCGAGCGCGCTGTATACGACCAGCTTCAGCTCCTCGATGAAGTTCTCGGTTTTGATGATGTAGTCAAATGCGCCCATTTTCAGGGCCTGGATCGCGGTCTCGGCACTGGCGAAAGCCGTCAGCAGAATGAAGTGACCGCTGAAGTTGTTGGCTCTCAGGTCCTGCAACAATTCGATGCCGGATTTATCGGGCATGTTGATATCCGATACGACCAGATCGAACTCCGTCGACTTCGTACGTTCCAGGCCTTCAATCGCGTTCTGAGCGACGGTAACGGCGAAACCTTCCTTCTTCAGGACGATTTCCAGCAGCTCGCGGATGGACCGCTCGTCGTCGACAACAAGGATTTTGGCTCTTGCGATCATTTCTTCAAATCCACAAAGAAGGTGGATCCGGCGCCCTTGCGCGATTTCACACCGATAACGCCGTTGTGGGCAGTAACGATCTGGTAAACAATCGGCAGTCCCAGGCCGGTCCCGTTTTTGAACGAGGAGTGAAAGGGCACGAAAAGGTTCTTCATTTCGGCGTCGTCCATTCCGATTCCAGTGTCTTCAAATCGAACCTGGGCTCCATTGCGCGGTTCGACGCTGATGGTGAGAGTGCCGCCATCGGGCATCGCCTTGATCGCGTTGGTCGCAAGGTTGTAGAACACCTGCCGCATCATACTTTCATCGACCATTGCGTAGACGACCTGTAGTCTCATTTCAATGGAATGTCGTCCATTCAGTTCCGAGCTGTTTCGCATCAGGCTGACCATTTCCGTTATCAGGACCGAAAGATCGGTTCTTCGCAGCTGCGGTGCCGGAGGCCGGGCATAGGAGAGAAATTCGGCGATGGTTCGATTCAGGCGTTCAGTCTCACGCGAAATGATCCCGGCAAGCTGGTTCTGATCCTCGGTGAGCTGGAGATCCGACTGCAGAAGCTTGAAGGATCCCGTAATGGACGCCAGCGGATTCCGTATCTCATGCGCAATCGCTGCCGACAATGCGCCAATGGTCGCCATTTGTTCCTTCTGCCGTACCTGCCGTTCCAGGAGGCGGATTTCGGTCAGGTCATCAATACACCAGACATGCCCCGCCGTGTTCTTGTCGTCGATCATGATGGGCGACGCGGAATACCGGACGTAGATGTCTCTTCCATCCTTGCGCTTTGTCCACACCTCGGATTTCGGCGATTGGGCTTCGGTACGCAAGCCCGGGAAAACGTCCCATATCGATTTGGACAGGACTTCCCTGGGATTGCGCGCGGTGAGCCTCCCGGCGGCCCGATTGAAGAGAAAGATTGTCCCGCTGGCATCCGTCGTCACAAGAGCGCTGCCCATGCTGTCGAGAATCCTGTCGCTGAATGCCTGAAGAAAGGCCACCTGCCCGGTGGATTTCTGCAATGCCGCGCCAGTATTTCGCCAGTTCTCCGCAAGGTAATTGGAAAGATAGGCGACTGCACAAAAACCGAAAATATTCAGCCCGATGATGAATTGGAGTGCGCGGAGCGGGAACTGTCCACGGCTGAGATCGTCAATGTATTGGAAGTGTGCCAGAAGGAGATGCGCACAATGCAGCACGGAACTGAGTGTCGCCGCGAAAAGAGCGCCGCGCCGTTCGAGCAGGATGCTCGACATGACAATCGTGAGAATGTAGAGCGAAGAGAAGTAGCTGTCCACTCCGCCGGTACGGTTGACGGTCCATGTAATCAGCAGCAGGTCGACGGCGACCTGGGCGTACCCCTGAGTAACGTAGTTCTTGTTGTTCTCAAGGAGAATCCACCACAGGATCGAGAGCGCGGAAACGACCAGCAGCAGAAGCTGCATGTCGCCGACTCTTTCGGTGTTCAGGTTGCTGCTGATCGAAAGAGAAATGGGGATGAACGCTGAAAATACAATGAAACGGACATAGATCAGGCGCAGAAGCCAGATGCGCCTGTCCATGACCTCGGTCGGTGCGCCGTTCACATTCTATTTGCTCATCTGGTTGATGAGCGAGAACATCGGAAGGTACATCGAAATGACAATGCCGCCGACGATGGTACCGAGCACCACGATCATTACCGGTTCGAGAGCCGTCATCAGGTCGCCTACAGCTGCATCGACTTCCTGTTCGTAAAAATCCGCGATCTTTGTCAGCATCTTCTCGAGCGCGCCGGCCTGTTCACCGACGCCGATCATGGACACGACCATGGAGGGGAAAACGCCGGAAGCCTTGAGAGGTTCGACGATCGTGCGGCCCTCTTCGATGGCTCGCTTCACGCTGAGGATCGCTTCCTCAATAATCGCATTTCCGGAAGTGTGCGCCGTGATGTCCAGGCAATCCAGAATCGGGACACCGCTGGCAATCAGTGTCGCCATCGTGCGGGAGAATCGGGCTACGGCAATCTTCCGCATCAGAGGTCCGAATATGGGTGATTTCAGGATCAATCCATCGACAACATAGCGGCCTTTCGGCGTCTTGTAGTACGAACGGAAAACGGCAGAGAGGATGATCAGACCAATAGCGACAAATAGTCCGTAGCTTCCGACAAACTCACTGGCCGCAATCACGATGCGCGTGGGCAGCGGCAACTGAACCTGCATGCCGTTGAACAGGTCCGTAAACGCCGGAATGACTTTCCACAGAATGAGGGTGATGACGGCCGCAGCGATGAACACAACCGCGATGGGATATACCAGTGCAGACTGGACCGCCCGCTTCAATTTCACAGCCTTTTCGATGTATACCGCAAGGCGCTGGAAGATGGTGTCGAGAATACCGCCCGATTCACCTGCCGCAACCATGTTGGTATAGAGGTCGTCGAACACCTTCGGCTGGGTCTTCATGGAAGCCGCCAGGCTGTTTCCAGACTCGACTTCGCGCTGAATCGCCGTGATGGCAGCAGCGAATTTCTTGTTTTCCTGAGTCTCCGCGAGAATCTGAAGGCACTGCACCAGGGGCACGCCGGAATCGATCATCACCGAGAACTGCCTCGTGAATACGGCGACGTCCTTGGGAGTGGGATTGCCTCCGATTTCCAGTCCACGAAATCCCTTCCCGGACGACACCTTCTTCTCGCTGGCGTCCAGAAGGAGTATCTGATCTCGCCGTAATGCCACGGCCAGCGCCTGTTTGTTGTCGGCGACTCGCTCTCCGGATACGGACTCACCCTGCCTGTTTCGACCCTTGAATACAAAGTTTGCCATGTGCCCCTCGCACTAACGTTTTGAAAGTTTTAGTACGGGGCCATAGATACAAGAAGAAAAATCTGCTACGGGTGGGGGGCACCCTTACCATACCATTAGGACTCCCATGAAAGCCCAGCCCAGGAAGGTAAAACTCGTCATTGCCGGGGCATCCCTGCTCATCTTGATCCTGCTTGTTTTCGCCCAGCAGGCCTTCGATCTCAAGGCAGTTCTTCGCCCGACGGACCCGAGCGGAATCGTAATTTCTTCCGCTCTTTCCGCGCTTGTTTTTCTGGTGACCCTGATCTTTGGGTTTGTCCTCCTCCGGACGGTAGTCAAAGTCTGGATGGAGCGAAGGCAGCAGAAGCCTGGCGCCAAATTCAAGACCGGTCTGCTGATTCGACTCGTCGCACTGACGCTGATACCGGCAATATGCGTGTTCGCGTATTCCTATGGACTTCTCAATCGAAGCATCGACAAGTGGTTTAATGCGCCTATCGACGAAATCTTCAAGGCAACCGACAGGAACAATCAGCAGTGGAATAAAGAACACAAGGGATTGGCGCGCAGCATACTGATTCACCTTGGATCGGAATCCGATCTGCCCGCAGACCTCGAGCCCGCACGAGAGGCCTTCCGCCTGAACGCACTGATGGTCGTTGACCTGGATGGGGAAGTTGACAGAATTGCCGTCGCAAAGGGCCTGGCGTCCGATACGATCGGTCGCGACGTTCTGGACGCCATCGGCTCCGACGACGAAGCCTTCATGGATGTGAAATCCGGCTGGCTGGCCGCCATTCGTATCCAGAGCCCCACCGGACCGAAAGTGCTTGCAGCTATTTTCCCAGCGCTGAATGAAATCGCACGAAGCAATGTCAACATTGCGGAGCAGAGAGACGCCTACCAGGCACTCGCCCGGGAAAGGAAGAATTTCCGGGATACTTACATCTACCTGCTTGCTCTCATTACCGTGCTGGTTATGTTTGCCGCAGTCTCGCTGGGACTGTACTTGTCGAGACGCATTACTGTTCCGATTGAAGCGCTCGCAGTAGCCACGCGAGAAATATCCGCCGGAAATCTCAATCACCGCGTGACAATCAAGGCAGATGACGAGCTCGGCCTGCTGATCACGCTATTCAACGACATGGCCGACAGGCTTCATTCCACCAGCCGTGAGCTTGAAAACCGCCGACGTTACATGGAAGTTATCCTGGAAAGCATACCGACCGGCGTGATCTCCATCGACGGCGAAGGGCACGTTCACACCCTGAATCGCGCGGCACGAACCATGTTCTCGGTGGAAAGCGCGGAATCCTTAAGCGACATATTCAAGGGACCCGACCTCCGCGAAATCAATGCATTGATCAACGATGTCGAAGAGACAGCAATCTCACGGGAGATCGGCTTTGTCACACCAGGGCGCCCGGGACACAGCGCCGTCACTGCCGGCCGTCTGGCGACCGGCGGCACGGTTCTCGTCGTGGAAGACCTGACCGAAGTCGTGCGCGCGCAGAGGGCGAGCGCATGGCGTGAAGTGGCACGGCGTCTGGCGCACGAAATCAAGAATCCGCTCACCCCGATTCTGCTTTCGGCCGAACGCATCACCCGCAATATCGAACGCCTGCCGGCGGCAACGCCTCGAGTGACGGGTGTCATTCGCGAATGCGTCGATTTGATCGTCGACGAAGTGTCGAGCCTCCGAAACCTTGTAGACGAATTTGTGCGGTTTGCACGCTTACCCACGGTGGCCCGTTTTCCCAACAGTATCCGCGAACTGGTCGACAAGACACTGGCCCTGTACGAGGGAAGGATGGAGGGAGTCGCGATTACCGTGGAATTGCCGGAAGACCTTCCGCTGGTACTGATCGACCCCATGCAGATGAAACGCGTGCTGATCAATCTCATCGATAACGCCCTGGATGCGCTGTCGGATCAGCCCGACAAGGCGCTCTCCATCACCGCCGATTTAGCCAGGGATGGAACCATGGTTCGGGTCACAATAGTGGACACTGGACGTGGCATCACCGCGGAAGACCGCGAACGACTGTTCACACCTTATTTTTCTACACGGAAGGACGGAACCGGACTGGGGCTCTCCATTGTGAGCCGCATTATTGCCGATCACGGTGGATACATTGGAGCTGAACCCAATCCCCCGCGCGGCACACGCTTCGTTATTGAATTACCAGTATGTCTAGAATCCTCATTGTCGACGACGAACCGGGCATCCGCCAATCGCTGAAAGGCGCCTTCGAAGATGAAGGCTTCGCAACTGAAACCGTTTCCAGCGGCGAAGAGTGCCTGCAGAAGCTCGAAGAAACTCCGTGTGACCTGGTACTGCTCGATATCTGGCTTCCCGGAATCGACGGCCTGGAAACACTGCGCCGCCTCCGTGAGCGATTCCCTTCCATTCGCGTCATCATGATTTCGGGACACGCCACGATCGCCACCGCCGTCACTGCAACCAAGCTCGGCGCATACGACTTCATCGAGAAGCCGCTGTCGCTGGAACATACGCTGCTGGTGGCCCGAAATGCGCTGTCGCTTCGCCGCCTGGAGAAAGCACATGACATGCTTCTTCATCAGCTCGAAGCTCGTTTTCATATCGTCGGCGAAAGCATTCCCATCAAGGCCCTGCGCAAACAGATAGCTGTCGTGGCGCCCACAAACAGCCGCGTATTGATCTACGGTGAAAGCGGCACGGGCAAGGAACTGGTGGGACGCAATATTCATTTCCTGAGCAAGCGCGTGAACGCTCCGTTTGTGGAAGTGAACTGCGCCGCAATCCCCGAAGAACTCATCGAGAGCGAATTGTTCGGTCACACCAAAGGCTCCTTTACCGGCGCAAGCGACGCGAAGAAGGGAAAATTCGAACTGGCCGACGGCGGCACGTTGTTTCTCGATGAAATCGGCGACATGACATTGAAGACTCAGGCGAAGGTGCTGCGCGCCGTTGAGGAGCAGAGCTTTCAACCGATCGGCGCCCCGGCAACCGTTCATGTCGATGTGCGTGTCGTCGCTGCAACCAACAAGAACCTTACTGTGGAGATCGCGTGCGGCCGATTCCGCGAAGACCTGTTCTACCGGCTGAACGTGATTCCATTTTTCGTGCCGCCGTTGCGCGATCGACGCGAAGATATTCCGATTCTTGCGCGCTACTTCATGCGCATTTTCAACACCGAACACGGCCGAGGCCCCAAGGAGTTCATGCCCGAGGCCCTGGAATCCATGATGGAGTACTCCTGGCCCGGCAATGTGCGTGAATTGAGAAATGAAGTCGAGCGGCTTGTCATCATGGTTGCGGACAGCTGTATCGAACCGCGGGACCTCTCGCTGCCGAACGGAACATCCAGCGTCCCTGCTTCCAATCTCCACGAGGCACGCGCCCAGTTCGAAAGAGAGTTCATCCTGTCGAAGCTCAAGGAGAACGACTGGAACATTACGCAAACCGCAAAGCAACTGGGCCTCGAACGCAGTTACCTTTATCGGAAGATGAAGATGTACGGGTTGGAAAAAGGGGCCTGACTCTTTTCCCCCAGTTTCCCAAATGAAAAATGATTATTGATTAATGATTAATGGCAAATCCCCGCCCCCTGTAGAGAGCGGGGGATTTGCCATTAATCACTAATCAATAATCATTTTTCATTTGGGGGAACAGGGCCACGCTACTGCCCCCGACCGCCGCCGCCCCTTCCCCCAGGTCCACCGTTGCCCGGACTGCCGCTCAGCGTAATGACGGTGGTTCCGTCCGCGCGAGTCAGACCTCCGGCCCATCCGTGCTTGGATTCATCCCTCGCCGCATAGGCCGTCACGGTGACGCGTTCAGCTGTCATTACAGGCGTTTCAAAGATACTTCTCGTAAACCCGTTTCCGTTCAGTACGCCGGGGCCCGGAGTCTCGAGCTGCCAGGTGATTGCCTTACCGTTCGCATTTGTCACTTCGAGATAAATCCAGCCATGCGGATTCTCGTTCACGACTTTCGTCAGCTTTCCAACCAGCGTCAGGGGTTTGGACTGGTCATACTCCGCCTGAAAAGAATGGTGCGCAACGACTGGCATCGACAGCGCGCAAAGACAAAGTGCAAAACCAACGATGACCATTGATCTGATTTTCATTGGACCTTCCTCCCTGGATCTCCTGTTAATCACTGCGCCACTGCCTGCCGAACAACGCGGAAGCCGATATCACTGACTCGTAGAGTGGGTCCGTAGTAACTGTATCTCGCCGAAACGCGCTGGAATGCGGCGCTTTGATCCCAACCTCCGCCGCGTACAATGGGAAGACCTGTTGGCAGACCATCAAGAGGATCAATCAAGTTGCCGTTAGGACCAATGACTGCCGGGCCCTGCGCTGGCGGGCCAAGGCCGCCAGGACCAGGGCCGCCAGGACCAG
>Ga0184628_10001427_pt1 | contig 11812 bp, 9 predicted proteins | sample PLM4_5_b1_FD_133149 | JGI IMG/M metagenome (GOLD analysis project Ga0184628, IMG submission 133149) | Groundwater sediment microbial communities from an aquifer in East River, Colorado, USA - PLM4_5_b1 | ecosystem: Environmental > Terrestrial > Soil > Riparian zone | place: USA: East River...
ATGTTGATCTTGGAGCAGCGACGGCCCGCGGTATCACGGTGACCAACACGCCCGCGGTGTCGGCTGTCGCCGTCGCGGAACACGCCGTATCGCTCATCTTCGCCGTGGCCAGGCAGACCGTGAACATCGACCGGGCCGTCAGGGGCGGGGAATGGCCGCGCGCGATGGTGCAGCAACTTCACGGCAGGACGCTGGGCGTGATCGGCACCGGCGCCATCGGTCGCGAGGTCGCCCGGCTCGGCACCGGCATCGGCATGAACGTCATTGCCTGGTCGTTCAATCAGCGCGGCGACTATGCGGGGGTGACGCTCGAGGATCTGTTCCGCCGTGCGGACGTCGTCAGCGTGCATGTGCGGCAGTCGCCGGAAACGCTCGGGATGATTCGGGCCGAACATTTCGCGATGATGCAGCCAGGTGCCATCTTCATCAACACGGCACGCGGCCGCATCGTCGTGGAGAAAGATCTTGTCGAGGCGCTGCGAAGTCAGCGCATTGCAGGAGCCGGGCTCGATGTGTTCGAGACCGAGCCGCTGCCTTCAGATTCGCCGCTCCGCCTGCTGCCGAACGTCGTGCTGACGCCCCATGCTGCAGGAATCACGCGCGAAGCCACGGAGGCAGGGCTGGCGATGGCCATCGACAACGTTCTGGCCTTCAGAGCTGGCGCGCCCGTCCATGTTGTGAATTGAGAAGCCCGCTGCAACCTGGACGGATTCACTCCCAGGAAACGCCGATCACGAACCGTCGCGTTGACGTGTCGGACGGACCGCAGACGCCGTATCATTGCGTGAAATTGCCGGGCACGATTAATCATCTGCGCGAAGAAATGGCGCCTGAGGCGCGTTGGCCAGAGAGGATCTTACTTATGCGATTCGTGATTCTCGTGTTGTTGCTTTCAGTCCCCGTTGTTGCGCAGCAGCCGGCAGGACGCGCTGGCGGCGCGCCGGCGGCCACGCCCAAGAACCTGAAAGTCCTTGCACCCGATACGGACATCCCGTTCGCGATGCAGATGTTCAATCAGGCGCTCGGAGTGGAGTGCATCTACTGCCACGTCCAGGGCGACTATGCCAGCGACACGAATCCGAAGAAGGACGTCGCCCGCAGGATGATCGGCATGGTGCGGCAGATTGACGGGAGCTTTCCGAGCAGCGCCGGTGTGTTCCCGACGGGTTACCACGAGGTCGACTGCACGACGTGCCATCGCGGAAGCGTCAAGCCCGAGACGAAGGCGCCCGAGGAGTTCTACAACCGCGCTGAATCGCGGGGAGGCCCGCTTCCCCGCATCACGCCTGGCGTGAATCTGAAGGTGCTGCCTCCGGACACTCAGGTGCACGGCGGCGGCGTGATGCACGAGTTCAGGAATTCGCTCAACGTCGACTGCTCGTACTGCCACGGTGCCGGCAGACCGTTCGAATCCGAAGCGAACCCGCGGAAGGACATCGCGCGGAACATGATCCTGCTCGTGCGGCAGATCAACAGAAACTTCCCGGACACGGGCGTATTCCCGAACGGCACGCAGGCCGTCACCTGCTACACGTGTCATCGCGGCGATCCGCATCCGGAGAGCGTGGGCAACAAGCGCTACGACGCGCCGAAGTAACGCGACGGCTGGCATAGCGCCCCGGCCACCGGGGCGCCGTGACTGAGTGAGGACCGCATGCAGAAGATATCGCATTGGCGGCTATCGTGGCTCTTGTGCCACTCCCGCTTCGAGCGCAGACGACGGGGTATCGCTAGCGGCGTGTGTTGATCTAATAGCGCGCGTTGATCCACTTCGACACGTAATCGAACAAGTTTTTCGTCGTGTTCGAATATGCGCCCGGTGCGGTTTCGCATGCGGTGCAGGGTGTGCCGCCGTGCGTAGCGCCGTCGATCACAATAAAGTCCTTGTCCTTGCTTGCCGCCATCTCGTAGTGGACTTCGCTGTCACGGATGAAGTAATGGCCGCCCATGGCCGTTATCAGAACGGGCACGGAGATGCTGCGCAGCGCGCAGTCGGTCGAATTGTTGCTGGAACACCAATCGATGCGGTCCATGGAATCTTCGGCGCGGATTGCGTTAGCGCTCAAGAATGAGCGCACTGTCAACAGTCGCGTACCGTCGTTGAAGGAGCCATTCCGAGCGTCGAGGCCTGTGGCCGGCCTGCGGACGCTTTCGGCAATCTGCGTAACGATCGTTCCGTCGTTCTTCAGCAGCTTCCGGGGTTTGACGGTGCTGTGGTGAATGCTGATATCCAATTCCATCAGCCTTGCTCCTTCTCCGCGCACGACCAAAAAGACGTCGTCATCCGGATAGGTGTCAGTACGCCCTTTCATCTTCTGCATTTTGGTCTTGGCCGCATCAATCAGCCGGTTCATCCGGTCGGCCTGTGCCTTGAAGTATCTTTTCTTGAAGTCATCCGAATAATGTGACGGCCCATTCGGCACGTAACCATTCCGAGGGCTGAACGGATCAAGAGAGGCATCGATCTGACGCGGATCGGAATCGTTCAGAACGGCAGGATTCAGGCTACGCAATCCGTTGACGGAGACCCCGGGATGCGCATCCATCAAGATGATGCCATCGGCTTTCGGGAGGCCGGCCAGGTCATTGCCGCATTCCATCGTTTTGTTTGGACCTCGGCAATACGAAACCCCGTTCTCTACGACTGCCTCATAAAAGCTCGTCGCGGGCCCGCCGCCGCTATGCCCGAAGAGCAACACTTTTGTGATGCCCGGCTGCTTGCGTAAGAACTCAATTCCGGATTTGATGTCGAGCGCGTTTGCCTCGAAGTCCACGGCGGATTCGTTGTTGTCCGAGCGCGGGTTCATCCCGAGAACCATGAAGCCTCGCCTGGACAGCTCGGTCGTGGCCGGATGAGACAGGAAGTTCGACGTCCGATGGATGACAAGGATCGCCACATGTGGAGCGGGTCCGGAATCAGGCTTATAGAGAGCGCCTTTGACTGCGCTTGGGCGGAACTGGATATACAGCGGATTGGTTTGGCCGAACGATAGAGTCGTCCAGCAAGAGATGAGCACGCCCGCCACGACAATTGCACGTCGCATCCCGAACCCCCTTACAGATGCAGAAGCCGCTTCGCGTTCCCTCTCAAGATGCGATCGAGATCGCCGGCTGGTAGTTTCAACTGTTCCACGAAAGAGTTCGGATATTCGATATCCCTTGCGGCAAAGAGATCCGTGCCGATCACGATGCGGTCCGACCCGACCTCGTTGATCAGAAAGCGCAATGCATCGGGATCGTAATTGAGATAGTCGTAATGGAATCGCCGCAGATACTCCTTGAATGGACGCTCCGCTTTCAACTGAACCGACCCCATGTGATAAAAGCCGTGCTCGACTCGCGCGAAGATGAACGGAAACGCGCCTCCGCCATGTGGCAACACAATCTCGAGTCGCGGGAACTTGTCGAGAGTCCCAGTGGTGATGAACTTGAGCGCTGTGGTGGCGTGTTCAAACGTAAAGCCAAGCCAGTTGGTGACGCTGGGTGTGCCGACGAGGCGTTTGCTGTAGAAGTTCGCTTCACCATCGAGCGGATGGAACAGGAGCGGGTAACCCAATTCCTGGCATCGCGCGAGGATTGGTTCAAAGGCAGGCTCGAACAGGTAATCGCGCTGCTCGATGGAATTCGGCAATGCAACGGCCCGCATGCCGGGCTTGCTCGCGACGCGGTTCAATTCCTTCAATGCCATCCCTGGGTCTCGGACGGGCATCGCGATGCCGGCCACAAAACGGTCCGGATGGGCCGTATGCGCTTCAACAGCAGCGTCGTTGACAATCTGTGCGAGGCGGACGCCTTGTTCCGGAGTCGCCCACTGCCATGGCATTCCGCCGGACAGCGTCAGGACGTGCATCTGAACGCCGTGCTCGTTCATCCACGTGACGCGTTTATCGAGGTCGAAATCCAAAGGATAGGGATTGGCCGGCGCAGGCCGTCCCATTTCGACCTGAGCTCGTGTGTAACGTTCGGGAGCCCAGTGCGTGTGCATGTCGATCGAAATAGGCCGAACGGACGCGGGGTTCGCCGGACGCGCCTCCCATGCGGGTCGCTCCTGTGCGAAGGCTCTGCGAAGGTTCAGGCTCATGGCCGCTCCCGCTCCGACGCCCAGCTTGAGAAAACCTCGGCGGTCCAGCACGTGTGAATGTCTCTTGTTCATATTGCCCTCCGCGAGCGCTTCATTTTAGGCGCGTTTCTTGGGGGACCCGCGGAGCCTTTCATAGTTCCTATCGTCTCGGAGCTACCTGGGTGAGATGACCTGGGAGTCTTTCTCGTTTTCGCAGATGTGTTCGAAGAAATCGGTGTCGGGCAGCAGGCGAAACGAGATCGTCTGCGTGGTCCACGCTCGCGAGAACGTCGCGGGATCGTCGATGGTCACCTGCACCTGAAGAGTCCCGAAGGTCGGTCGTCGAAACCGCTCCGTCGTGCGCAGCGACTCGCTGTGTGGGAGGGGTGTCACATCGAGCCACCCTTGCGTGTTGAGCCCGGCGGTCTCTATCACGAACGCGTCCCCCTCCCATCTGCCAATCGAGTAGCCGAACCAGGCCGGCTGCATGTCAGGAGGAAAGGGACGGCCGTCCGTGAACACCTGACGGAAGTGATCGTATTCCTCGAACAGCATGATGGTCAGGCCGGGGGTGTGCACGAACTTGATTGGAGCGGGTACGAGGTAATAGTCAACGATGGTATGCGGCAGGCAGCGGCTCGCCGGCCCCTGTTCGCCCGCCTGCATGCGTTTCTTGTACTCGGCTTCAGCGGCCGGCAGCAGCGGGAAGGGAGAACCATCCGCCGTCCTCAACCGGATGACCGGATCCTCGCCAAGCGTTTGACCGACAGGCGGCGCGCCCACGGTGGCCTTCGGATCGGGCTGCCAGAGTCCCGACAGGTCGATCCGACCGTCGGAGAGACGTGGCGCCGGCGCCTTCAGATTGGGCTGACCGTCAGCCGTTCGGGGGATTCTCGGGTCAGGGTAGTGGATCCACTGGGCTGATCCGCTTTCGACGGCGGCGACAATCAGCGCAGTGGCGACGCCAAGACGCAGCTGCATGCGATTCTCCTGAGGCAGGCCGTGGAGCGGGGGAGAGTCTATCAGAACGATCCGGCTACTTCCCGACGAGCAGGTCCGTTCTGTTGTTCTGTCGGAGGCAGAACACGTGGTCCACGAGATGAGCGGCACGCTCGGCCACCGGCGCCAGCCACAACCGGGACATGACTCGGCCCTGATACCGTCGGAGAATCTGGCACGATGAAGTGCACTGTTCCCCGGTGGACGGTCAGCGCGCGAGATCGGATGTCAGATGCGATAAGAACTATGAAGGGCCTGTCGCCCGATTGACGGAACGGCGGTTATCCGATCCCACGCCGCAACGTCGGTCGGAATAGTACCAGCGCTCCCCCAACGCACGCTGTGAACGCACGGCGAGGTTGATTGAACGGCTCAGTCCATTGCGGCCCTGAGAAAGACCCTGTCCGATCGAACCGTAACTCCGTTTACTTCGTCGACGTGTCTGTCAACGTCGCCCGCGTCGGTCCTGGACCGAGCGTCGGCAGCAGGCTTGGACCGCTCGCCCTGAAGATCTTCTTCGGATCGGTCTTCGCATCGAACACGAGGCCGATGAAGCAGTTGCTCATCTCATCCCAGTTCTGCAGCCCCCAGCGGATCTCCTTGGTCGGATCCGGATTGAACTTGTTGGCCGCCGAATTGTCGAAATGCGAGATGCCGATGAGGCGCGTGCCCTTCGGCAGATCGATCGGCTCGGTGAAGACGTAGCCGAGCTGCCAGTTGAAGTCCCACTTCGAGCGGAAGAGCGTCTGCGACTCGCCGTTCGGGAAGACCGCGCGCAGCTCGTAGTCCTTGCCGCGCAGGTGCATGTGCGGCTGCGCATACACCAGCTTCATGTCGGTCATCGCGGTTGATTCGGAGACGACTTCGGCGTTGTTGTCAGCGGCGGGAATCACGAGGTTGCGCGCCGTCGGCCCATATGACGTGAAGTAGCGCGTGGTGTGCGGTCCCTCCGCGAAGACGATCCCGACTTTCGTCCGATCGGTCTGCGGCGTGCCGACCGCCGTGTAGTGGACCTCGAAGACGAGGTCCGATCCCTTCGGGACGAACTTGGCGGAGTCGCCGGACTCGAAGCCCTGCGCGCCGACGCCCGGATTGAACTTGCCGAGGATGTCGATGTCGTCCTGGCCCACCTTCGGCATCTGGGTCGCCGGATACGCCACGCCCGGCACCGCGTCGGCCATCCACTTCGATCCGGGCGGCAGCACCCACACCTCGCCGTGATGGACGACCTTCGAGTTGCCCGGCCGCATCTCCGCGGCCTTCACCCAGACATCTTCCGGAAAGTTCGCCTTCACGAGCATGTACTGGTATTCGATGGTGCCGCGCGCCTGCACCGCGAACTCGGTAGGCATCTCCACGATCATGTCGGGCTTGAGATTCCAACCATCGGTGAAGGTGGCCGGCGCCGGCTTGTCTTTCGGATCGCCCTCCACCGCGCCGCCATCGGCCCATGCGGCCAGGATGTCGCGCTCGGCTTGCGAGAGCCGCGCGGCATTCGAGAACTTGTGGTCGTACTGCGGCTCAACCTGCCACGGCGGCATCTGCTGAGTGAGGACGGCGGTCTTGATCGCCCTGGCCCACGGCCGCGCATCGTTGAAGGCGAGGAGCGAAAAAGGCGCTACCTCGCCGGGCCGATGACACATCTGACAGTGCTGCTGCACGATCGGCAGGACGTCCTTGTTGAAGGTGATCTGCGCTGCGGCGCTCCCGGGTAAACACGCCGTCGCCAGGATCGCCACCACGCCGAGCAGGCAGTCTTTTCTCATCGCAGCACCTCTTGCCGAAACGTGACGATTGTCACATAGTTCGAGGACGACTCCAGACCCTCAGCGCACGGGATCGGATGTCAGATGCGTCGGCGGCGTGAGCATGACGTTGCCGCTGATCGACACGTCGGCCGGTCCGCCGCCCCAGTAATTTCCCGCGGCATCCACTCGGATTGCAGCGGTCCCGACGTTGGCGTTCGACACCGATACGTTGCGTCCGGCATTCTTCATGAAGCGATTGCGGCCACGGCTGCCGAGCGGCCCGCCGCCGAGATCGATAACGGCCGTTCCGATCCTCTTGTCGGCCGGCTGTGTCACCGTGACCGCCGCAATCGGCGTCGCGCCGGCCGGGGCGGTGAAGTCCGACAGCGACGAGTTCTCAACGAGCACGTTGAGCGTTTCGATGTTGTTCGCATTCAGGATGCCGATCCCGCCGCCGAACCCGGAGAACTTCGTATTCCTCACCGCCAGCGTGAACGCCTTCGTTCCGTTGCTCGCGCCGCTGAGCCGAATCTGCCCGTCGAGGTTGCCGGCGGGATTGGCGTTGGCGAGCACGGAATCGGAAATGGACAGCTTGTAGACGCCGTTGGTGGGATTGCCCGCCTCGAGAATCTTGATGTTCGCGCTCGCCGGATCGCGCAGATCGAGGCGCGTCATGTCGATGTTCAGGACGCCGTTTGTCGACCCTCGGTGCTGGATCTCGATCGAGTCGCCGTTGTTCACTTCGCCGACCATCTTCGGATTGAGGACCGTCAACTGCGACACGCGAGCATTGACGACGGGAGCGTTCCCTCCTGTGAGGAACACGGCGCCATCGGCTGCATAGTTGCCTAGAGGCGACACGTTCTCGGCGTGGAACCGGTTCATGGTGAGGGTCACCTGAGACTGATTCAGCGCAATCAGTGTGAATGCGCGCGATCGGACGATGCCCACTTGAGGCGTGAGCGATTCCGGTCTCGGCAGGTTCTGTGACAGGTCCTTGACCACGGTGTCGGTGATCGTGAAGTTGGCGATGGCGCCGCTGTCTGTCAGCAGCATGATGCCTTCGAGATTGATGTCTCGAATCACGTTGCCTGCGAGGACTGCCTGGCCGACGTTCGCCGCAGCCGCTCGTTCGGGCGCATGCATCGTGCAATAGCTCGAGCTGCCGGCGCCGCACGCCAGCAGCGTGATGCCCGCGAAGTGATTCCCCTGCCCCTCGTAGAGGACGAACCCGTCCGGCCAGGGCCGCTCCAGGCGTCGCAGGTCGTTCCCCTGGATCATGTTGTTCGTGATCAGGGTGCCGCGAATCTCGGGACGTGCAGCGTTCACCCCGAAGATCCCGGCACGCGACGCGCCGTCGATATGAATGTTCTCGACGAGGTTGTTGTTGGCGAGCCGAACGGCATCGCCGTTGTAACGCGTCGCGGTTGTGTTGGTGATCGTCGGCCGCGCGCCGCTCGCGGTCGCTTTTGTCACGGGATCGCCGAGCCCCGACAGGCGCTGGCTGTCCTTCAGCTGGATCCCGCCGTCGAGCGGACGCATCGACGGCAGCACGCGGATGGTGTCTCCGGGTTGTGACGCGGCCTCGACCTGCTCGAGCGTGGCGAATGGGCTGCTGCGACTTCCATTGCCGCCGGCCGCGGCATCCGCCTTCACGTACCAGGTGGAGGCGGCCTCGCTCGCGCCGGCCATGGACATCAGAAAGACTGCCGCCAACAATGCGGGTCGCTTCATATGAACCTCCGCGTGATCTGCCAGGCGAACGCGAGGCGATTATCGCTGAAGACAGCTACCGATGCGAAGCTGCCGGTGGATCCGTGTGAACGCGCAGACAAGTACTTGCGCGCCGGGAAGCGGCCCTCGGGAGAAAAAACGAGACCGAAATACGCCTCGCGTTTGACGATGCCCTGGACAATGCCAGTCACCGGCGCAGGCGGCGTCACCACCGTCGAGGAGGGCCCGGTCGGCGTATCCGACGCCGTGCCGCACGCACTCACCAGCGACATCACAGCGCAGAGCGCGACCGTTGTCCGGGCAGGTCTCGTCATGACGGGAATGAGATTTCGGACTACGGAAGCAAGTATGATCCGCGAGCGGTGACCGCCCTATTGACGCGGCGCAATGTCAGTTCGCTGACACAGCGGCGCATGTCGCGCGCCAGCAACATCACTGTTGCGGGCGCGCCACACCCATCCTCCCCACACCGGCGGTGCAGACGCGACGAGCGCGTCAGTGCGTAGGAGCGTCAAGCACGGGTTGCGGGACTTAAAATCCGATCGAGAACGCTCCTCGAAAATGCGCCGACGCGCAACGTAGTGATCCTTAGTGGCTTAGCGTCTTCTCCCTTGGCAAGGGCCTGCACTACAATGCAGCAAATCGAAGTGAATCCGGCACTCAATCCGGCACTCTCTGGATGGCGTGCTGCACTCCAAGTACGAGCACGGCCCGGATCGAAGTCCTCGCGCGTGATGGCCACGTCGATCATTTTCGATTCGATGGCGGCGGACAATCGATACGCGGTTTGCCATCGGGGCCCGTCATTTGCAACGGCCCTGTACCGAAACCAGAACGGTCGAACGTCCAGAGCATGAATGATGCGTGTTCACGGTCACGCAGCGGCCGGCAGTAGTTGATTGTCCAATACATCGAACCGTTCGCGCGGACCACGTCGTTCATCAGGCCCACGATAGACGAAGTGCGCGGCGCCATTGAGAAGTGCCGGTCGCCCTGCTCGGTCCGTCCCTGTGTCTCGATCGTCGGCGGACGAAACGGTCGGCCCTGCATTGCCTGCGCGAGCAGTACCGATGCCCCGACGATGTTCTGGTTCTCGAAGCCGAAATCGACGATTGTTTCATGTAGGAAGTGATGCGCATCATTCCACGCGTCGAGCGGACGGACCAGGATGACGCCGTCTGATTCCGTCCATCGGTAACGCGGATCGAGCGCGATTAGCTCATCGAGCGCTTCGGCAACGGTCTTTCCAAGGAAGGTGATCGTCGGCGGCAGGTTTCGAGGCGGCGCTGGGTCGCCGTGCGCACAGTCGGACACCGATTCGATGCCGGCTGGGATGCCTGCCGATCGCGCCAGCTGCACCGCCATGGTCGGAACGGCGCAGGGGAACAGCGGAACCGCGAGCGTGATGTTGTCAGGAATCATCCGCGTCTCCGTCACCGACGCGGCGCTCAGCACCTCGGCCGTGGCGACGAACGCGATGGCGACGAGCGGGAGTTTCCGAACACAACAACGGAAACGCATCACATCCTCCGTGACTCCCATGTCTCGGTGGCGGCTGAGAGAATTGTGGCGCATGAGGAGGAAGCCCCTCTTCGCCACACGTGACATGGTTCGAAGCAGTCGGACCGTATGCGACGACGCCTTTTCGCCCGATACAGTCTCATACCCGACTCGCTTCCGTTCCAATCTCAGTCGGCACGATCAACGGTCAGTCTGAATGCGGTCACCGTCGTATGCGATTGGTCGTACAAGACCCGCACGGACGAGCCTTGGCCGGGGCCACCGATATAGACGTCCTTTAACTCTAATAGCCTGGAACCTGTTGCGTAGCTGGACACACCGACCAGTCCCTGATCCGGTCGGGTGCTGGAAACGATCGCCAGCTCTATCTCCTCGCTACCCTGCCACGTGAGGGATACGCTCACTCGCCCTGCACGTCGCATCGAGATCGGGAACAGCTGGCATGGCCTCACCCAGGTGCCCAACTTCGGGTGCGTGACCGTGATCGTACAGGTCCATGAGTCTGATGGGCCCCCAATCGTGCCGGTGTAGATGAGCGGCGGCTGGATCTTTCTCAACGTGACATTCATAGTCGTGGAGCCACTGATGCTGACCGGGGTGACCCAATCGCGAAAACCGTCGGCACTCGCGACAACCTCGTCGAACTGGTCTAGCCGGACGCCCGCCTGCACGTAGAGATGGTCGAAGACATATCGGCCGTCCGGTCCTGCCATCGTCTCGATGCCCGAGTTCGCGGATGGAACGTTCGTCTGGAACCTCACCCTAGCGCCTGGAATCGGCGCTCCCGTTTCGACGTCCTGAACGATTCCACTCATGGTGGCCTGTTGGAGAACGTGAAGCGTGATGCTCAGCGTGTTCGATGGGGCGACGACAAATTGCGTGTCGGAATCCTGATAGGGCACCTTCGTGACGTGCACGATGACCGTGAGGCCGAGGGTCAGGTTAGCGAGTTGAAATGACCCGTCCGCGTTGGTTCTTACATCTGCGAACGGCGCTCTGCCCACCAAAGCCCTCACGCCCGCGCCGACGACTGGAACTCCGCCGTCATCGCGCACAACGGCAGACAGTGTTCCCGTTGTGTCTCCAGGCGATGGCGCAGACGCGGGTACTGGAGTCGGAGATGGAACGGTCGGTGAGGTGCTGTTCGCACCGCATCCGCTCGACAACAACGCGTACAGCGCGATGGGAACAAGTGTCCTGCGCGGGTCCAAGGGCTTCATGGTTGCAGTTTATGAATCGAAACAACGCGCCGACAGCCGAGCTATATCAAAAGGAACCGCGCCGCAGCTGTTGCATCAGAACCGCAGTGGCTGTGGCCGTTACACCACAGCCTGGATAACCCTCATGCCGGCATGACTCGTAGTACTCAGCTAAAACGGCCCATACAGAGTCTGATCCGCGCGGAACAATTCGCCATATGCAGCGAATGTTCCGCCCGCTCACTCGGCTGATCGTCGAATGTTTGAAGAGCAGAGGACTTCGAACTATCTAGGACCGACTTTAGTCGAAGAACACTTGTTTTCAGAACATCAGATCGCCAGGACTTGAGGTGTCTGAATTCAATCGGTTACCGCAGAACGATCGCACAGGTTTTTCGAACGAGCACCCTTCTCCCAGGAACGCGAGTACTACGTCGCACGGGTCAGCCTTCGACAGCCGCGATGAGATGCGATGGTGCCAGAACGTGGTTTGGAGGCCAGACGCCTGCGCCTGGCCTCCGGGGCCCATTGCCATTACTGTTCCCTATCCC
>Ga0184628_10001428_pt1 | contig 11810 bp, 11 predicted proteins | sample PLM4_5_b1_FD_133149 | JGI IMG/M metagenome (GOLD analysis project Ga0184628, IMG submission 133149) | Groundwater sediment microbial communities from an aquifer in East River, Colorado, USA - PLM4_5_b1 | ecosystem: Environmental > Terrestrial > Soil > Riparian zone | place: USA: East River...
ATATTTCCGCTCCTGACGATTCCTCTACAGGCGCTGGTGTCTCTCGCCATTCTCGTTCATTCCGGACGTTCGGATCTTGCCAGCTTTGCCCTTGTTGCGTCGCTTCTGATGACGGTAGGACAGATGAGCTTCTTCGATGGAAGCGAGATCCTGGCCCAGGATCGAAACCATCAGATTCTGGAACTGGCCGTGGCCAGTCCGACGCCGTATTCAAGACCGCTGATCGCGCGTATTCTTGTTCTTACGGCCATGGGTGCTGCCGGATTTGTCGAATCGTGGCTCATCGCGCGAATCGTCTTTGGGATCCACGTCGTGGTCTATCACCCGATTCTGTTCCTGGTTACGGGGAGCTTCACGGTATTTGCCGGGGCGGCAACCGCATTGATTACGACAGCCGTGTTCTGCCTTACTCGGACGACACGCACTTATCAGAACGCCATCAGCGGCCCGCTTTACCTGCTGAGTGGAGTGTTGGTACCCATTCCGTTCCTCCCCGCTGTGCTTCGTCCGTTGAGCCGGTTCATCTATCTGTTCTGGTCTGCAGACCTGCTGCGAGATTCGATGCGACCCGGGATTCCCGAATCCGTTTTGCCACGACTCTCCGCGATTCTGGTGCTCGGCCTTCTTGGAGGTGCAGTAGGTGCATGGCTGCTCCGGCGGATGCTGAACAACCTCAAGCGCGATGGGACGCTGGGACTGTCATGAGCGTGCGACGCGTACTTCAAGCCGGGTTCATGGTCGGCCGGAAGGATATCGCCATCTTCTGGTGGAACTGGAAGGTGTGGCTCACCACATGGATTCTTCGAATCGTGACAAGTGCAGCCACCTGGATTCTTCTGGGCCGTCTGATTGGATCTGAAGAGCGCGTGTACTTTCTGTTGATCGGCAATGCCGTCATCGTCGGGCCACAGGCGGCGGGATGGGTGGTGTCTTCGTCGACGTGGGATCGATTCGATGGAACCTATCCCATGCTCGTCGTAGCGCCCACCAGCCTTGCGCCCGCCATGATCGGCCGCACTTCGATCTGGCTGATCAACGGTATCCTGACGTCGCTGGCCACCTTCGCAATACTTGTGACTTTATTCCGGTTTCCACTGCGGATGCCAGATGCCTTGTTCGCACCGTTGATTGTTGCCGTGGTGTGCGCCAGTTCGTATGGGTTCTCGCTTTTCATCGGTTCGTTTGTGATCCGCATCCCGTCGACCCGGAACATTGTGCACAATCTTGCTACGACGATGCTCACCGCCTTCTGCGGCGTCAGTGTTCCGATTGCTTTCTGGCCCGGATGGGTTCAAACCGTCACGACGATTCTTCCGGTTACGCACGGATTACAGTCGATGCGCCTCCTGCTCAATGGGGGATCGCCGGCCGCGATTGTCTCTGGTGTGCTGTTCGAAGCCGCAGTGGGACTGGCATGGCTCACTTTGGGAATTCTGACGATGGATCGCATGGCCGATCGCGGACGCCGGGATGGATCCATTGAGTTCGTATAGAAAGGAATGTTGTGACGATTGCCATTCAAACGCGTGGACTTGGCCGAATCTATAAGAGTGTGCAGAAGGGAGCCGGAGACATCACCGCTCTCGAAGACGTTTCGATGGATATCGAGATTGGTGAGGTTCGGGGACTGCTCGGACCGAATGGCGCAGGCAAAACGACGCTGGTTAAAATCCTGTCGACTGTGCTTTTGCCGACCAGCGGCACGGCATCTGTCCTGGGTCACGATGTCGAACGCGAAACGGCGGCCGTGCGGCCGCTCATCGGAATTGTATTCGGTGGCGATCGCGGCGTGTACTGGCATCTGACCGGCCGCCAGAATCTGGAATACTGGGCGGCGTTGTACGACGTGCCGGTAAAGGAAGCCAACCAGCGTATTTCGAGGCTTCTGGAACGCGTGGGACTGGGAAACCGCGCCGATCATCTCGTTGAAACATACTCGCGGGGTATGAAGCAGCGGCTGCATCTGGCTCGAGGACTCGTTGGCGGCGCGCGCATTCTGTTTCTCGATGAGCCCACCATCGGGATGGATCCACTGGCAGCACGGGATTTCCGGAACCTTGTGCAGGAATTGCGCGCGGAAGGCAAAACGATTCTGTTGACGACTCACGACATGGCCGAAGCGGAATCGGTGTGCGACCGGGTGGCACTGATCGACCATGGGCGTGTGATTGCGGTTGAGACTCCAAGGACGCTATCTCGACTGATCACTCAATACGAACGCATCGATTTCGAATGCGATCATGATGAAGTGCTCAATCCATTGCGTGAGATTCCGGGAGTGGCTTCCGTCATGCCGCTCCCCGAAGAGCGGAACTTCCGCATCGATCTGTCGAATGAGTCTGCGGCTCGAACCGTGCTGGAAATGTTGATCGCCGCCGGGGTGACATCCATTAGGACTTCCCGTCCCAGCCTGGAAGAAGTCTACGTACACATCATTGGTGATCGAGGATTGAAGATTCGCTAAGAGCCGGACACAAGTCGGTTTCCCGGAAGCATTCGCCACTGGTCCTTGACCCGAAATTGCATTTTGTTTCCTCGAAAACCAAGTAGCATTTCCGGACATGCCACTATCGGATCTTCTGAAGCTGAGCGGTATTGCGATTGTCCTCATTGGACTCGCCTTCCGTCTCCGTCCGACTCTCGTTGTTGTTACGGCGGCCCTGGTGACCGGCGTGGCGTCGGGACTACCTCTCTTCAGTGCGGCAGGGAAGACTGGCATCGTCGACATGCTCGGCAAGGGTTTCGCCGACAACCGGCTGATGACGCTTTTCATCATTACGCTTCCGGCTATTGGATTGGCGGAGCGCTACGGGCTGCAGCAGCAGTCCGCCGTTTGGATCCGCAGGATCCATGCGGCCACTGCCGGGAGACTGTCAGCACTTTATCAACTCTTCCGCGTCGTTGTTGGTGCTCTTGGCCTGCGGCTGGGTGGTCATGCATCGTTCGTTCGACCTTTGATTCTTCCGATGGCCATCGGGGCGACGGAAGCGAAGGGCGGGAAGGCTCCCGAGCAGTCGATCGAGAGAATCAAAGCGGCGGCGGCGGCCTCGGAAAACTATGGCAACTTCTACGGGCAGAATCTGGCGCCGGTCCAGGCGGGGATTCTTCTCGTGTATGGAGTAATGAAGGGTCTGGGCTACACAGTCAGCCTTTGGGAACTTGTGAAATACACCGTGCCAGTGGTCGCCGTCTCACTCGTTCTGGGGTTCATTCAATTTGAATTGCTGGATCGCGGCATTCGCAGAGGCTCGAAGGAATCCCAATGATCGACGCGATCTTCAGTCTGGAAACGATTTACATCCTGACGGGATTGGTCCTGCTGGTTTTCTCCTTCATCACATTCCGCGATCGGACGAATCCCCACCGCCTTGCCAGCGCGGTGTTCTGGTTGCTTCTGGGAGGCATATTCGGATTGGGCGGCGTGATTCCCAATTGGCTGACGGGCATTCTGGTATTGGCGCTGGTGGCTCTCGATGGTGCGGGGCGCGTGGGCCGAGGACGCGATCAGCCGGACAAAGCGAAACAGGACCGGCAGGCAGATCGTTTGCGCAACCGCATCTTTGCCCCCGTGCTCACGATTCCGCTGGTGACCTTCGCGTTCGCCATTGGTTTCCGCGTCATGGGGTCGGATGCAAGCAGAGGTGCGTTGCTGGGACTGGGCTTCGGTGGTCTCGCCGCGATGGTTGTGGCCTTGAAAGTCACGCAAGGTACAGTGCGGGAGTTGATGCACGCGGGCAATCAACTCAATGAAACCATGGGAACGGTGAATATCCTTCCGCAGTTGCTCGCCGCACTGGGAGTGATCTTCACGGCCGCCGGTGTTGGAGACGTGATCGCGGGCTTTATTCAGCAGATACTACCGGGGAACAACTTGTTCCTTCTGATTCTGGCGAATTGCCTTGGCATGACTCTGTTCACCATCGTCATGGGAAATTCCTTCGCGGCATTTCCGGTGATCGCGACGGGAGTGCTGGTGCCGCTGATCATCCGGCCCTTCGGCGTCGATCCCGCAATGGCGGCGATCATCACACTGACTGCCGGATCCAGCGGCACCCTGATGACGCCAATGGCGGCGAACTTCAATATCGTACCAGCAGCGCTTCTGAATCTCCGCGACAGATATGGCGTGATCAAATTCCAGCTGCCGTTTGCAATTGCCATCTGGTCTTTTCACGTCATTCTGCTGTGGGTACTTGCAAAGTGAGTGGTTCGTGTCTGGACCTCACGCCGGAAACCCGACATGTTGCCTCAGCTCGAAGCCGTTGCCCTCGGGGTCGCGGAATGTGGCGACACGATCCGGGACGTTGGAATCCGCCTCACGAAGTTCGATCATGTTTCCTCCGTGCTGCTCAATCAATACCTTCATGGGTTCGATCTGATCTACTTCGAGATTGAGCCCGGCATGAGACAGAGGCGTTTCATCCATGTCACCGGGTGACAGGATGTGCAAAGCCAGTTCAAACGAACCGAAGTTCAGCGTGGTCCATCCCGAAGATGAGAACGAGGGCGAGACTTCAAAGACCGACTCGTAGAATCGCCGGGCACGCCCCATGTCGTACACATAGTGAATGAAGATCGGTTTGCGTCCATTCATGGAAGTTTACTGATGAGTCTCATTTAAGGCTGTTCTTCTGTAAATCGAAACACCTGCTTCGGCCCCGCGCTGTGATGAGTGTTCCATTCCGCTTCGAAAGTACCGTCATCGATCTTGTAAACACGAAACAAGGGCAGTGGAACGCACATCGAATGCAGGGGGCAGGGTTCGGCAATCTTGAGTACCGCCTGCGGTGCGAGAGATTTCAATTTGGAGATCAGCTTGTTTTCGCGGCTGGTGAACGTATGCATAAGAGAAGTATAGCCAAACGGACCTCTTCTGTCCGAGGGACGGCAGATAAAGAGTGTGGGAATCTGGTCGGGTACCATATTTTGAGGAGGAGTTTGATGATCGAGTTACGGTTTCGCATCCGGAACAGCGTATTCAATTCGCCGAACCCTGTGCGCCGAGCAACGATACGTCCGCTTGCCTTGTTGTGTCCATCCGTTGAAGAAGCCGCATTGCTGGGTGAAGTTGACGAGACCGAACGTCTGACTCCGCGCAAAAACGTCTTCAATATGTCGACTCCCCGAACCGGCCCTGTCATTGAAGGATTTGAAGATTGCGCGCTGGGTGAATTCGTCAAGGCCCAGCTCGAAGCGCTGGCTCAGAACGGAGAGCCACCGGCCCGATGCGAAGTTCACGGACTCGATCCATTTCTGGAGCTCGCCGAACCGGAAGAAGCCGAGCGGCTTCGCGATCTCATCAGTGTCTGCGAGTTCCGCGCCCACGAATTTACGCCGGAATCCGCAGTGCGGTTCCTGAAAGACAGCGGCTTCTTTGACGAATACATCATGGTTGGAGTAAAACGGGGAAACGGCTGGCGCCGCTCCCGCTGCATCACAACATTTGAAGGAAGACCCGGCGACGCGGCGACCATCCTCGGACATCTGGCGGAATATTTTGGAAAAGAGCAGCAGGATGACAAACCCCACGACGACAGAAAAGCCTGATTCCAACAGTCTCGAAGGCATTGAAAGAACCTGTCCGAACTGCGACGCCCGGCTTCATGAGCAGAAATGTGAATTGAAATGTCCTCAGTGCCACTACTTCAAATCCTGTAGCGACTACTGACTCGACTTCAGCATCGCCGACAACATCACCGCAAACGGATAGCCGGGTTCCTCCGCCAGAATCTTATCCAGCGCCAGCTGGGCTCCCTCGATATGTCCGGCATCGTACAAGCGGCTCGCGGCAATGTACTGCGTATTTATCTCCTGCAAATGAACGCGCTGAATCCATGGATCCGTATTCCCCGGCTTTAGCGGTACCGGGTCTGGACGACGGTAATCCTTCAGAAATTCCTGCAGCATCGGAATCACCGGCTCTGGAGTTTGAGGGACGTTGATCCAGCCCAGCACCTTCTCTTCGATATCCGGGTCACGGCTATGTGCCAGCAGACCGGCGAGCGCCCAAAGGTCTTCCTGGTAGTTCGGAGTCTTGCCGTGCACACGCATCTCTTCGTAAATCAGATCGCTCGATGTCGTTTCGTCAACTTCAACCAGGAGCTGAAGCCATCGAAACGGAAGATCTTCATGCGCGTGCGAGTGCAGGCTATGTAGCATGTATCCCCGAGCCATTGGCCATAAAGATCGAAGTGCCGTGTATGCCCGCGCCTCCAGGTCTTCATCCAGCATGGGTTCGGAAACGGCATAGGCAAGCACGCGCGCACTGATAGAGGATCGAATGTGCGAAAGCACTGCCAATGCCGTTTCCGCAGATGCCCTGTCTTCGGGTGATTGAGTCAAAAGCTCGGCGATTGGCCCGAGCGCGGGACGGCCCGTTTTCTGAAGATCTGCGATAAGTTTGCCGGCAGGAATTCCGCCGGTTTTCCAGGACTCGATCATGGCGCGTGCTTCGGTTTCGCCGGAACCTGTACCGCTGAGAGACTGCAGCCGTTCAAACAGGTAAGCCGTGTAAGTCCGAACCACAACGCCGGCATTGCGGAGATCGTAAAGGGTGTTTTCAAGCGCGCGGATCACTCGTTGCGCCACAGAGCGTGTTGCCGGATCCACGCCGAGGGCGGCAACTCGAAGTTCGCCGGCAAGGCATGCCCTCAACTGGAGATTCTCTTCAACATGCTCCCGAATGCCTTCATCGATGAGTATGCGGAATTCCTCGTCTTCAAAGGACGCACGCTCCTCGTCAATCATCCGGTTCAATTCGTAGAGAATGAAATCATCCGCATCGACGAGGAAATCAAATCCCGCAATTGCTTCGGACAGGATGTCGACGCTTTCTCCGACTGAAATTTCTCCGCCTTGCTTCTTTTGCCCCTTCGGTATCGGCATGTTGTTCATGCCCGCTTGAAGCGGACTTCGCCTTTGTCGGGTTGTATGCTGTCGATAAAGACGGAAATTACGCTGCCAGGTTCGTCACCACCGGGGATTTGCAACCTGCCTCGCAGATAGCACTCTTCCAGTTCGATATTACCTTTCCGATCCAGAACGACGGCACTCATGGGTTGTCCCATCTTCTCATGCGAAAGGTACTCCAGTATCCAGTAGTTCGTGGATCGATCTTCGATGGCGCGAACTTCCTGCTCCGTTGCTTCTGCGTTCGCAAGAATACGCAGCAGTTCTTCACGATCGTATGGAACAGGCTTCCCCTGAAGGAACGCCGTGAATTGCTGCTGCGTGACCAGATCCGCATAACGGCGTATTGGAGATGATGACTGTGTATATGCACTCAAGCCAAGTCCGGAATGAGTGCCCGGAGTCAGCGAGAGCCGCGATCGTTTGAAAGTCTTCCGCAGTTTTTCGAATGCGATGGGATCCATGGAGGCCGTTTCTGCAGGAGCCGATGCATCCCGGGATTCCTGCGTTCGATAGATCACCGGCACGTTGTTGATGGACGCAAAGTCTGCCGCCAGGCCGTTGCTGAGAATCATCAGTTCACTGACAAGAAGCCGCGAAGGCGAATTCGGATCGAGCTTGCCGACATGAATACCGGACCCATCCACATGAATCTGGAATTCTGCGCGCCGAATCGTGATCGCTCCACGGGAAGCACGTTCCTGCTGCAGCTGCAGGGCGATGGCGTGCAGCGTTTTCAGATCGGAATCGCCGTCACTTTGGATGAGCCGGTCCGCGGTATCGTAAGAGAGCCGCCGGCTGACGCGAATGGTGCTCAGAACGAGACGATAGCCAAGCCGTATCCATTGGGTGCCTGACGCTTCGAATTGCACTTCCACGGTGAATGCCGGCCGGTCTGCGCCTTCACGCAGACTGGCCAGATCCGTGGAGAGGCGATCCGGAAACATGCGCACCGTATTGGCTGGAAGGTAAATTGTGGACGACCGTGACGCCGCTTCGAGATCGAGCGCATCCCCTTTTGCGACGAAGGCCGACACGTCCGCGATGTGGATTCCCACGGTGATCGTGTCGCCTTCCCGTTTCAACGTGATGGCATCATCGACTTCGAGCGTGTCGTCGTCATCGATGGTGAATGCGGGAACATCGCGGAAATCGAAGCGTCCGACCCCATATTGATGTGCAGTAAGAACGCCAGCCGCAGACTCCACGTCCGCTGGAAAAGCCTCGTCGATCCCGGCCATGACCAGGAATCGGTCCTGGCGGGGATCGACTCTGCCGGCCCGTCGCAGAATGTCATACGCCGCTTCGCGGGCGCGGGCGGGTCCGGCAAGCTCTTCCAGGAGTGTTCCGGCTGGATCCCCGTTGCTCTGGCGCATCCAGTTCTGAATCCTGTCGAGCAGCGGTGCGACATCCGGAGTCCCATCAATCGACTTGCCATGGAGAAGTCGATTGAGCGCTTCTGCAAGATTTCCCCGGGCCTGTTCGTGTTCGAACTGGCGGTCGCGTCGCGTGCGTTCGGTTCCAACCTGGTCTGCAGTCCTTGGAAGAAACTGGGTCCCTTTGCGGCGAAAGTACAGTGTGTCCTCGGAGAGCGATCGAAATACAGCGGACACGGATTCCGGCGACGATTCCGAAAAAAATAAAGTGGCCAGTTCTGCCGATGTAAATTCCCGTTGGTCGCCGCCCAGGGAATCCCAAAGGAGCTCGACGTCCATTTCGATCTGCCGGTTCTGAATTTTTTCCGACAGTTCGCGCGCATAGCCGGGAAAGCCATCTTCGCTCGCCTTCTGGTGAACGACGACGACGCGATCTCCGGCAATACTGATATGCCTGCCTCGGGGATCGACGACTTGAAGCCGGTCACGCTCCTGTTTTCGCACGTATCCCACCTTCAACTGATCGTCGTCGAGGAATTCGATGATCTGGCCTTCAAGAAACATAACGGTGATAATCTGACTCGAACCTCAAAATCATTATGTCAAACCAAATGCTCAGTCCGTTAACGGCATCCAGCCTCAAAATCAAGGATCGGTCGCAACTGGAGGAGTTCCTGTCGCGATCGGACGCCCGAAAAGTGATACGGGCGGCATCGTTCGAAGAAGTGTTCTTCGTCATCAAGAATATTGGTTTAGCCGACACGCTGGAACTCCTGCCGATTGTCACGGGCCGTCAGGTGTGCGGTTTTATCGATCTGGACTGCTGGCGCAAGGACATGTTCGTCCGTAAGCCGTTCATGGAATGGATTGCGGCGTTCGTGCAGACGGGTCCGGAGGAAACCGCGAAAGCCCTTATCGGAATCGATGAAACTGTGCTTGCGCTCTTCCTCAAGGATCTCGTCCGCGTTTATGAAGTGGAGCGCGACGATCCGCCCGATATTGCTCAATTGATATCCACTCCGGATGAGCGATTTGCAGTGGAGCCGGTGGAAGATGGAGAAAACTCTTCCGCTGAAGCTTCCAGTATCGGGATGCTGATGCTGGATGCTCTGTTCAAATTCAATCCGCACCTGGGAACTCAGGTTCTGACTCTGATTCGCTATACATCCCGGCTCGAACTGGAGGAGACCGCGTTTGATAACAAGACCCGGCGTCTGGAAGTGCACGGATTCGTCGACTACTATGACGCCCTTTCGATCTATGCCGGCTCGGTTGGCGGAGGTTCTCCAATCGCTGCGGATCGCGATACCACCACAGAAGATGTTCCCGGTGAAGAAACTCCCGGAAATCTTCCTGCCGTGTTCGCGGAATCACTCGCGGGTGGAGAGTTCCTTCTCCAGGCCCTCGAACACATTACGGATCCGGGGGAAACCGACAGGCTCGCACAGGAACTTACTGCCCTGGGAAATCGTATTCTTTCCGCGAATCTCGTCAATCTGGGCGAATTGGAAGGTATACGTCCGGCGCTGGAGGAAATGCGTGACACCCTGACGATCGGGCTCGAGCATCTCACAGACAGCCATCCCGAACGCGCGCCGGCAATTTTTCGGAAGAGCTACATGCAGACTGTCTTCAAGGCAGGATTCGATCAGATGGCGGGGCTGCGAGATCGCGCGGACGCGCTTCTCGCGGTTCCGGGAATGCAGATATCCATGCTGGACGCTGGCGATCAGGAATTTCTGGAGGGGCTGCGCCGTTTCAAGCCTTTGGTTGTGGAAGATTCCCGCTATCGGAACTTTCGATCGATTGTCGATATTGAGAAAGCCCATGGACGTCTGCTCGCGCTTGAAGGTATGGTTCGGACTTTTCTTGAGGGCTTTTCTCTGGTCCCTGCGTCGTTTGCCCGTGCCTTCAATACGGCGACGATACGTATCGCTCTCTATGGCAATTTTGATATTGCGCCGTTGACCGGAGCCGAACTGACAAAATTCCTCGAGCAGGGCTTCACCCTTCCCGAGATGGATGTGCCCGTCGCGCTTCGCCCCTTTGCCGAACAATGGTGGAACAGTTTGCGAACAGAACTGGAACCACTCGTCGGAAAGAAGGTCGACGTGCGCTTCATCGAGACCGTGAGCGTCCAACTTTAGTTTTGGAGGAGAATCCCTCTCCTGAAGGGAGAGGTGGACCAGCCAACAGGCTGGGCCGGGTGAGGGGTACCGAATGAAAGACAATCCACTTGTCGACGGTCTGTCTCGCAGGAGATTTCTTGCCGGCCTTGGCGGTCTTGCCGGTACGTGTCTTCTGGAAACTTCATGTACAAATCGTGCGCAGTCCGGAAGTTCCAGCCCGCGTCGAGTCGATGTTCATCAGCACATCTGGCCGCCGAAGTATGTCTCCATTGCGAAGCAGAACAACGTCACGATCGTTCCCAGCAACGGATGGACGGTTGAGAAGGCGCTCGCCGACATGGACCAGGCCGGAACCTCGGTCGCACTCACATCGATCACGGCTCCCGGACTCTGGCTTGGAAACAAGGATTCGTCGCGCGAAGCGGCCCGCGTGAGCAACGAGTATGCGGCTCAATTGATGCGTGACCACTCCGGACGTTTCGGCATGTTTGCAGCGTTGCCGCTGCCGGACGTCGATGGCAGCCTGCTCGAAATCGAATATGCATACGACACGCTCAAGGCGGACGGCATCTGCATGTTCACGGTGTACTCGAACAGTGCCGCGGGTATCGAAGACCGGTTCCTGGGAGACCCGATGTTCACACCCATTTTGGAAGAGTTGAGCCGGCGCAAAGCTGTCGTCTATACGCACCCGAAAGAAGCAGAGTGCTGCATGAATCTTGTGCCTGGCATTCCAGCGACGATGATCGAGTATGGAACGAACACGACGCGAACGATCGCGAGTCTGATCTTCAGTGGCGCCACCAGCCGGTTTCCCAATATCCAATGGATCTTTTCGCATGCGGGCGGTACGACTCCGTTCCTGATCGATCGCTTCCTTTCCGGAACTGCCGAGGAAGTTGTTCCTGGCATCGTGACGAAGGGAGCGGGAGGAACCGGCGTCGTTGGAAGTAACCGGCCGGTGAATGTTCCAAACGGTGTCCTCCACGAGCTGCGGAAGATGTACTACGACACCGCGCAGACCGCGAATCCCATCGCCATGAAGGCACTTCGCACGTTGGTTCCCGTTTCTCAAATCGTCTTTGGAACGGACTTTCCGTTTCGAACGGCAGTGGAAACGGGCAAAGGCCTGGATACCTGCGGAGTCTTTAGCGTTGAGGAACTCGAAGCCATCAATCGACGAAACGCCGGGAGGCTTCTGCCCCGCTTCAAGGTTTAGGAAAAGTCGGGGATACACCGCATTGCATATGCATCCCCGGCCTCCTTTTCAGTTCAGACCGCTGATTGCAAGTTCGATCGGATGCTCGATGCTCACCTTGAGAGTGAACTCGCGCTTCTCTCCCGGTTTCAAATTGACGCGCCAGACGAGCTTGCCATTTTCCTCTCGTGTGATTTC
>Ga0184628_10001429_pt1 | contig 11803 bp, 7 predicted proteins | sample PLM4_5_b1_FD_133149 | JGI IMG/M metagenome (GOLD analysis project Ga0184628, IMG submission 133149) | Groundwater sediment microbial communities from an aquifer in East River, Colorado, USA - PLM4_5_b1 | ecosystem: Environmental > Terrestrial > Soil > Riparian zone | place: USA: East River...
GCAAAAAGCCGCCCCCGAAGGGACCACATGAAAACAACTAAACAAGGTAGGGACAGCCCAACAAGGTAGGACGGCAGAAGTCCAGGTATTCCCTGACATTTTGATGCGTTTGCCCTGGTGCAAACCCTCCTGTGCCGGCCTAAACCGCTCCCGGGACTCGCGCCGATTCTTTGAATCGAAGTAGGCGAGGCTCACCTATAATTCTGTTCCGTACCATTACGGTGCATGAACTGCTGGCCTGCGCGGCCTGGCGTTGAAAAACACCCCTGTTTCACGGCCTTTCCCGGTTTCAGTAACTTTACGGAAGGGCCTGCCCACCCCCCGCGAACAACGGTTCAGTCGCTCGACACCTCGCGCTTTTTCTGCTATTAATTTTACCCATAACTAAGTATTTGCCTTAGGCAGTCACCATTGAATTTGAACTGGAGTAAGAGGCTGAACACGCAGAACGTCCGCCGCGTCTGTCGGCTGGCATTAATCTCATGAAAGAAGGTCTTTTGTTTTTTTCTTTAACCCGCCCCGGCGCGACGCTCACCTCCAGGCTGGGGATGCGCCGAGTGCTCGAAACTGCACTTTGCGTGCTTATCGCCGCAAGTATCACCAGCCAGGTTCGTGCTGCCGGGTGCGCAACGGTCCCAACCAATTTGGTCAGCTGGTGGACCGGGGATGGAAATCCCGCCGACCGGGAGGGAACCAATGACGGGCAGTTGCAGGGAGGCGCGACCGCCTCGGGTGTCGGCCTGGTGTCCTCGGCCTTCGGTTTCAATGGCAGCACGGCCTATGTCCAAATTCCAGATTCCCCTTCCCTGCGCCCCGGCGTTTTTACCCTTGAGGCCTGGGTCAAATTCACGTCTTTGAATTCAACCACCTCAGGCAACGCGCCTCAGGGCCGGCAATACATCATTTTCAAACAGAACACCCGCTCATCCAATTTCGAAGCATTTAACATTTACAAAGACCGAATTTCGAATGTTGACTATTTCCTGTTCGGGGTCAGCTCCGCCTCAGGCCAGGGGGCCGAACTGCGGTCGACGATCAGCATCTCCACCAACGTGTGGTATCACGTCGCGGGGGTGCGGACGGCCACCACCGTCCAACTCTATGTGAACGGTCAGCTCCAGGGTCAGGCCAATGCGAACTTTGCCCAGGACTATGGCAATTTCCCGCTGTATTTCGGCACGACCGGGCAGACCTGGGACGGAAAGCTCGCCGGCCAATTGGATGAGGTTTCGCTCTACAACCGTGCGCTTTCGGCGGGTGAAATCGGCGCCATTTTCTCTGCCGGGGCTGCGGGAAAGTGTTTTGGCCTTTCGATCGTCTCGCAACCGCTAAGCCAGACCAACATCCTGGGTGGCACCGCGACCTTAACAGTCACAGGGACGGGCGACCCGCCCATCGCCTATCAATGGCTATTTAACGGTGAGCCCATCCCGGGAGCCGTCGAGACGAACCTCGTTCTTACCGGTTTGCAGACGACTAACGCCGGCAACTATTCGGTCGTGTTGGTCAATCCGAACCAGTCGGTGACCAGCTCCGTGGCCTCGTTGACGGTTCTGCTTCCCCCGGAAATTGCGACCCAGCCGCAGAATTCCACAAACCTGATCGGCTCCACGGCAATTTTCAGCGCCACGGCAGCCGGCAGTGCGCCGCTTTCCTATCGCTGGTTGTTGAACGGCGCCGGGCTGACCAACGGACCACGGGTCACCGGCGCGACCTCCCCCGCTCTGCAGATTACCGCAGTGCAATTCACCGACAGCGGCGCTTATTCGCTAATGGCCAGCAACCCTGCCGGCGTTGTCACGAGCGCAGTGGCCCTGCTGACCATCACCGGACCGCCGGGAATTGTTACCCAGCCCGCCAGCAAACAGGTTGCCCTGGGGGGCACAGCCTCGTTTGCGGTCGCCGCCTCCGGCACCCCGCCGCTTGGCTATCAATGGTTCCGGGGGGGACAGCCCCTGGCCAACGGAGGAAATATCACTGGAGCCGCCACGCCGGTTTTGACGATCCAGCCGGTGCAGGCCGCGGACGCAGGCAATTACTCGGCAGTGGTCAGCAACAACGAAGGCTCCGTCACCAGCCTGGTGGCGGCGCTGACCATCAGTTTTCCGCCGGTGATCATAGCCCAGCCCGCAAGTCAGACCGTCAAGATGACCAAGAACGCCAGCTTCCAGGTTTCGGTGACGGGAACCCCTCCATTCTCCTACCGTTGGCTGTTCAATGGCGCTCCTTTGAGCGATGGCAGCCAGGTCGTCGGCTCAGGGAGCAGCAACCTTTTGCTCAGCTATATTCTTCCCGCCAATGCCGGCGGTTATGCGGTAGTCGTAACCAATCTCGTGGGTTCTATTACCAGCGCGCCGGCGGTGTTAACGGTTGATTTCGCGGGCGAATGCACCGCCGTGCCCTCCGGTCTGGTTGGCTGGTGGCCGGGCGATGGCAGCGGCAGGGACATCGCGGGCACCAACCACGGCACTTTGCTGGGCGGTTCGACCGCCACCTCGAATGGCGTTACCGGCCTGGCATTCGATTTCGATGGCACCAACAAATATGTCCGCATTCCTGACGCTCCGGCCCTCAAGCCCACCAACCTCACCGTGGTTTGCTGGGTGATGTTCGACAACCTCGACGCGCCCGGAACCAGTCCTTACGTCGGGCAACAGTACTTGGTTTACAAACAGAACACGCGCGTTCAGGATTTTGAGGGCTATGTGCTCAGCAAGGACCGCACACATGCCGATATCATCCTTTGGGAAGTTACCTCTGCCGCCGGTCAACTGGTGCGCATCGATTCCGTCTCCCCCGTGGCCACCAACGTGTGGTATCACCTCGCTGCCGTGCGCGGTTCCAATTACATTTCGCTCTACTTTAACGGCCAACTCGAAGCGCAGACTTCCGTTAATTTCCCGCAGGATTACGGAACTCTGCCGGTTTACTTCGGAACCTCGGGCCAGGCCTATTACGATCGCCGGCTGAACGGGAAACTGGACGAAGTCATGCTCTTCAACCGGGTGCTGTCCGCCGAGGAAATTACCGCGCTCTATTCCTCAGGACCCTTTGGCAGCTGCAAAGGAACCAACGGCATCATTATCTCCTCGCAGCCGCAAAGCCAGGCGGTTCAGCCCGGACAGGAAGCCAGTTTCTTCGTCGAAGCGACCGGCTTGGGCGTGTTGTCATACCAATGGCGTTTCAACGGCACCGTGATTCCCGGCGCTACGGAATCCAACCTCCATCTCACCAACGTCCAACCGGAGAACCAGGGCCAATACCAGGTCTACATCAATGACATTACCGGCACCCTGCTCAGCGCTCCGGCGAGCCTGTCCCTTGCCGCGCGCCCCAGCCTTTCGAATGCGCGAGTGCTCGCCAACGGCCTCTTCAGTTTGACAGTCAATGGCTCCGCGGGTGCGGTCTATGCCATCGAAGGTTCGCCGGACGTCGCCGCCTGGACCGAAATCGGCACGGTGAGCAACGCCACTGGACAAGTGGACTTCATCGATCCGGCCAGCGGCACCAATGCCTTCAAGTTCTATCGTGCGCGGGTAAATTAGCGCAGGGAGCCGGCAGCTTCCCGCTTCAAGACACTGTTGGCGCCCGGCCATGGCCGGCGCAGGCGAACGAGTGCCTTGTCATCAATTTTTGCTGAAAGTTTGGGTTGTTTAACCAGGCCAAGGTGATACAAAAATCCGGCAGGACGCCTTCCTGCGTTTTTGCGGGAGGATGTCTTGAACCTATGCGCCGAAAACAAGCCAATGGTCCCGGAGCCACTTCTTCGGGAGAGATTAATCGTCGACATTTCCTGGCCACCGCAGTGACGGCGTCAACCGCTGTGGCGATCACCGCCGCGGCCGCAGACGCTTCGCCGGACGTCCGGCGCCAGCCCCCGGTGCAGGCCGCCTCCAAAGGAAAGCTCCCCACCGGCAAAATCGGCAAGCTGACCGTGAGCCGGCTGATATCAGGGGGTAATTTGATCAGCGGCTGGGCGCACTCGCGGGACCTGGTTTATGTGCCGAACCTGATGCGGGCCTATAACACGGAGGACAAGGTCCTTGACACCCTCCAGTTGCTCGAAGAACACGGCGTCAACGCCATCATCGCCGATCCGATCAAGAAACCGAAGGAGATCCTCTCCCGTTACTGGAAGGAGCGCGGAGGAAAGATCCAATGGATCGCCGAGGGCCACCCGGACATGGACGATTGGAAAACCAATTTGCAGCAGTCCATCGACTTCGGCGCCGCCGCAATCTATATCCAAGGCGTCAAGGCGGACCAGTTCCTCAAAGCCGGACGGCTCGAACTGGTCGCCAAATGCGTTGATTACATCAGGTCCCAGGGTGTCCCCGGCGGCATCGGCGCCCACAAGCTGGAGGTCGTCATGCAATCGGAGAAAGACCGCTACGGCGCGGATTTCTACGTCAAGACCCTCCACCACACCGGGTATTGGTCGACTCGCCGGCCGGAGCAGACCGAGGACGTCGTGGACTGCCGCACCGACAACTACTGGGACCTGGATCCGCAGCGGACCATCGCCTTCATGCAGGAAATCGAAAAGCCGTGGATTGCCTTCAAGGTGCTCGCGGCGGGCGCGATCCGGCCCGAGTCGGGCTTCAAGTATGCCTTGGAAAATGGTGCCGACTTCCTCTGCGTCGGCATGTTTGATTTTCAGGTCGAGCAAAATGCCGCGCTGGTGCGCACCCTCGTCCCTCAGTTTCAGAACCGCGAGCGCGCCTGGCTCAGTTGAGAACCTCACCTGCCAAACCCGCTATGCCGCTAACTGCGCTTCGCTGCATAAACGCAGCACGCTCGCCCGGGTATTGCCTCGCCTTGCCTGCCGCCGCCCTCCTCCTGGTCCTGGCGCCGGCACTCACGGCCCAGGTCATCACCATCGATAGCTCCCCCGGCGCGCGCGCCCAAACCGTCGACGGTTTCGGAACGTGCCTGTCTGGCACGCAAGGCGAGCAATCCTGGTGGCGAGCCCTCTACTTCGACGACCTGCAATGCAGCATCGTTCGCATGGATTTGACGCCAGCGTTCAAAGCGCCGTTTACCGGCGTCAACGGCACCTTCAACTCTCCCTGGTACCATAACAATCCGGGCTTTCCCGGCCCGCAAACCAACAATGTCCGGGCCTACACCAATGCAGCGGACTATGCCGCCAGCTACAATGGCTGGCGGGCGCCCATCGCCGTCATGGGCCCGGATGTGGATCGCAACGCGACGAATTTCGATTTCAGCCATCCGCGTGTCCGTGTCGCCGGTGCGGTTGCGCGCGAGGGCATGGCGCGAACCAACCAATTGGGCGAATTCAAGTTGATTGGCTCTTACTGGTCGCCAGCGCCCTGGTTGAAAATTTCATCCGGAAACAAATCTCCGAGCTGGGGAGGCACCCCCATGCCCGTCGCTGGCACTCCGTGGCCTTTTGTCTGGTACGATAATTTTGCCGGCGGCCAACTCGACACCTCGGGTATCGCTCGTACCGAGTTCGACGATGCGTCGCAAGGCGGGGCCGGTCCCACCAGCGCCCTGACGCAATTCGCCCGCGGGGCGGCGGCATTTGTTCGCGCCTTCCAACGAACGAACAACGTGCGATTTTACGCGATCAGCATCCAAAACGAGGTCAATTTCGAAGAGTTTTATAACAGTTGCACCTATCCGCTCTCGGCGCCTTACCTCGCGGCGCTCAAAGCCGTGCGCGCCGAATTCGACAAATATCCCGACTTGGCTCCGATCCGGATCATGGGACCCGAGGATTTGCTCGGGGGTGATATTTGGGGGCTTTGGCAATATGGCGGCGGAAGTTCCACCACGCACAAGAACCTGCAGTATCTGCAGAACATCGGAGCCGACCCGGCAGCGGCGGCAGCGGTGAGTTTTTTCTGCATCCACGGCTATGCCAGCGACGGCGTAAATGCAGCCAACGCCAACCCGGCGTTGTGGGATTGGTGGGCCAATGGGTGGAGCACCAGCCCCAAACCGGGAATACCAGCAAATGTCAAGGGCTTCACCGGTTACCACAAGAAATCCTGGATGACGGAGACCTCTGGCGAGAACCCCGCGTGGCTTTATCCCGATCCGGCCGACGGATTCCCGAGCGAGGGGGCCTGGGGCCTCGCGCTTCGAATTCACCAGGCCCTCACCACCGGCCAGGAGAGTGCCTGGGTCTATTGGCAGTTCAGCGACGGAAGTGCCGTCAGTGCCTCCACCCTCACCGATTCGTCACGCGGCACAAATTCGGCCAAATACACCGCGGCAAAACATTTCTTCCGCTACATTCGCCCCAACTCGGTTCGCCTTGGGGCAACCGTAACCGGATCGACCAGCCTCCTAGCCAGCGCGTTTCTTCACGAAACCAACGCCACCCTGACAATCGTGGCGCTCAATACGGCCTCGAACTCCGTTGTGGCATCCGTCCGATTGCCCGGTCAACCTGCCGGCATTGCCAGCCTGCGCGCCTTCACCTCCAGTTCGGACGGCTATTGGCAGTCTGCGGACCTCGCCATTACGAACGGCACAGTTGCGATAGCCGTTCCGGGATAGTCAGTCGCCACCCTCTATGGCGTCGCCCCGCCCGCCCTCCAGGCCAAACTCGACGGCCCTGGATCGCTGCTGCTCTCCTGGCCGAGAGCCGCCGTGGGTTATTTTCTACAATCAAACTCCAGCCCTGACGACGCCGCGGGTTGGAAGAACGACACCAACGCGCTTTCGGTCGCCGGCGGGATCGCCACGGTCAGCGTGGACGTCACCGCCAGCCCGCGTTTTTATCGCCTGGTCTTGCCGTAAGCCTCCCGCCTGTCGTTTATTTTGACGACATGCCTGTCTCCGCCCCACACTGTAATATAATGCTCCAGAGTCTCAGGTTGTGCAGAGTCGTCTTTCCGTGCCGCATGGGGCTTCGCAAAGCAGCAGGGTGGTTCCCCTGCCTCGGTTTTGGTTCTTGATTTGGGGTTGAGGTCTGGGGGTGCCGGAAGTCCGGCACCCCCTTTTCTTTCCTTAATCAGGCTCCTCGTGCCCTCCAGGCGGCAGGCCTGCGTCTTGTAAACTCCGCCCCGGCTGCTACCGTATTGGTTAATGGCCGACATCGTCCTAACCACACTCAACGCCAAGTACATCCATCCGGCGTTCGGCCTGCGCTACCTCTTCGCCAACCTCGGCCACCTGCAACCCCGGGCAACCCTCGTTGAATTCGACATCAATCAGCGGCCAGTCGATATCCTCGAGCGCCTGCTGGCCCATAACCCTAAAATTATCGGATTCGGCGTCTACATCTGGAATGCCCGGGCAGCCACCGACCTCATCGCCCTGCTAAAACGCATTCGTCCCGGCGTTACCGTGATTCTGGGAGGTCCCGAGGTGAGCTTTGAATCGGAGGATCAGCCCATTTGCCGGGCCGCCGACTACATCATTTGCGGGGAAGCCGATTTGAAATTCGCGGAAGTTTGTGCCGCAATCCTGGACGGCCGCCCCCCAGCCCAGAAGATCATCCAGGCCGAACTGCCCGATTTCTCCCGGCTCGCCCTGCCCTACCACCTCTATTCCGACGACGACATCGCCAACCGCATCCTCTATGTGGAAGCATCGCGAGGCTGCCCTTTTACCTGTGAGTTTTGCCTCTCGTCCCTGGACATCCCCGTGCGGCAGGCTCCGCTGGAGAATTTCCTCGCCGCCATGGATCACTTGCTCCAACGCGGAGCCCGTCAGCTCAAATTCGTCGATCGCACCTTTAACCTGAATGCCAGGGTAAGCTCCGCCATTCTGGAATTCCTCTGGAGTCGTTATCAGCCAGGAATGTTCTTCCATTTCGAGATGGTCCCCGATCGTCTTCCCGAGTCGTTGCGGGAAATAATTCAACGGTTTCCGCCCGGTTCGCTCCAATTCGAAGTTGGCATTCAATCCTTCAATCCCGAAGTGGGCGCGCTCATCCAGCGGCGGCAGGACTATCAAAAACTCGAGGAGAACCTCCGCTTCCTGCGGGAGAACACCGGCATCCATATTCATGCCGACCTGATCGTTGGATTGCCTGGGGAGACCGTGGAGAGTTTCGCCGCCGGGTTTGACCGCTTGGTGGCGCTTCGGCCCCACGAAATCCAGGTGGGCATTCTGAAGAAGCTCCGCGGCACCCCTATCGCCCGCCATGATGGCCCATGGCAAATGGTATATAGCCCCGAGCCACCTTACGAAATCCTCCAAAACAAGCTCATCGACTTTCCCCTGATGCAGCGCCTCCGCCGCTTCGCCCGCTATTGGGATCTCGTCGGCAACAGCGGCAATTTCCGCCAGACACTGCCTCTGCTCTGGACCCAAACCGCGTCGCCGTTCGAGGCCTTCTTGAAATGGAGCGATTGGCTTTACGATCAAACCGGCCGCACGGACAGCATCGCCCTCTCGCGTTTGGCCGAGCTTTGGTTCCGCTATCTGACCACCAATGCACGCCTGGATCCGCGCGCGGTTGCCGCAAAGCTGTTGGAGGATTATGCAACGCCGGGCAGAAGCGATATCCCGGGCTTTCTCGAACCGCACCTGCCCGAAGGCTTTGTTCCTGCTCGCTCTCGGGCCAACCCCGTTCTCCGATCCAAAGCTCTCCCGAAACGACAGTCGAAGCACCTGCAATCTCCCTGAAAAACCGATAACCAGGTCCGCCCATAGATAGGTGTTGCGCTGCGTTGACACTGTCTGGGATTGGTTTGCAGGCTGAAGGTCTGCCACGCAAATTGCGCCTCCAATACCCCGGTGCCATGTATCACGTCATGAGCCAGGGGGACCGGCGGGAGAAAATTTTCCTCAATGACGTGGACCGGGAGGATTTTGTCCGGACCCTGGCCGAAGCCTGCGAGAACACCGGGTGGCAGGTGCATTTCAGATCATCACGCCGGGGAACTGCACCTTGCGCTTGAGTGATGCTTTGGGAGTTCTGAAAACAAACTCAAAATACCTTCCCGATGGCTTTTACGCCGTCACACCTTATCTGACAGTCAAGAACCCAAAAGAAGCGATTGCTTTTTACAAACGCGCGTTCGGCGCACGTGAGCGGATGCTGATGCCCATGCCGGACGGCCAAGTCGCCCACGTCGAAATCCAAATCGCGGATTCCATCATCATGCTTGGCTGTGGATGTCCCGACCACGGCGGGGTGTCCCCGCAAACACTGGGAGGTTCGCCCGTAAGCCTGGCGTTGTGTGTGCAAAGCGCGGACAATATTTTCAACCAGGCCGTCAATGCTGGAGCCACCTCCAAAAAACCCGTCGAGAACAAATTCTGGGGCGACCGCGCCGGTTCGCTCACCGATCCATTCGGGCACACATGGCTGCTGCTCGCGCATGTCGAGGATGTCCCCCCTGATGAAATGAAAAAGCGGATGACGCAGGCGTTCTCGACCGCATCCGCGAAATCGTGACCTGTCCGGCAACGGGCGCAAATTCGGGCGCGTGAACCGCTTATCAATGCTAATAAAAATGCGGTTCCAAATTTGGCTGCGGTTTATAATTTGATACGGCCAACCCAGCGCTTACTTTCGGCAATGCACTTCCGTCGAGACTTCAATGGAAGCGGGCGGCTGGGTGTCGGGAATCTCGTAGGAGACCTCGCTCAGAGGAGCGGATGGTTTCACCTCGACTGTGCATTCAAACGCACAGTGGCCGAAGTCCTATCGTTCGGAATAGAATATCAGGTCGCGACAGGAACTCATCACGCCAGTCTGTTATGAAACTTTTCGCTAAGGATTTCAGTTTCGGAATCGCTTCCGGTTTATTCACTCCCGCTTGCTCGGCACGGCCAGCCGGTTGCTCGCGCCGCAAGCTCAAGTCAGCGGCTGCGTCGCTTTTCGCCATAATCTCCTTTTGTGCGGCGTCACAAGCCCAAACGTTCACGCTCGTATACAGTTTTCCCACTTACGCCAGGCCCGGCTGGTACGACCGGCCGCTCTTGTTGGGGCAAACCTTGTATGCTTTCGGCCCGGGCACTCACAACCGCGGCTCGATTTTCCGGGTCAATACCGACGGCACCGGTTACACCACCATCAAAGACTTTCCGCCTACGGTATCCAGTGGCACCAGCTCCACCAATAGCGACGGCGCCGACCCCATGGGGGGAGTAATTGGCAGCGGGGACAGCCTCTACGGCACCTGCGCCTTCGGCGGGCTTTATGGGTTCGGGACCGTATACTCTTTGAAGACTAACGGCACCGGATTCACGGTGCTCAAACATTTCGCCGGAGCTCCGGACGGCAAAGATCCTTACTGCGAACTGCTCATGGTCGGCAACGTGCTCTATGGCACTACCGCCGCCGGTGGCAGCTTCGGCAAAGGCACCGTCTTTCAAATCAATCCCGACGGCTCGGGCTTCAATATTCTAAAGAGTTTTGCCGGCAGTGACGGGATGCTGCCCCTCGGCCCGCTAACCTGGTCGGATGGTGTGCTCTATGGGACTACCCTGCAGGGAGGAGCCTCGCTCAGCGGCACGGTCTTTTCCCTTCTCACTGACGGCGGCGGCTTTGCCACGCTCAAGGAATTTGACGGCCAGCAGACCGGCGGTCCCCGATACAGTCTGGTTGTGTCCGGCAGTTGGATTTACGGGACCACCGAAGGCGGCCCCTCGCCAAGCCTGGTTTACCAGCTCAGCACCGATGGTACTCAGTTTAACGTTCTAAAAGCTTTCTCGCCGGTCGACCCGGTTTCCTACACCAACGTCGACGGTTCAGGCACGCAATCGGGACTGGTCGGCTCCGGCGGCACGCTGTTTGGCAGCACGCGCGCCGGTGGCAGTTATGCGAGCGGAGTTCTCTTCGCAATGCAAATGGATGGCTCGGGTTATACGGTCCTGAAACACTTCTCCGCCATGACGAACAATGGGTCGGGGAATTATCCCAACAGCGACGGGGCAGAGCCTGGGCGTTTGAGCCTTGCAGGTTCGACCCTTTATGGGCTTACCAAGTATGGCGGCGCGGCCGGCGTCGGCACTCTCCTCTCCCTAAATATCGCGCCGCGAATCCAACTCCTCAGCCCCGGTGCCGGCGCGGGCGCGAACGGTTTTAGCTTCGACATGATCGGCTTTTCGAACCAGGTCGTTTCGGTCCAGGCCTCCGCCAAATTGGCCCCGCCCGCATGGCTGCCCCTGGCGACCAATACCATCGGAGGCAGCCCGCTTCGATTCACCGATCTGGATGCGACGAATTATCCGCACCGTTTTTACCGCCTCGAGGCACAGTAACAGTCGGCCACGCCGGCTTGCCTCGGACCAGTTCGCTCTTGCAAGGGTCGGTTCGACAATCGACAATCCGCCGGCACCCTGGAAAGGATTTGGTTGACATGGTGTTGTTTCTGAGTTGCACTGTCGCCCATGGCCAGACCTTTGCGCATTGAGTTCCCCGGCGCGGTTTACCACGTCATGGCTCGCGGCAACCAGGGACAGAAGATCTGCGCCGATGATGCCGACCGGGAAATGTGGCTCGCGACGCTGGTTCAAGCCTGGCACCGAACCGGGTGGCGCCTCCACGCCTGGGCACTGATGGGCAATCATTATCACCTGTTGCTGGAAACCCCCGAGCCCAACCTCGTCAGCGGCATGAAATGGCTCCAGGGCACTTACACTCAGCGTTACAACGCCCGCCACCGCCAACGCGGCCATCTCTTCCAGGGGCGCTACCGCGCGGTCCCCGTCGATGCCGAGTCCGGGCTTTACTTTCAGACCCTCAGCACCTACATCCACTTGAATCCGGCACGCGCCAGGCAGATCCGCATCGGTGAACAAAAGCTCTGGCAATACCCGTGGAGCAGCTATCCCAGCTACGTGCGGCAGCCACCGCCGCCCTGGCTCA
>Ga0184628_10001431_pt1 | contig 11789 bp, 6 predicted proteins | sample PLM4_5_b1_FD_133149 | JGI IMG/M metagenome (GOLD analysis project Ga0184628, IMG submission 133149) | Groundwater sediment microbial communities from an aquifer in East River, Colorado, USA - PLM4_5_b1 | ecosystem: Environmental > Terrestrial > Soil > Riparian zone | place: USA: East River...
GCCGCGCGGCGCGGGCGCCATCGTCTTCGCGGATTCCGGCGAGGTGCTTCGTGTCGTCGATGCCGGCGTCATGGATCGCGCCGCTGCCGCGTGGGCCGGACGTCCAGCGGGCGAAGCGGCCAAGGGCATGGTCGAAGACGTCGATCAGTGGACGGTCGGCGCGCTCAGAACGGTCAAGCCGATCTTCAAGTACTCGTGGCCGGACGGCCAGCAGGTCTACGTCAATGGCAACACGGGCGAGGTGGTGCAGTACACGACGACCGCTTCACGCGTCTGGGCGTATCTCGGCGCGATTCCGCACTGGCTCTACTTCACCCCGCTTCGCAAGCACCAGGCGGAATGGTTTTCGCTCGTGGTCTGGTCGTCGCTCGTCGGCACGATCACGTCGCTCGCCGGCCTGGTGATCATCGTCTGGATGTACTCGCCGCGAAAGCGTTACCGGTATGCCGGCGCCCCGACCAGCATCCCGTATCGCGGCTGGAAGCGGTGGCACGCGATCTGCGGCATCTTCTTCGGCGTCGTCGCCACGACGTGGGCGTTCAGCGGCCTGCTGTCGATGGGGCCGTTTCCGATCACGAACCGTCTGACCGAGCTGACGGTGCCGGCGCCCGCCGACGGCGGCGGTCGTCGCGGCGGCGGACCGGGCCTGAATGGGGCCCTGCGCGGCGCCCGCGCGCTGCCGCTGTCCGCCTACGCGGAGCGTTCGCCGGCGGATGCGATTGCCGCCGTTGCCGACTTCGAGGTCAAAGAGCTCGAGTGGACGTCGTTTGCCGGGGCGCCGTTCTATCTGGCAGCGAATGGCCGCGGTGGGACGCGCGTGATTCCGATGCAGGGCGATCCGAAGCCGACGCACGATCCGGCGGAGGTGACGCGCATCGTGCGCGACGCGATCGGCGGGAACTACGCCGAGCTGCGGATGATCGATCAATACGACGCGTACTACCTGGATCGGCATCGCGAGCGTCCGCTTCCCGTGATCTACGCCCGCCTGAACGACGCCGTCGGCAGCCGGTACTACGTCGATCCGAAAACCGGCACGGTGGTGGGCCAGTACAGCGCGCGCGGCTGGGTGAACCGGTGGCTTTATCACGGGCTGCACTCGCTCGATTTCCCCTGGCTGTACAACTACCGGCCGCTATGGGACATCGTCGTGATCAGCCTGATGCTCGGCGGAACCGCGCTGTGTGTCACCTCGATCGTGATGACATGGCGCGTCCTGGCACGCAAGCTTGCCGTGGTGATTCGGACGAGGTTCCAGCTTCCCGACGACGACCTCGTGCTCGACTGGCGCGGTCCCTACAAATAACTCAGCCACCTACCGCGCCCAGTCGCCTTGATGCGGGCCAGCCACAGGCAGATTGGGTACAGAACGCTCACGGCGGCGAACGTCACCGCGTACGCCACCCAGAGGTCCCATCCGTAGTCCGGCGGGAAACCATCACGCGAGGTTCCCAGCGTTGGCGGCGGGAGCCACAGGAACGGCGCGTTCCCGTAGCGCAGCCAGGTCAGGCCGACTGCCATCAGGTGAATGATCGGAATGTGCAGAACGAAGTAGAGGAGAGGCACCCGGCCGAACACGACCAGTGGATTGCGGTCGCCGGCGCGCAGCCGCTCGACGCCGGCGAGGAACAACATCGCCGGACCAAGCGTCATCAGGACGAACGACAGGGAAGGCGGATACTTCGTCGTGTTCAGGAACGAGAGCACGGTGAACAGCGGAGTGCCCTGGCCCTGCCACGGTCGAGGGTCGCCGTAGATGTTCAGCGCGCGGATCAGCACGAAGGCCGCCGTCAACGCCACGCCGAGCCGGATCAGCAACTGGCGGCGCCGTTCGACCTCCAGTTCGTAGATTCGACCGAAGCAGAAGCCCGCCGCCATCACGCCAATCCACGGCACGAGCGGATAGGCGACGATGACCGGCGGGGCCGTCACCAGTAGTCCCTGCACGTGGAGGATCCGCCACAGCCAGCCGAGGCTGCCAAGGGAATCGGGCCGCACGGCGTCGAACAGGTTGTGCGCGCCGATCATCGCGACACTCGCGACGAGCAGCGCGCGATACGGCAGACGCACCAGTGCCGCCAACGCAATCATGCTCATCCCGAGCGCCCAGAACACGAGCAGGATGAACGGCGGGCCGCTCACGTCGAAGAAGAACCCGGCGCGCACGACGGTGAACTCCAGGAGGACCAGCCACAAACCGCGCGTCAGCAGGAACCGGGACAATCTCGCGGGCCCTGGCCGCAGATACGCCCCCGCACCGGCGAGGAACATGAACACCGGCGCGCAGAAATGCGTGATCCACCGGGCCATGAAGATGGCCGCCGTCGTCCGGCTGAGATCCTCGGGCTGGAACGCCATCGCCGCGGCGTGGACATAGTCGCGCGTGTGGTCGAGAGCCATGACCACCATGACGAGACCACGAAGGATGTCCAGCGACTGCACGCGTGCGCGGCGCGCGGCGACAACGGCCTGGGCGGAGCGGACTGAGGCGGTCATCTCGTTCTTGAACGATCGGGCGGGAATTTGCGTCAGAATTCTTACATGCCGGCACTCTCCGTGGGCGGGTCGCTGCGCCAGGCCCTTTCACCGGTCATTCGCCTGGCGGCGCGCCTGATCGGGCGTGAATCGGCGTGGGAGCGCCTGGCGGTGCCGGTGCCGGCTCGAGCGTTCGGGCCTGGCTCGGAGCGGCCGTTTGCTCAGTATTTCGAAGGGGAAAGCCGCGTACAGGTCGGGTCCATCGAGGAAATCGCGGCGTGGCTGCGGACCTGCGAGTACGTCAGCGACCTCGAGCTGTTCCAGAAGCGCGACTACTGGCAGCATCCGAGCGTGTTCGAAAGCCTCAAGCGCGGCGACTGCGAAGACTTCGCGCTCTGGGCGTGGCGCAAGCTGGCCGAGCTCGGCGTCGACGCCGAGCTTTGCGTGGGACGGGTGATCGCCAGCGCGAGGCCGGACATCGAATACCAGCATGCCTGGGTGGTCTACCGCGTGGGCGGGACTGCCTATCTTTTCGAGCCGGCGGCGCTCATGCCCTCGAAAACGATTCGGCCGCTGTCAGAGGTGATGGACGAATACGTCCCGCACTTTGCCGTGAACCACCGCTTCGAGACCAACGCCTTCGTCGGCTGTGCAGTCGACTCGCACCGACCTGAAGGCAGCCGCCGCGCCGAGTCCCTGTAATAACATGTCGGGTTCACGCCCCGACCATGCTGGCTCCATTACGGGAACTCGAGTTCCTCAAGTTTCTCGAAACCCTCGGTCAATACCTGCGGTCGACCCGCGACCCGCGCAAGGCGCTGGCGTTCGCGCTGCGCGAAGGCCGCGCGTTCTTCCAGGCTGACAGCGGGTGCATCGCCGTCGCCGAGGCCGGCGAGGCCGACGCACGCGTCGTCGTAGCGCTGCCCCGCGACGACGACTGGGATCTCGCGCACATCGCCCGCTTCATCCGCCATACCCGGCCGCCGGTCCGCAGCGACGTGGTGCTCGCGCCGATCCGCCGCCGCGGCGCGGCGTGGGGCGCGCTGGCGTTCAGGCGTCAGTCGCCGCCGTTCGACCATGATGACGGCCGGCTGATGGCGCGCGCCACGGCCGTCGTGTCCGATGCCATCCAGGCGATGGATCGCGAGCGGATGCTCGAGGTCCGCGACCGCATCGACCGGCGGATCATGGAGCTGCTCCATCCGAAGGATCTCTTCTACCAGATCCTCGACGGCCTCCGTTCGCTGACCCACTACGATCACTCGTCCGCCCTGTTCATCCGCGAGCGCGGCGAAGACACGCTGCGCCTCGTCGCCGAGCAGATCGCCTGGACGAAGGCGCGCAGCCGGCACATCGGGCTCACGCTGCCAATCGACGCCGAGCTCGAGCCGGCGCTCGCGTCGGCCGAGATCTACGGCTTCGATCGGCACGGCGACGGGTGGCAGGCGTGGACCGGCAAGCCGGTGGCGCGTCTCGCCGAGCTGCTCGACTACAACCGCGATGGCCACGACGGCGGGCACGCCCGCGAGGCGTCGATGCTGTGCGCGCCGCTGGTGGCGCGCGACGGCGTGATCGGGCTGCTCAAGGTCGCGTCGCGCCACCCGGGGCGGCTGACGCCGTTCGACGCCGAGCTGATCGATCGCTTTCGCTCGCAGGCCGCGGTGGCGATCCAGAACCTCACGCGGACCGAGTCGTTGCAGGCGCGCATGCTGACCGCGGAGCGGAAGCACGCGATGGCCGACCTCGCGCGCACCGTCTCGCACGACGTGAACAACGCGCTCGGCGCGATGCTGCCGCTCATCCAGCAGATGCAGGCCGACCTCCAGGGCGGCCGGATGGACCGCGCCGTCTACCTCGAGGACCTCGACCAGGTGCAGAAGTCGGTGCAGGCCTGCCGCCGGATCTTCGGCGGCATGCTGTCGTTCGCGCGCGGCGGCGCCCGCCGCAGCCACCACGGCGAAGTGTCGCCGGCCCTCGAGACGACGCTGGCGGTGCTCAAGGACGGCATGCAGCGCCGCGGCATAGACCTGGTCGTCGAGACGGTCGACGATCTGCCGCCGGTCGCCTGCGGCCAGAGCGATCTCGAGCAGGTGTTCCTCAACCTGCTGACCAACGCGCGCGAGGCCAGCTCGCAGGGCGACCAGGTGACGGTTCGCGTCGAGCCGCAGGAGGAACGGATCGCCATCATGATCGCGGACAGCGGCTGCGGCATCGCGCCGGAAGACCTGCCGAGGGTCTTCGAGCCGTTCTTCACGACCAAGGCCAGCGGCAACGGCCTCGGGCTGTCGATCTGCCGATCGATCCTGTGGGAGATCGGCGGCACGCTCAACGTGCAGAGCGAGGTGCGCAAAGGGACGCGCGTGCTGGTGACCGTGCCCTGGGCGCCGGCGACCTACGCGCGCGCCACGCCATGAGAGACGCCGCGCGGATTCTCGTCGTCGACGACGAGACGGGCATGGTTCGGGCGGTCGAGCGCGTCCTCGGCGCCGCCCACAACGTCGTCGGCAGCCACTCCTCGCCGGAAGCGCTGACCATCGCCCGCCGGTTCGATCCCGATCTCGTCATCCTCGACGTGAGGATGCCGGAGATCGACGGCTTCGAGCTGATGGCGCGGCTGAAAGCGGAGCTGCCCGGCGTCGATATCATCGTGATGACCGGCAGCCTGGACGACCTCGATCAGAAGTTGATTCGGGCGATCCGGGGCCGCGCCTTCTATTTCATCCAGAAGCCGTTCGACCGCGAGGTGCTGCAGACGCTGGTCGAGCGCTGTCTCGAGCTGCGCTGGCGCCGGATCGAGAGCCGGCAGCACGTCGAGCGGCTCGAGCGCGAGCTGGCCGATGCACGCGTGTTCCAGCAGCGGCTGCTGCCGCAGCCGGACATGGTCATCGACGGCATCGCCGTATCTTGCCGATACGAGTCGTGCGTGGAGCTCGGCGGCGATCTCTGCGACTACGTGTCGATCGGTCCTGGCCGGATCGCGCTGGTCGTCGCCGACGTGATGGGCCACGGCGTCTCGGCGGCGATGCTGACCGGTGTCGTGAAGTCGGCGTTTCGCGCGTCCAGCCCCGACGGCTACGAGCCTCGCGCCATGGTGCAACGGCTCTGGAGCAACATGGAGGCGTTCGGATCGGAACGGTTCGTGACGCTGATCGCGGCCGTCGTGTCGCTCGACGAGCGCCGCATCGATTACGTCAATGCCGGTCATCCCGCCGGCCTGCTCGTCGCCGGCGCTGGAGGCATGACCTCACTGTCGAGCACCGGCCCGCTGGTCTCCTCGGCCCTGCCCGATTGCACGTGGGAACAGCGCTGCGTTCCGTTCGATGCGGGCGACCTCCTGCTCCTCTATACCGATGGCGTCTCGGAGGCGCTGGGGGGAGACGACGACGCGATCGCGCGGTTGATCCAGCAGCATGCGGACGCGAAAGAATCACTGCTCGATTCGATTCTGGCGCACGCCCGGGAACAGCTCGGCGGCCGTCCCCAGCCCGACGATCTGACGCTCTTGAGCGTGCGGCGGTGAACGAATCACGCGGACGCCAGCAGGCTGCCGCATGCCAGCAGAAATCCTCGGAGCGTTCGAGCCCTGCGCTTCTTCACACGCACCTCCACTATCGTGAATGGCCTCTTCGATCGCCCCAGGCTTTCAGATTCAGCGTGAACAGCGTGTCGGCGGGCTGATAGCCAAGCTTGTTCAAGATCTCGGCGTCGCGGCGCGCGACGCCGGCGTGTCCCGGCGGCTGCTGGCGGAAGCCGATCTTCCGGTACTGATTGATGAACGCGACCCGATCGTCCAAGGCGATCTGGTGGTCCGCCTCGGGTGGGACGCGCTTCACGACGACGTAGGCCGTCGAGTCGTCGGAGCCGCGATGCTCGTACAGATCGTTCAGCAAGTTGTCGAGGAAGGACCAGCCGAACCTGGCGCCCCACAGACTGGGCGGCACGAAGAAGTCGTCGCTCGTCCACCCGACGTTCGGTCCTGACTCGGTCACCGCCGCGATCGCCACTTGCACCGGCACGCGGGTTTCCTCGTTCACCGACAAGTCGACGAGGTTCTGGTACAGGCGCCGGCCGGCCCAGTTTCTCGGCTGTGTGGATCGCGTCTTCCACCACATTGCCGCCAGGCCATCCGGGTCGCCTTCCTTCAGCGGCTCGATGTGGCCCCGTTGCGGGACGCGGCGCTCGGAGCGGGCCTTGGACACATCATCCGGGGGGCCGGGAACCGGGAATCGGGCCTCGATGAAACGCCGGAAGCCAGGGCTGTACATCGCCGACACGATCGGCCACCAGAACCGGTAGGACGGCGCGGTCGCCCATCGGGCAAACAGATTCACCCACCCGAGATTCAGCGGATGATCCCACCAGTCGTCCAGTTCGCAGGCGATCCAGACATCCTCCATGATCTGCGTCATGCGAATCACGATCGCCAGCACGTCGTTCGAGATGACGACGTTGCTGTCGACCTTGGCTGCCTTGCCGCCGGCAATCGCCGTCGTCGCGAAATCCAGTTCCGGAAACGCTTCGCGCAGGATGGGATGATTGACCGCCTCGTGGAGCTGCCGTTCGAGCTCGGCGAGGCGCCCGGTCATCTCGAGGACCCGATCCTCCAGGCCCGGAGGGGTCGGACCCCAGCGGTGCGTCGCCTCGACGAATACCCAGTCCGAGGTGACGTCCGACCGTCCGTCACTGGTGTCGACGGACTGATCGTCGCGATGGCCGCTGGCCGGCTCCGCGGCCGGCGGAACGAACGCGAACACTTCGCCGGCGGCGTGCAATCCGAGCCGCCGGTACGATTCGTACTGCGCCTCGTCGTAGAACTGATCGCCGGTCGATTCGTGCGGAAATGCGCTGTTCCTGCTCTTGTACTGCAGGATGTCGGGCGGTTCGTTGCCGGTCAGCGATGGTTTGACATAGAGGAGGATGCCGCGATCGGTCTCTGAGTAATGAATGGCGCCGATGGCGACATGCTGCTTCGCCATGCCGTCCGGGCCCGGCCGGAGGGGCGCGACATCAATCGAGATGTCGACGCCGAAATCTTCGCGGATGCGGCGCAGCGCGTTACCGAGATCATCGAAGGCCACCGCGTGGTCCTCGCCGCAGTCGGACAGAAGGATGTATCGGCAGTGCCGCCGGACCAGCTCGTAGAGCGCCAGGTTCTCGAAGTGGCCGCCGTCCGACAGGTGAACGTCCCTCATCGGCTTGGGCACTTCGTAGCGATCGGCAATGCACTGGATTTCTCCGGATGCCGATGTCATCGAGAACATTTCGCGGAAAAACAGCACGCCGGGCCAGCGGCGTGGATCCGGCGCGGCCGCAGCGGGGTGACGGACCCAGATGCCGAGACGCAGGTTCAGCGCGGTCATCAGAAATGACACGGCAGGACCAAGCTCGACCGACAGCGAGCCCATGCTGGAGTTGAAGGCCGCCGCCGACGCGGTGATGGCAGAACCGAGTGTCAAATCGGTCGGCGACCAGTAGCTCCCGACGGAAAACCCTTCCTTCGACAGGACCGCGCTACGGGCGCCGCGGCCGAGCGTTTCGATCGTGTCGCCGCTGAGATCGTTGGCCGCGCAGCACACCAGATGCAGCGGTCGCTTCCCGAGGCTGTCAAGGTCGACGTCGTCCCCTTGAAGCGGCTCGGTCGCCCGGTTGGCCGCGGCAGGCATGCCAGGCGCCTTGTTGCCGGCACCCGTGAACGCCCGCGTTAACCGGTCCCGATAAAACGCGTGCATGCCGAACGCTGCCGGATTGATGAAGAGCCCGACCGACAGCACACCCAGCATCGCGGCCGTCGCGGTGTACCAACGCGTCCAGTCGGTCGCGCCGGCGGCGACCAGCAGGCTGCCGACGACAGCGGTCGCCAGGATGATCGTCAAATAGGCAAGTGTTCGCGGCAGGTAGGCCTTCAGCTGCGTCAACAGTCCGGCATCCTTTGGAGGCCGGAACGCAACCGCGATCCAGTTGCGAAGAGCCGCGAACGCACCGCCCGCGGCAATCGCCGCCGCCGCAATCCATTTCGTCGCTTGAATGGTGTTGATGACGACGTGCCAGACGACGGCGAGGGCCAGCCACGCGACGGCGAGCCCGAGGATTCGCATCAGCACGCGGTCGAACGCCGACAGCCATTCGGCGGGCGGCGGCCACGCGCTCACCGCGAATAACAGACGCAGGGCGATCAGCGTCAGCGCGGCGGCGAGCCAGACCAGCCCGTAATCGAAGACATGAAGAGCGATGGTCCAGTAGACCTGTCTGATGGACGGCTCGAGGCCGACCAGCACCCACCACAGCCTGAATTCCGCTGGAAAGTCCGCGCTCGTCCAGGGACCGCCGGGAAGATAGAGCCACACATCGGCGATGTCGCCGGCGCGATAGAGGGCGGACACGTACCACTGCCCGACTCCGACGAGACCGAGCGCGACGGCCGAGATAATCAGGTAGGTGCGCCAGCCACGCCCGCCCTTTTCGGAACTCTGAGCTTTGCCGGAACTCTGGGATCGATGGGTCTGCCACGCCCATTCGAAGAAACCCAGCGTCAGCAGCGTGATCGTCACCGTCATGTACACGGTCGCGCGCGGCGTCTGAAATGCCAGCGGGAACGACAGGGCGAGCCAGGCGACAACCGCCACGCCAACGACGCACAGCGCGATGACGAGCGCCGGAATCAGCCCGGCAATGACCGCAACCAGGGCTCTCCAGGTTTCGACCTCGAAGAATCCCCAGCGCGGCGACAGAAATTTCGAGAACTCGCGAACATGACGCTCGGCGTCTGACTCCACGCTGCCCGGTACGCGGCGGCGCGCGGCCTGAGGGAAAAACGGCCGCCGGTTTTCCTTCCGGTCCGCCTGGCGCGCGGTCAACCAGGCCGACCACAACGCGCCGACGTAGCCGCCGCCAGACACGGTCGCCATGTAGTCGATGAGCGGCAGCAGGTTGCGCTCGTTCAGCCCCTGCAGCAGTCCCAGATTGAACGTGGAGGACCGGATGCCGCCGCCGGACAGGGCCAGCCCTGTGACATCGGCCGAGCGAAACGACACCTTCGGCTCGTCCGTGTTGATGTTCTCCGCGAACTTCGGATCGTCGCGTCGCGATGCGTTCTCGTCCGAGAAGATGTCGTTGTTTTCGGCTTTGATCAGCTCGGGAAACTTTCGGTCGCTGCAGCCACTTCGCGCTGGCGCCGCCGGATTCGAGGCGCCGTGATGCGCGGTGCGCCGTGCCAACCATCGATTCGCGCCGCCAAGAATCAGGGCGGCTGTCGGCAGGGCCGCCAGCAGGAGACACAGGAATTTGGTCATCGCCCACGCTCGCGCGCGGACGATGTCGCCGGTGACCGGATCCAGAGGTTGATTCAGCTGCCGCCAGAGGAAATGGTTTTCGAGGCCGTCGCTGATACCGGCCAGGATCGCGAACAGCACGATCGGGACGGCCACCCATGCGGCCGCCTCGGCAAATGCCGTCGCAAACAGCGCGAGCGCAATCCCCAGCCCGACGTAGGCGACGATGAACCGCGTGTCGCGCTCGAGGGCGTTCTTGGCGGTCTGGATCAGCCCTTTCTCATTCCACTCGGAGAGAATCGCTTCGGCGGCACTCCGCGTCGGCGGGAGCTGCAGGCTCTGCATCCGATTCGGCGCCGCGGCGGTCTTCAGCGAACGACTCAGCTCGCCGAGCGCGCGGCCTTCGCGGACCAGCAGGACGAACGCGACGACCGTCACGCCGAAAAGGACCGCTTTCAGCTTCGATCGCAAGGAACGCAGTTGTAAGGGGTGCGACTGAAGGCAGTCAAGAAGTAATCGCGGATCGTTCGTCCACTTTTGTCCTACATCCTGATGCATAATCCTTCGGCCAAACCACTCCTGACATCGTGAGTACCGCCAATTCGTTCGATCGCACGGGCCTCCTCGTCATCGTCGGCGTGTTCGTCGCGCTGCTCGTCGATGGCATGGACCTCCAGATGCTCGCGCTGGCGCTGCCGAGCATCACGAAAGACTTGCAATTGTCGACCGTCCGTGCCGGCGCGCTGAGCACCTACACGCTGCTGGGGATGGGAATCGGCGGCGTGCTGGCCGGCTGGCTGGCCGATCGCGTCGGGCGAGTGCGCGTGGTGTGGTGGGCCGTCCTGATCTTCTCGACGTTCACCGGCGTGATCGCCTGGTGCCATACCTACTGGCAAGTCGCGGTGATGCGTTTCGTGTCGGGCTTCGGCATCGGCGCGTTGTACAGCATCGGCACGCTGCTCGCCGCCGAGTACGTGCCGACGCGCGTGCGGACGACGGTGCTGGGGACGCTGCAGGCGGGCTGGTCGGTCGGCTACGTGATCGCCGCGCTGCTGTCCGCGTACGTGCTCCCGCGATTCGGATGGCGGCCGCTGTTTGCGTGCGCGATCGTGCCCGGCGTGCTGGCGCTGGCATTGCTGTGGAAGGCGCCAGACCCGCCCAGCTGGAATGCGACCAGCGCCCAGGCAAAGACACGCGCCGCGGCCGGCAGCCGCTCTCTCGCCTTGCTGTGGAGCGATCGCTCCATCCGGCGCACGTTCCTGCTCTGGACCGCCGCCTCGATCGCGCTGCAGTTCGGCTACTACGGCGCGAACACCTGGCTGCCGAGTTATCTGGTCAGGGATCTCGGCGTCAACGTCCAGAGCATGGGCTGGTACGTCGCTGGCACGTACACGATGGCCGTGATCGGCAAGGTCGTGACCGGCTATCTGGCCGATCGCGTCGGACGGCGCGCGATGTGGATCGTGGCGGGCGTCGTCACCGCGGCCTACCTGCCGATCCTGATCTACGCCGCCACGCCAGGAAACGTCGCGGTTCTTCTGCTGGCGTTCGGCTTCTTGTACGGCGCGCCCTACGCGATCAACTCCACCTACTTGAGCGAAAGCTTCCCGGCGGGCATCCGCGCGACGGCGGTCGCCACCTCGTATAACCTCGGGCGCATCGGATCGACGCTGTCGCCGGTGCTGATCGGCCTGGCGGCGGCGCAGTATTCGATCGGCTTCGGCATCGCGCTCCTCGGGATTGCGTACCTGGTGTGTGCGCTCGTCCCTGGGCTCTTCATCCGCGAGAAGATGTTCGACCCGCAGGCGGTGCCGGCCGCGGCGCCGTTCGGCGCCGCTGCTTCGGCCGCTCGCTGATTCGCGCCGCGTTTCATTCAGAGGGCCTCGATGTATTACGAGACCGACAAGAACGATCATGGCCTGCGCTACAACCCGCTGAAGGCGTGCGTCGTGCCGCGGCCGATCGGCTGGATCTCGACCGTCGATGCCGCCGGCGCGATCAACCTCGCGCCATTCAGCTTCTTCAACCTCCTCAGCTACGATCCGC
>Ga0184628_10001433_pt1 | contig 11784 bp, 10 predicted proteins | sample PLM4_5_b1_FD_133149 | JGI IMG/M metagenome (GOLD analysis project Ga0184628, IMG submission 133149) | Groundwater sediment microbial communities from an aquifer in East River, Colorado, USA - PLM4_5_b1 | ecosystem: Environmental > Terrestrial > Soil > Riparian zone | place: USA: East River...
ATGATGTCCGCCCGATCCATGTCAGGGAAGTCTTTGGCGATACGATTGACTTCCGCGCGCTGCTCGGGGGTTAGCGCGCCGCCAGCGCCACCACTAGAGAAACGCTCTGCAACCGCCTTAGTGGCTTCGTCGTCTAAATGCCCAGCCTGTTGTTCGATCTCGACGGCGCGATCAAGAAAAGTCTTCGCCTCAGCATTCGCAGCCACGCCCGGAAGCGCTTCGTTGTGAACTTCGGCGACGGTCTTGATGTCTTTTTCGAGCTGAACGCCACCCGATGCGATGTCATTGATCGCTGCATCACCACGAGCTTCAACCTTGCGAGCGAGCTGGGGGCCAAGCAGTTTGTGCGTAGCGATGCCGAGCCCGGAGCCGAGAATTGTGGACATCGCAATGTTGGGGAGCGCATCGCCGGCAGAGCGCGTTACCTGTGACGCCTGCAGCGGGAGTTCCTGCGCAACGGCAGCACCGGCACCGATAACAGCACCAGCCCTCGCCGCAGCCTTGTAGGTCTTGGCACCCTTCAACGCGACGCCGCCGATGGGGATAAAGTTGACGGGATCGATGATGCCGGCAAGCAGTTCAGCCGTAAGCCCGCCCGATGCCTGAAGCGTCAAGCGATCGGACAGCTCACGCTTCAAATCCTCGACGCGCGCACCGAACGACGCCTCAGTCATGTCCTCAGCGAACAGGTTGGCGTGGTGCCCGAGCCCAAGTTCTTTCAGCTTTGACAGACGCGACTTAGCATCCATGGTCGGGCTGTCGGGCGTGGGATCAAACATTTCCCCGATCGACTTGCTCGACGCCAATGATCCGACTGTGTTCGACGTGCGAAACGCCGCAAGAAGAACGTCCAGGCCGCTCGGGTCCAACTTGGGGACGCCTGCCGCCTGAGACGCACGATCGAGATCAGCAAGAAACACATCTTCCTTGTAGCGATCGAACGTCGGGAAGGCAGCCGGAAGCGGGGAAGCCTCCAGAGAAAATTCGGCCATGGAAATTCCTTAAGGTAGGATTACGGTATCGGACTTACGTTTTCCCAATACTCACGCTTGCTGCCATCGATCTTCGAACGCTTGAAATACCCCGCGTCAAAGGCGTCTTGCGCATCCTTCGCGTTCGGACGCCAGTCTTTCTGTGCCAAAGTGAGAAGGCCAGTCCTGGGGTCGCGGTACATGAGATCGAAGGCCGGCGCACGATTGACGGATACCCTGAAGTCTTCAGCGGTTTGAGCAGTCGGCACAGCACGAATTTCGAGATTATACGAGGAGTCGTGTCGGTTGGCTCCCGAGAAGACACCGTTGAACGTAGCAACTGCGTACACGATGTTCCGGCCTTGCTGTTCAATCCACTTGTGCGGATGATCAGCGTCGATTGCCGGGTATCGGGCTTCCATCGGGAAACGGGTTATCTCGGCACGCCCCATCCCACGGAAGATGTCAGTCGTTTTGTAGTTGTCTTTGATGTCCTGCAGCGCCAGCTTCTTCGCATCGGGAATTTCTTTGCCCTGAACGCGATAACCCTCATACGCCGTCTTGTAGTTCTCAAACATCGCTTCCATGTGCAAATCGGGTGAGCGGCCATCAGCACCGGAGAACTCAGCATTGCGCCAGAGCCCTTGACTTACAGCAGCCTGCACGTCGCCGACATTGAGTGCCTTGAGTTCCGCACCCCTATGTGCCTTGAACAGTGCTTGCGCGGCTTTCTTGGCGTTGTCGCCGTCCTGCGAGTGCTCAAACGTGATGCGCTTGATCGCTTCGGCAGGGGTTACGATGCTATCGTCACCCTCTGTCAGAGAACGGTACTGCTTGACGCGAGCTTTCGTGCCGTCATCGATCTGCGAGGCGTTCCAAGCGACTTCGTTCTCACGAGCGATGTCTGCCATGAACTGAAACGCCTTAGCCTTCGCTGGATTGCTCACGTTGCCGTCCACAATCGCCATGCGCGCCGCGTGAATGTACGGGGTCGCGATGACGTTGGCGTTGGTGACGGAGCGACGGGCCAACGCAAAGCCCTGTTCGTTGCCCTGGATCATCGCGTCAGCAATTCCAGTGGTTTTGGCGTAGTCGTGGAAGTCCTTCAGACCCGTGTGATCGTAGGGATCGACTTTGATCTGACCTTCGTGGATCGCCTGACCGTTCGAGAGCTTGAACGTCTCTTTGTTGTACGCTGCGTACGCTTTCTGTGCCGCATCCATGGCAATGCTCAGCTGAGACGCGCCAATCTTCTCGACGGGGATACCGAGCAGCTTAGACATGCTTTCGCGCGCTGCCTCGTCCGTAGTAGGTGGATTGCCGGCAGACACACCTTTCGTCGCGTCGAGGGCGTCTTTCATCTTGCCTTCGTAATTCGCGATAACGCCGCCCGCAGTCATCCGCGCATTGTAGAGCGTGGGGTTGTTGGCGATTACCTGTGCAGCAAGTTCGGGTCGAGAGGGGTATGTACGCGCTACGATGCTCGCCATGGTCTCGTTGGGGTCTGCGGTCAGGACGTTTTTCGCCAGACCATCGCCCATCGTGTGGAACATGTAGGTCTTACCAGCGGTAGGCGTAATTCCAGACGCTTGCAGACGATCAGACCAAGCCCCGTACGCGAGCCCTGCGATCTTCGCTTGCTCTTCCGTGTCTCCGGTCGGGTTCGCGCCGCCAATTCCGCCCTTTACGAACTGGAATGTGCCCTTCGCCGACGACAGCGGGTTCTTCGCGTCTTCCTTAAGTCCGCTTTCAAGGTGCGCGATCGCAACCATCGTGTTGAGATCAGCTCCAGACGCCGCAGCGCCCTTCGCGATCTTCGTTACGACGCCTGACGTGCTACCCGTGGGCATATCCGAGAACGCGCCCTTACCGGCAGTGATCACGCCAAGCGGGTTCGTCTTCGCTTCGTAGGCCAGACGCGCATTTTCGAGGGATGCCTGCCCGTTATCGATGAACGCAGCCTTAAGCCGGCCCGTAAAGCCCTGTGTGTCAGCGCGAAGGTGGAGTTCTTCGAGGGCCGTAGCGTACAGAGCGCCGTTTTCGTTGACGGAAGCAGACAAGTCCGTGACGACAGTCTTCGCAACGGCCAAATCGTTTTCTTGCCGAACCTTGCTTTCGTACCCGATCGCGCCACGGACCACTTTGTCGCGCATGCGGGCGTTTAGAACTTGGTTTTCGCCGTACAGCCTGCCAGACCACTTGTCAGCGTAGTCGGCCATGTGCTCATCGAAAGCGGCTTTGACAGTATTGACGTAATCTTTGCCGCTCGGGTCAATGTCGTTCTGAAGCTTGATCTCTTTCTCAGCCCATGATGTCTCCATGCTTTCACGCACGAGGGCATCACCTAAGCCAGCAACTCGTTTTTGCTCAGCATCGGCCGCAGCAGCTTCCGCGTAGTCCGCACGGGCAGCAGCTAAGCCGCGAGCACCGATCTGGTCCCCGAGATGCGCGAGGGCCGCACCGCCACCATCGCCCTTGTGAGCGAGACGTAGCGTATCAGTGCCCGTGGAAATCGTTTCCTGCGGTGCGTATGTCGGGAGAACAGCCATGTGTGCCCTTTACTTGTAAGGATCGATGCCATCGTCAATTGAGATGCCGCGCCCGCCGAGCTTTCCGTACTTTGTATCAAGCATGCGGTCGTTCTCGATATTCGTTCCGGCTTTGACAACGCTACCCGCAGCATTGAAGATGCCACTGATCAGCGCCGTCTTGCCCGCAGCTTTCTGACCAGCAGCTTGGAACCTCAAATTCTGCTGATCAATCTGACTACTGACGTGGATAGCCTGCTTCTCAAGCGCGCTTTCCTTCGCATCGTCAGCGAGCACGTCAGAGAACGACGACAGATCAATGTTTGTTGATCCGGCCTTCGCGATCACCGCGCCCTGCACACGCCTGAAACGGTTATCGGCGCGTTCTGTATCGAACTTCTCTTTCTCCGCGCGCTGCTGTGCCGAATTTTCTAGGGCAGCAGCGTTGGTGTCGGCTGTTTGCTTTGCCGAGAAACCCGCGAAGAGATTGCCAGCAGCGCCAACGGCACCACCAACCATCATCATCGTAACTGGATCAACGCACATTGCGTGCCGCCTTATGGTTCGTAGTCGAGGCCGATGTTAAGAGCGCGGATTGTGCCGGGGAGCGGATAGGTAATCGTCCCTGTGAACATTCCTTCGCTCAGCCACGAGCCGTCGATCTTCAGCTTGCGTTTGCCAGTGAGCAGCGGGTCGGGCGTACCCATGGGCGTCGAGGGGAGACGGAAAACCAGACTATCCTCTTGCCCCATGTTCGACGTGAACTTAAGGCCCGAAGTCTCGTACACATCCGCGACAACCTCGACGACGCGCATCTTCCGGCCCTTCGAGGAACCGTCTGGAGCGTCAACGGGTGGAGGTAGCGTGCCGAACTCGTTTGTGATCCGCAGACCGAATGTGATCGTTTCTGCGGTTGCGCCATTCGGAAGCGTAAGTACGCCGGCACCGGAAACGACAAGCTCGGGGTACACCGCACCATCGCCAAGAGCGTCAACCGTTTCGTTCCGAAGCCACGTGATACCAGACACCGTGTTCGAAGCAGCGCCCATGTACTGTCCGCCGCAATCCACAAACCACGCATCTTCTTGATCGTTGCGAAGGAAGCGAGGCTGCAGAATTTCGACGAGCTGGACTTGCTGCTGATTGATGGTGCGACGTGTGACGAAGTACATATCGTCTTGCACAGCACCGGGGATCGAGCACGCAGACAGTACTTCAGCGTCTTCGATAGGCTGGCGCGAGAAGCCGGTTACTTTTTCGTAGCGCTCAAGCGTCGTCGCCACCAGCTCGCCGTTGTCCAGAATTGCCCAAAGCAGATTGTTCGGGTGCTGCTGGAACCAAAGCTCTTTTATCCGGCTATCGAACAGGTGCTCAGACGTGACAGAGAGGTTCGGCGCCACGAGCGAGTTGACGTTGAAATCAAAGTAAAGGTCGTTGATCTCTTTTCCGTACTTGCTCGTGTGGACGGTCGAGGGTCCTACGCTTACGGGCAACACATCCTCAGCGCCGCCGCCAACCTCGTAACGCTGTGACACGTTGCGGGGGCCGAATGCGTCGTTACTGTCGGTGCCGCCAAGCGAACGAATTGCTCCGGCAGTACCGATCTGCAGTCGCGGCGCCTCGTGTAGCCACAGAATTTCGTCGGCGCGGCCAAGCAAAGAGACCATGCCGCCGTTCGCGTCCGTGACTGTCCCGTCAAAGTCGCTCGGGCCGAAGCTTTCAGGGAGACCAGTTTTCGAGTACCACAGAGCGTTGGGGTTGGCTTCAGTGTTCGCGAAGAAAAGCCGGCCCTGGAACCACGAGATCGCTTTGGGCCATCCGGTCGTCTCAGAGAATGCACCCAAGCGCCAAGACTTAGACGTGTTCGCCACGTAACCAAAGCTGCCTTCGTCAAACGTGGTCGAGCGTCCCTGCAAGAACGTCAAATTTGCAGTGTTGTTCGTGTCGAGTGAATTGATCGTGCAAAGATACGTGCCAGCGTAACTCGCGTCGTCGATCGTGAACTGCCCGATCTTGCCAACATCCGAAGTAGTCAACGTGTGCGTGCCGCTCTGCAGCTGCATCGCCATCGTCGCGCCGTTCGTGGGAGGATCAGTAAAGCCCGCCTTACGTCGCCACGTGCCCGTACCCGAGTTAACAGTAAACCCGCCATCAACGATATCAACTTCGATCTCAGTCGTGCTGTTGACGGCAGAAATTGTGCCCCACGCCCACGCTCCCGCCAACTCAATGCGGTAATGTCGGCCAACATCCGTCGAGGCAAATCCGTCGCCGTCGTTAATGTTGTCCGTGCTGTCGTGTGCAAACGTGATGGTCGTTCCAGGGTACGGGAAATCAGAGAACGTCGCCGGGTTTTCCTTGTCGTTGATCGGGAGATACGGGCCGTCAACAAAGTCAACGTCTGCCCACGCCCAATCAGCGTTTCCGTTCCGCAGCAGCTTCTTCGTCGGGATCGAGGTGGACTTGTGCGCGAAGTACATCACGTCAAAAGACTGCGCCCACTGGATCGAGCGTAGGTTAGCCGTGGCATAGGGGCTGACAATCTCATAGGGGTCATCGCCATCGAGAACTTGCGCGCCGGCCGTCCAGAAACGCGTATACAGGTTCCCCATCTCAAGCGCATATGCTTGGCTCGATGAGAACACGAAATCAACGAGGCGGGTGTCGAGGGTCGCGGACTTGGTTTTGCCGATGTACTTAGTGCCGGAGCGACGACGAATTCCGCCCTCTTTGAGACAGTACCAGTTCAACAGCGACTTAGCAGCGGCCTTGTACAGCTCTACGTCAACGCGCGCATGAACAAGAGGCGTCACTTCCCCGCGCGTGAACGTAACCTTCGCGACATGCGCCATTAGCGATAGAGGCCGCGCGAAGTCATGGTGTCGAAACCGTCATAGCCGTTGTCGTACAGGGTCTCTTCCGAGCCTTCCGACAACGCATCGACGGCGCGAGCGGCAATCGAGGCGTCTTGGTACGCGGCCTTGGTCTTCTCGAAATATCCGGCCTTGCCTGTCACGCCCTGAGACGCGTACATCGCCATTTTCGCAACGAAGACGCGGCCCATGAGTGCGGACCACGCAGACATCGTTGTGAGGTCTCGAATGTACACTACATAAAGCTCGCTCGTGGTGTCGCAGTGCAGCTCCGTGCCGTAGACCTTGAACTTAATGGGAGCAGCGTTGAAGATGCCGTCGCTCGAAATGCGGTACATGCGCAGGCAATCGCTGGGGATTTGATACTTAGCAGCGAACCCGAACGCGGGCGCCTCAGCTAATTCCGTCAGCGTTGCGATCTTGCGGGCGCGGTGCCACGGGTACTCTTCGAGGACTTCGCGACGGACAGTGCCGAACTCGCGAGCCATGTAGCGACCAAGAGGGGTGTCGTCGTCGAGGGACGTAACAGAGTAGTCGTCGAGAAGTCCGGCCGCCATCGATGCGATCAGAGCTTCAGACAGGATGCCGGATGTGTTGGCCAATGGGGGTCTCCAAATACAACAACAGCCGCCCATCCCCGTAGTCCCAGCGAAGGCAGCACAATGAGGCGGTGCGCCAACTTTGCAGGGAGTGCTAACCCGGAGACGGGCGGCTGTACTCGCGCTCTACGCGAAGCGCGCGCTATGCGTAGATCACGCGAATTACTTTCCGATGAGGATGCAGAATTCTGGCTTAGCGAGGCACAGGGCTTTTTCAATTCGCTCTACGCGGGCTTTCTCGGGGCGCACGTTTTTGTCGTACTGCCCTTCAAGATAGCCACCGACGTAGTGCAGCAAGCCTAAGATCGTGGCTGTAGTTACGAGAATTTCGCGATACGCAATTTGCTGGGGACGAGCTGCCACGCTTTGCACTGCTCTAGTGAGATCACCAATCGCAGCCACAACGCTGTCCAACTTCGTCTCAACCCTGACGACGCGCACGTCAATATCGCTAACCATCGCGCGGGCTTCAGGACTCATGTGCTGATCGGCCATCACTTTTTCGCCCCACACCTAGCGTTACGCCCGGCGTTTGCGCGCCTGACACCATCAGTTGTTTCAGTAGTGTCTTGCACGGACCACGTTTGCGGCTTGGTCGCGGCGCAGTAAGTGTCGGCGATCACTCGCACCTGTTGAGGGGGCGGGGGAGTGCCGGCGCATCCGGGCAAGCACAAAAGACTCGCAACGGCACAGCACAATAAACTCGCAGAGCGCCGTTTCCGGTCGGGACAACTAGCGCTGCGACGGTCTGTGAACCGCTCGCAAATGAAACAATACCCGTCGCTCATTTCTTTTTCCGATCGCGGCACAGTGGATCAGCGTCGCAAAGAGCTTGGCGCTCCAGCTGCTCGATCGGTGTGGGCTTTGCAGCAGCCGCACCATCTTGCACCGTCACGACAGTTTCGAAGGAAGACTGATTGATCTTGCTTTCGAGCTCGGCCACGCGACCATTGCAAATCTTCGTCTGCTCAATCCTCGTCTCAGCGACGGCAGCTCGCACCGCCCACATGATGCGAAGCTCTTGCACTCCCCACACGACGATGGGTGCGAGGACAAGCGCGACGCGAAGCCACATAAGCGGGTTCATCCCACTAAGCCTTGCGGGGATCGTAGCGACCGTCGCGAGCGGCTTCGACAAGATACCAACCACCAAGGCAGGCCATAACGAAACACGAGAGAAGGAAAGCACCGATGAGAAGGCCGGCATGACTTTCGATAAAAGTTGCGATGTCATTGAACACGTCCTTGCCATCAGAAATCGCTTTGGCGCCCTGATACACGCCGTCGAGACCCAGACCTATACCGAGCTTCCACTTGAGCCACTGAAACATGCCCATCGAACGGCTGCCTTCCTCGACAACCTCTTTCTGCGACGCGTCTCGCTTCTCTTGCTCAGCGGAAGGCCAGCGCGTACCGACAGAAGGAACCGAGCCGGCGACAGCACCATTCGGGCCATCCATCGGATCGAGAACCAGCTTCGGCTCGGGGATTGCACCAGCCTCTTTCAGCGCGAGGATGATGGGAACGGCACCAATCTGGCCAGACACAGCGGTCGAGGACCATTGGCCGTCAGCCACGTACTTACCGCGCTTGTACTGGTTAGTGCCGCTCCACAGGTAGGCCGTCAGAACGTCGCTGTGATACATGCGAACGCCCCAGCCGTTATAGCCTTCTAGGAAGAAGCACGCTTTCTCGACGCCGCCCTCTGCGAAATCAACTTTGTCGAGGCCGTCGTACTGGATCGCATCGATGGCCGACTGCAGGAACGTGAAGGGGGGAATGCCGTGCGGGCGACCGGCGGGGACATTGCGCGTCTTCGCCTGCAGACTGTCGCCGTTGTGGAGATGGCGGTCGAGATGCAGCGCGCCGCTCTTGGTCAGGCCGGCTTCCATGCACTGGATCACACCGACGAACCACCAGGGAACGCCCGTATGTTGCTCGACTTGCTCAAGCGTAGGGCGCGCGTCAACGATCGCTTTCGCGTTACGCTTCGCTTCTGCTTCCCACGCCGGAACAATCGCAGCGTTGGCCAGAAGATGCGTGTACTCGTCTTTCAGTTCGGCAAAGGTAGGTGCACGTCTGGCCATGAAATCCTCTTTACCCGATGGATAGAACAGCGGCGCCGAAAACAGTGGCGACTAAGGCATTACCCGCCACAGTCAAATGCGTGCCGTCTGCCTGCCAATAAGTGGTGTTCGTGTACGCGCCGGGATCGCCGATGTAAGACAGGGCCGCAACGTCAGCTAAGGCGTCCGCGTGGCTCTGCCATTCCGAGCGAATGCGCGTGTTGCAGTACTGCCGGTCTGCCTCGTGATCCTCGTAAACCTCGCCGTTCTCCCACATTGGGATAACCGTTCCGACAACTACGCGGAACCCTTGCGCTCGCACATCGTCACACCAATCCCAAAACTCGGTCATGGCGGCAACTTTGTCTTGATTGAAGAAGAGATCGTTCGTGATCTCCCACAAGCAGCAAATCGCGCCGGGAACAAAAAGCGCTTCCGTAGAATTTGCGGTGTGCCGGTCTTCTGTAGTTGCGTTGTTCGCAGCGACGTTCGTCACAGACGAGCCGCGTGGCAGCGAGCCCAACATCTGCGTTGACCAGCGTTGTGTTGACGGTGACGACAAGCCGGACCCGGTAGAAAGCGAGTTTCCGTCTACCACTACGACGAGTTCGTTAGCTTGGCCGCTCCAGTTCACGTACCCGGTCGGCACAGCGTAAGAGTAGGTCGTAGCGCCGAAGTTCGCAGCAGTCACAGCGCCGGCTTGTTCCACCTCGATGGCAGGATAGAGCGCGCCAGTGATCGCCGAAATATCGAAGCCGCCTACGTTGGTCGCAGGATTTGCCGCACCGCTACCATTCCAATCGCCACCGTTACGGCGCCACCAAATTTTCCTGTTGGTGACATCGACGGCCATGCACACAACGTCGCCTGTGATCCATGACGGGTCAGCAAGCACGGTGTAAGCCTCGTTAAGGAATACACCACCGTCGTAGCTGCCGACGCTGTTGTTGTCCACGCCGAGATAGCTAGTGCCGGGAACGGAAACGTAAGACCCATTGACTACACCGACAGCCATAAATCCGCTGTCAATGGCAGCTGTTAAAGTGAACTCGCAGTAGTATTTGCCGGTTGAACGCGACGGCGTGCCACGAACCCATACACCGCCGCCGTTACCCGGACCAGCCGAAGACGTTGCAATAAGGTTTCCGCCCGAAAGCGTCATGAACTCTTTAACAAGTGGGTCGAGGGTGATGGTTTCGACGCCAACGCGAAAACACGGATTGCTCTTAGGACGCCACGATGTCATGCCGCGCATTTACAGCTCGCTATGGTATCCGACATCCACCATGATGTTGCCGGCGCCTGACGTGATGAATTGGAGCTTCTTGTCCGCAGTCGCGAGCTTCTTCTTGCCGCGCGGTGTGATCTGCATCGAAGAGTTGGCCGCAAGATAGAACGGGCCAGCGACAACGGTGCCGGTTGTCTCGCACTTGAACGTGACAGACATCGCGGTATCAACGCTGACGAAAATGTCGTCGATTACGAGCTTCTGCCCAGAAACAGGGGCGTCCGTGCACGAAGCGACGGCGCTATGCTGATCCGCAGAAGTCTTAGGAACACCAGACACGCCCCACACAGTCTTGAAGGCAGTGCCGGCATCTTGGATTGCGCCGCTAGGCTTCGTCATTTCAGTTACGCCCTCTTCAATTCGGCAGTCACATACTCAGTCACGCGCTTCAGTAGGCCCTTGCGGCGAGCTTCTTTGCCCGCATGAAGTCCCTGAGCTGTGCGGTTCAACTCCATGAGGTTCGGAGCCTTGGTCTGGCCCTTCTCATCGAGGATAGTCAGGTAAACCTTCTTCGGTGCCTCGACGGGCGCTTCATCAGCAGTCTTATTGGTCTTAGCCATTCAATCCTCGTTTTTGGGAAAGCCGGGGACCATTCTGTGCATGTGCGCAAAATGGTCCCCGGAAGTCATTACGCGGAGGTAGTGATCAGAGCCGCGATCGGCACCTGCTTACGCTCGACGTACTTGCGGTCCCAATTGGCCGTGGTCTCGATCTCAGCCGTGGTGGGGAACTGCCCAGCGCACGAGCTGTCGGTCCAGTTGAAGCCATAGGGGTGCAGCGAGAACTGACGGCGAGTGACCATCGTCTCGGTGCCAGCGCCCATGCCAGTCAGCGGCAGACGATAGGTCTCTACCGGGATAAGCGGGGGCTTCTCAGCGTAGCCGATGACGCCGGGAGCACACAGATAGGTCGTGTACTGTCCGCCAGAAACCGGCACAGTGTCACTCACAACAACGCGGTAGCCCAGGTACGTCCCGAACTTGATCTCGCCGCGAGCGTTGGGGGTGAACACAATCAACTGCTGCTGCTGCAGGTTGGTAAAGATGCGCGAGTGCATGACGAGAATCTGCAGCGAGTCAGCCGCATCGCCCATCGTCTGCTTGGTCTCAAGGACCGCCTCGGCAGTGATGCCATCGGTAGCGGTCGCGCCGCCAACGCCAACGCCGGCCGAATACACCATGTCGCCGCTGTCGTTGGTGATGTTGTCGTTCAGCAGACCGTTCATGGTGCTGATCGTCAGACGATTGAACTCACGAGCCCAATAGTCAGACACACGCGACACAATGCGCATCATCGGGTTGTCGCCTGCCAGCTCGGTAACGAGATCGGCAGTGCTCCAGCCACGCGTACGGAACTGACGCACGAACTGCATCTTCGCAGCCGTGATCTCGCCAGGGGTCAGAACGTCGGCAACAGCGTCAGTCGCAACGGACGAGCCGGTGTTGTCGAGGTCTTTCCA
>Ga0184628_10001434_pt1 | contig 11783 bp, 8 predicted proteins | sample PLM4_5_b1_FD_133149 | JGI IMG/M metagenome (GOLD analysis project Ga0184628, IMG submission 133149) | Groundwater sediment microbial communities from an aquifer in East River, Colorado, USA - PLM4_5_b1 | ecosystem: Environmental > Terrestrial > Soil > Riparian zone | place: USA: East River...
GAAGCGCCTTGTCATACGGGACATTGAGCATTGAGAGCAGCAGGCGCGCCTTGTAGGCATTGCCGGAGTTCTGGGTCATGTAGAGCTTCATCAATCCGTCTCCCGAGTTCTCGTCCGGGCCCATCCTAGCATGCGACCTGCGCGTCGCCGTGCCGGATTCCCTTGCCCCGCCTCGGCCCAGGTGTCAGGGTGGCTTTTCCTCATAACGATCCACACGTACCGCGGAGTTACCGTGATTTCTTCCCGATCTATCGCTGAAATCGCTGAACGCCGCCCGATGTATTCGCGGCCTGCCGGGGGGAGCCGGTGCGGAAGCTGGTCTTCGGGGGGGCATATACCCTCGACCCTGCGCCGATAGTGACTCGATTGTTCCGCCTGGACCCACCCCGATGCCACTCTTCATATTGATTCCTGCGCAGAATCTGGTATGATTTGACATTAAGAAAACTTTCTAAAGGACGGACAGAAAAGGATTTTTTATTTTGGAGTTCTTTCATAACGGAGGGGTAAGGCATACGAGACTGCCGTCAAGATTCAGCAGCTAATCCGCCAAAAAGAGCCCTCAAGGGGTCTATCGTCAGCCTCGCTAGCACGATGCCACCCGAATGATTACAAGCGGCTCGCACATATGGGGAGCGACCTCCGTGGACGACCCATCGACGGGACCCATCAAGGTCCTTGTCATCGATGACAGCAATACCATCCGCCGAAGCGCCGAGATGTTCCTGCGCCAAGCCGGCTTCGAGGTGATCCTGGCCGAAGACGGGTTCGACGCGCTCGCGAAGATCAGCGACCACCACCCCAGAGTCATCTTCGTCGACATCATGATGCCCAGGCTCGACGGCTACCAGACCTGCGCGCTCATCAAGCAAAACCCGCTCCTGAAGTCCACTCCGGTCATCATGCTGTCGAGCAAGGACGGCGTATTCGATCGCGCGCGCGGCCGGCTCGCCGGCTCGGACCGCTACCTCACCAAGCCTTTCACCAAGGAAGGGCTGATCGGGGCCGTCAACGAATTCGTCAAGGCATCCGTGGTTTCACCCTAAACAATCCTGAAAGGCGTTATTTCATGCCCATACGCAACATTCTTGTCGTGGAAGATTCACCGACCGACCTGAAGTACCTGACCGACATTCTGGTGAAGAAGGGGTACCACGTTTCCACCGCCGAAACCGGCGAGGAGGCGCTCGCCAAAGCCAGGCAACTGCAGCCGGACCTCGTGTTGATGGATATTGTGTTGCCGGGGCAGAACGGCTACCAGGCGACGCGCGAGCTGAGCAAGGACGCCAGCACCAAGCATATCCCGGTGATCATCTGCACGACCAAGGGCCAGGAAACGGACCGGGTGTGGGGCATGCGGCAGGGAGCAAAGGACTACATCGTGAAACCGGTGAGCCAGGCCGATCTGCTGGCGAAAATTGCGGCGCTCGGGTAATGGCGGAGAGAACCTCGCTGCGGGACTACCAGCGCGAACTGGCGGAACGCCTGCGCGGCGGGGAAAGCGGCCGCGCGACGTCGATGCTCGGCGTGCAGGTCGGCAATGACAACTGGCTGGTCGATCTCGCCGACGCTGGCGAAGTCATACCGGTGCCCCCGGTCACGCCGGTCCCGCTCACTCGTCCGTGGTTCAAGGGCATGACAAACATCCGGGGCAATCTTTACAGCGTCGTCGACTTTCCCGCGTTTCTCGGCGGCGCACCGACGCCGATCACCGATCAGTCGCGGCTGCTCCTGATCGGCGAGCGGTTCCGCACCGGAGCCGCATTGCTGATCGACCGGTCGCTCGGCCTGCGTAATCCGGCGCAGCTGCGGCAGCGGCCCAGCGGTGGCGCCGACAAGCCCTGGGTGAAAGCCGAATATACCGACCCGGACGGCGGAGGCTGGAAGGCGCTCGACATATCGCAGCTCGTCCGGCACCCCGAATTTCTGGGCGTCGCGTCATGAGCCCGGTCGTGCCCAGGGAATTGGACCCGCCCACAACGATACCGCCATCGCTTGCGGTGAGGATCCACAACCGCTCGAAGGTTATCGAACTCACGATCATTGGTCGCAGCGGCAACATCACGGGGCAAGGGGCCCCGTAAGGCACAGGCAGGCAAACAACTACACATCTGGGGGACAACATATGGCAACCAACGCGAGCGCGATCAAGGCGTCACCGGCCGGCAGCCCCAAGCCCGCTCAAGCGGATGACCGGGGCCGGGCGCAACCGCGCGCGAGCAGCCAGCCAACTGCCGCGGCGCCGACGAGGACCCTAAGCAGCGGGCTGCCGCTGATCGGGCGCCGCGCCGTAAGCAAGCAAGTGCCGATCCTGATTGGTCTGGTGATCTTCTTCCTGGTAGCAGGCGCCGTATGCGTCTATTTCAACGCCCGCCAGGCTGCGCAGAATGCCCAGTACCTTTCGACCGCGACCGAGATGCAAATGCTGTCACAGCGCATCGCGAACAGCGCGCAGCAGGCCGTACAGGGCAGCGCAACCGCTTTCAGTCAGCTCGGACGGAGCCAGGATCAGTTCGTCGAAAACCTGCAACTGCTCACGCGAGGCGGCACCAAGCTCGGCGTGACCGTCGCAGCCTCGCCGGAGTCGATCCAACCGATGCTGCAGGCGCTCGACAAGCAGTGGGGCCCCGTCCAGAAGAACATCGCGCTCATTCTGGCGCAGGAAAATAACCTGATCGAGCTGCGCAAGCGCGAAGAGACAATCGCGAGAACCGCGCCCCAGCTATCGTTGCAGGCACTGGAGCTGATGATCAGCGCGCGCGATGCTCGCGAGAGATACGGCGCCGTCACCTTTTCGCATCAGCTCTTTGCCGACACCGCGAACTTCGACTTCATCAATGCGGTGCGGCTGCTCTCCACCGACAACCCGAATCCGCAAGTGGCGCTACAGCTGGGAAGCAACACGCGCCGGTACCTGGGCACGCTGAAGGCATTGCTCGGCGAGGGAAAGGTCGAGGGGGTATCGCCAATCTCGGATGAGGATGTCAAGCGCCGCGCCCGGGAGCTGGAGAAGATGTTCACGCCGTTCGCCGCCAGCGTGCAGGCCATTCTCGACAACATGCAGGCGCTCGCCCGCGCCAAGCAGGCGAGCCGCGAAATATTCGGCGCGAGCGAGGGGCTGCTCAAGTCGCCCCTGGAACTCGCCGCCTTCTACCAGCAGGAGGTGCGGGCGCAACGTTACTACGTCTGGGGGGCGGTCCTCAGCGCACTCCTCGCGCTGGGCGGTCTGCTCCTTCTCGGCAAGGTGTACCTGGACGACGGCTTGCGCCGGGCCGTGGAGAGTGAGCGCCAGAACCGCGCCAACCAGGACGCCATCCTGCGGCTGCTGAACGAGATCAGCAACCTGGCGGACGGCGACCTGACGGTGCGCGCCAAGGTGACGGAAGACATCACCGGGGCGATCGCCGACTCGATCAACTACGCCGTCGGCGAGATGCTGCGCCTGGTGAAGGGCGTCAACGAAGCGGCGCAGCAGGTCACGTCGGCCACGCAAGGAGCACAGACCATAACCAGCGAGCTCCTGCAGGCGGCGCAGAAGCAGGCCGCGGAGATCCAGGGGACCGGCCAATCGGTGGTGCAGATGGCACAGTCGATGACCGAAGTCTCGAAAAGCGCCAGCGATTCCGCCAAGGTGGCCCAATCCTCGCTACACGCGGCGGAGAAGGGCGCGCAGGCCGTGCAGAATGCCATCCGCGGCATGAATGACATCCGGGAGCAGATACAGGGGACTTCCAAGCGCATCAAGCGCCTCGGTGAAAGCTCGCAGGAGATCAGCGAGATCGTCCAGTTGATATCCGACATCACCGAGCAAACGAACGTGCTCGCACTGAACGCGGCAATCCAGGCGGCCTCCGCCGGCGAAGCGGGACGCGGCTTCACCATTGTGGCCGAGGAAGTGCAACGGCTGGCGGAGCGCTCCGCGGAGGCGACCAGGCACATCAGCGCCATCGTGAAGAGCATTCAGCGCGACACGCAGGAAGCGGTCGAAGCGATGGAGCGCAGCACGCAGGGGGTGGTCGAGGGCACGAAGACGGCAGACGAGGCGGACCGGGCATTGCGCGAGATCGAACAAGTCTTGAACCGGCTGGCGGAGCTCATCGGCGCGATTTCGAACGCCACCCAGGGGCAGGCGAACTCCGCCACCAAGGTCGCTGTCAGCATGAAGGAAATTCTCAGCGTCACGCAGCTCACGACGGAGGGCACCAAGAAGACGGCCGCCTCCGCCGCAAGGCTGACGGCGCTCGCCGACGGATTGAAGCAATCGGTGGCGGGCTTCAAGGTAGCCTGAAGAGGGTCATGTCCAGCATCCCCGTCACCATCCTGTCCTGGATCAAGACCGAGGTCGACAACGCGTTAAAGGTCGTTCGGGACAACATCGCAAAGTTTTCGGTCGCGCCCGAAGACGCCGCGGTGCTGCGCGGGTGCCCGGAACAATTGCACCAAGTGAGCGGCGCGCTGCGCATTGTTGGGCTGGCGGGCGCGACACGCTTCTGCGAAACGATCGAGGGCACCTTCGGAAGGCTGAACAGCGCGCGGCCCAGCAAAGCGGCAATCGGGGCCATCGACCGGGCGGTGCTCGAGCTCAACGAATTCGTCGACGATCTTGCGCGAGGCCAGGCCAACGCACCGCTGCGGCTGTTTCCCGCCTACCGTGAGTTGACGACGCTGCAGGGCAAATCGGATATCTCGGAAAAGGACCTCTTCTTTCCCGATCTAGAGCTGCAGGCGCCGCCCCATCCCGACGCGAAAGTCCTTGCCACGGACGAGCTTGTGCCGTTCCTGGCGGCGCAACGCGCGCGCTTCCAGCGCGGCCTGCTCGCATGGCTGCGCAATCAATCCAATGGCCTGAAGGAAATGCGGCAGGCGCTCGACGCGCTGCATCAGGTTGCCCCGCAGTTGCCCGAACCACGCGCGTTGTGGTGGGCTGCGGCCGGCCTGATCGACGGCCTGCTCAAGGCGCCGGACGCGGTTTGGGCCGGCAATGCCAAGGGACTGTGCAACAAGATCGACTTTCAGATGCGTGATCTCGCGTCGGGATCGAAGAAGCACGACGAGGTGTTGCTCCGCGAAGTGCTGTATGCGATCGCCAAGTGCAAGCCGGTAACTCCCCGGATCAAGGACATCAGGCAGCTCTATCAGCTCGACATCCTCGTTCCCGAGCTCGATCTGGCGGGCTTGATGAAATTCGACATGGATTGGCTGCAGCCCGCGCTGAACGACGTCCGCTCACGCCTCGAAGTGCTGAAGGGCGCTTGGCTTCAGTACGTATCGGGAGAGCCGAAGAGTGTAGCGCGATTCCGCGAGTTGGTTAGCTCATTCAGGGCCAAAGCCAACGAGCTCGGCAACCAGCAGTTAGTCAAGCTGCTCGATGTCATCGTGCTCGTCTCAATGCGGCTGCCCGATCCGTATCCCGGGCAGAACCAGTTCATGGTCGTGGAGATGGCGTCCGCGTTCCTGCTCGTCGAGAGCGTCATCGACAGTTTCACCAGTCCGCCCGCCGACCTCGAGCAACAGATCGTAGTCATGGCCGGCTGGCTGCTCGACGCTGCCAAGGGCAAGTCCACCGGCGAGCCGCCGCCGGGATTGCGCGTGGACTTGAGCCGGCGGATCGGCGCGCTGCAGTTGCGCGCGCAGGTCGCCAAGGAAATCCTCGCCAACCTTCGGCACATCGAGCAGGTACTGGACGCGTTCGCGCGGGATGCGGGTAAGCGCGACACGCTGCAGGGCCTGAAACCGTACCTTCGGCAGATCCACGGCGCTCTGGTAGTCCTGCGCCTTGAGCGCGCGGTGGAAGTGCTGACCATCTGTGACCGCCTGATCGCGAACTGCGCCAAGGCCGACCATATCCAAACCGCCTGGAGCTTGGACTGGATCGCGGAAGGCCTGAGCACCCTGGGGATCTACCTTGAACCCTGCCTGCACGGAGGCGAACCCGTGGAACAAGCCATCAGGCTCTTCTTCGACCGTTTCGAGAAGCGCAGCACGTCCGAAGAACACAAGAAGGACCTCACCACCCTCATCACAGCGGCCGCAGTGGCGTCGAAGCACATTTCTCCTGTCAAATACACGGCCCCGGAAACCAGGCCTGCCTCAACGGCGAAGGAAGCGGGCGCGGCGCCGCAACCTCCAGTCACCGGGGAGCTGCTTGCAATCTATTTGGCTGAGGCGCGCGAAGTGCTCGCGAGCATCGACGCCGCGTTGCCGATGTGCCGCGAGCAACCTCACAACCGCGGCGCGCTGACGACGATACGGCGCGGCTTCCACACGCTGAAAGGCAGTGGCCGCATGGTGGGGCTGATTGACCTCGGAGAGGTCGCGTGGGAAATCGAGCAGGTCATAGACCAGTATCTGGAGCAGCAGTGGCCGGCCTCGCCCGAGCTGCTCGACCTGATCACGATGGCAAGCGCATCCTTCGCAGCCTGGGTCGCGCATCCGCGCTCAGGCGACCCGCTCACGGTCGATGAGCAGCGCATCACCGACCTCGCGCGCCGATTGAGAGCCGGCGAGGAACCGGCCGCGCCGTCGGCGCCAGCGCCGGCGATCGAGCTTGAGGCGCCTGTCGCGGCGCAGCCCGCTGCAACCACTGCCGACGCCCTAGCGCCGGAGCCGGAGGAAGTGGCGATCGGCGACACCCTTCTGACGCGCAGCTTATTCGATATCTACCTCAAGGAGGCCGCGCAACACCTCTCCGCACTCGAAGCGGAGTACAACGAATGGTGCAACACACCCGAAGCGGATGTGTCGCACGAAATGCTGCGCGCGGCGCACACACTGGCAAGCAGTTCGCGCACGGCGGGCTTCGCGGCGATTGCCGATCTGGCCGGCGCCATCGAGCACTGGACGCCGCTCGCGCGGCAGGTTACCGAGGAGGGAGACTTGGAGGCGGTGCAGTCGGCAATTCAGTCGCTGCGGGAAATGATTGATGCCGTCGCACTGAGACAGCCGCCCGCGCCGGCGGAAGAAGCAGTGCGCCAGCTGCATGATTTGACATCCCGGCTGCGGGCCCGGGTTGCTCCACCCCCGCCCGTCGATTCGAAACCGGCGGCGGCAGCCGCCGACGATGTTCCGGCCGAGCCGGCCATTCTCGCCACGGCACTCGAACCGGTTCCCGCCCCCAAGGGCAAAGAACTGCGCAAGATGCGCGATGACATCGACGAGCAACTGCTGCCGATCTTCCTCGAGGAAGCGCAGGAGCTTCTGCCGCTGATCGGCAGCGATTTGCGCGATTGGAAGGCGAACCCCGGTGACGAGACGATTTCGCAGTCCCTGAGGCGCGCCCTGCACACGCTCAAGGGCAGCGCGCGCATGGCGGGCGCGATCCGGCTCGGCGAGCTCACGCACCTCATGGAAAGCCGTATCGAAGCAGCCATCGAGGCGGACCAGCTCCCGGCCGAACTTTTCGAGGAACTGGAATTGAAGATGGACCGGCTGAGCCTGGACCTCGATCACATGCGCGAAGACCAGGCTGCTTTCAAGCTCCCGCCCGCCGAGCCCATCGCGGCGCCCCGGGGCGAAGTTCTGCACGGAGCGGCGCCGGTGGCCGAGCCGCCCCTGCCCAGCCCGGCCGCGATGTTGCGCATCAATCCCGATACCCTCGATCACCTGATCAACGAGTCCGGCGAGGTCAGCATCGCGCGGTCCCGCATCGAGGCGGAGCTGCGGGTGGTCAAGCAATCCCTGGCCGACCTCAACGACAGCATCACTCGCCTCCGCGGCCAGCTGCGCGAAGTCGAGATCCAGGCGGACAGCCAGTTGCAGTCGCGGGTTTCGATGCTCGAAGAACGCGATCGCGATTTCGACCCGCTCGAGTTCGACCGTTATACGCGCCTGCAGGAGCTCACGCGGCTGATGGGCGAGAGCCTGCACGACGCGACCTCGATCCAGCAGGGCCTGCTCAAGAATCTCGGCGAAACCGATTCGGCCCTGCTGCAGCAGGCGCGCATCAGCCGCGACGTGCAGCAGGAGCTCATGCGCATGCGCACGGTGCCGTTCTCGAACCTGAACGAGCGACTGTACCGCGTCGTGCGGCAGGTGGCGAGGGAGCTCGACAAGAAGGCCGAGCTCGAAATCGAGGGCAGCCAGGTCGAACTCGACCGCGGCGTCTTGGAAAAGATCGGCGCGCCGCTCGAGCATATGCTGCGCAATGCGCTGGCGCACGGCCTGGAGTCTCCCGCCGCGCGCACGGCGGCGGGAAAACCCGAGACCGGGCGCATTACGGTCACCCTGCGGCAGGAAAGCAATGAGATCGCACTGATCGTGAGCGACGACGGCGCCGGACTGGACCTCGAAATGCTGCACCGGAAGGCGCTCGACAAAGGCGTTTTGCGGCGCGATCAGGACGTGACCGAAGCCGAGCTCGTGCAGCTGACCTTCGCGGGCCTTTCCACTGCGGAAGAGATAACGGCGCTGTCCGGCCGCGGTGTCGGCATGGACGTGGTCCGCAACGAGATTTCCTCCATCGGCGGGCGCGTCGATATCGCCACCGTGCGCGGCAAGGGAACGACATTCACCATCTATCTCCCGCTCACGCTTGCCGTGACGCAGGCGGTGATGGTGCGCGCGGGCGGCAGCGTGTTCGCCATTTCCTCGGCGATGGTCGAGCAGGTACTGCGCCTCAAGGCCGATGACATGGCTGGCCTCTACGAGAAGAAGGTTGTCGAGTCCCAAGGTCGCTCCTATCCCCTCTATCACCTCCAGCACCTGCTCGGCGCAGCCGACGCGACCAAAATCCAGAACTACAATTCCGTTCTGCTCCTTCGCAGCGGCGTACAGCGCGTCGCCCTGCACGTGGATGAGCTCATAGGCAACCAGGAAATCGTCGTCAAGAACATCGGGCCGCAACTGTTGCGGGTGCCGGGCATCGCCGGAGCCACGGTGCTCGCCGACGGCAGGATCGCGCTCATCGTCAACCCCGTGCAACTGGCGCAGCGCTCTGCGCGCTCTGCGCCGGCAAAAGCGGCGGCGCCCGAGGTGGCCCTCGCCAAGCCCGCGGGCCCGGTGATCATGGTGGTCGACGACTCGCTGACCGTGCGCAAGGTCACGAGCCGGCTGCTCGAGCGCGAAGGCTACCTGGTCCTCACGGCGAAGGATGGCGTGGACGCGCTGGAGCAGATGAGGGACACGCTCCCCGATGTCATGCTGGTGGACATCGAGATGCCGCGCATGGACGGATTTGATCTCGCGAAAACGGTGCGCCGCGACCCACGCACGCAAGCGATCCCCATCATCATCATTTCATCCCGCACCGCGGACAAACACCGGAGCCACGCGGCGCAGATTGGGGTTAGCGCCTTCCTCGGAAAACCCTACCAGGAATCAGACCTGCTGGAACACGTTTCCAAGTATCTCGTCGGCACGAAGCAGGCTGTCAGCAACCACTAGTGCCGTTCCAACCTGTTTGTCGGAATTCCGGCCGCGCGTCTGGCGCCGACAGTCTGCCCCTGGAGAAACGGTCGGATTGGCACAAATAGTTGGAACGGCACTAGCAGCCCATCGTAATTGAGAGTCCAACAGGCTGCCATCAGCAAGTCCGGCTGACCATTCAATACTGGTAGTCGGCGGCGGCATCAGCGGCATCACCGCGGCATTGGAGGCGGCCGATTTGGCGTTTCCTCGCATCCCACTCCGGTGGTTGGAAGCAACTATAATGACCGCATTCAACAGCGCTGGATAGAGCCATCGCCCTGGAGGAAACGCTCATGACAGCCATCCATCTCGCCACCGAGGGCACCGAAACCGACGTGCTGCTGCGCGAGGACGCCGGCGGCATTGCCACGCTCACGCTCAACCGTCCAGACCAGTACAACGCGCTGTCGGCCGCGCTGCTCGCCGCGCTGGACGCGGCATTGCACGCCCTCGCGAACGACAAGTCCATCCGCGTCGTGATCATCGCCGGCGCGGGCAAGGCATTCTGCGCCGGCCATGACCTCAAGGAGATTCACGAGCACGCCGACCCGGCGTTCGCCAAGGACGTCTTCGAACGCTGCCGGCAACTGATGACGGCGCTCACGCGGCTGCCGCAGCCGGTGATCGCGCGCGTGCACGGTCCGGCCTACGCCGCCGGCTGCCAGCTCGTCGCGCAGTGCGACCTCGCAGTCGCGGTGACGGACGCGCGCTTCGCGACTTCGGGCGTGAACTACGGTGTGTTCTGCTCCACGCCGGGCGTGCCGTTGTCGCGCAACATCCCGCGCAAGCTCGCGATGGAGATGCTGTTGACCGGAGATCCCATAGACGCCGCGACCGCGCTCGCGCGCGGTCTCGTCAATCGCGTGGTTCCCGCCAACCAGCTCGACGCCGAAGTGCAACGCCTGGCCCAATCCATCATCGCCAAATCCCCGGGCGTCGTCGCAGCCGGGAAGAAGGTGTTTTACCAGCAGGTAGAGGAAGCGATGGAGCAGGCGTACGGCCATGCGACCGCGGCGATGGTGGAGAGCGTGCGTACCAAGGACGGGAAGGAAGGCATCGCGGCGTTCACGGAAAAACGTAAACCCAAGTGGAAAGGCAAGTAATGGACAGGATTTACATGATTTACAGGATTAAACCAAGGATAAATAAAATAAGAATTGATCGTTGTTTGAATCTTGTTAATCCTGTTAATCCTGTCTATTGATCGTCCGGAGCGATAGCGATGAAGCTTTTGGTCCTGGTCCTGTCTATTTTCCCGCTCGCGGCGCTGGCTGGCGGCTCCAACTACGGAATCACGCCGGGCGCGCATCCGGATCTCGCCGGCAAAGTGAGCGAGTGGCCGGTGCCGACGCCGAGATTTGCGCGTGATCCGGCGGTCGCGCCCGACGGCAGCATTTACATCTCGGTAATGACCGGCAACAAGGTTGCGCGCTTCGACACCAAGACCAATACATTCCGGGAGTGGGACATGCCATCGGGACACCTTCCCCATGGGCTGCTGGTGGACAAGCAAGGCATGGTGTGGACCACCGGCAACGGCAACGGCACCATCGGCAAACTCGACCCGGCGACCGGCAAGATGACCGAGTTCAAGACGCCCTCGGGCCGCGGCGGGCCACACACGCTGGTCATTACGGACGACCAGAGCACGATTTGGTTCACCCTGCAGAGCGGCAACAAGGTCGCGAGCCTCGACACGAAGAGCGGCGACATCAAGGAGTATCCGTCGTCGGGCGGCCCCTACGGCCTCGCGCTCGATAAATCAGGAAACGTCTGGTTCTGCCGCATGGGAGACAACAAGATGGGCAAGCTCGATCCGAAAACCGGCCAGATGAGTGAAGTGGACACGGGCCGCGGCTCGCGCCCGCGCCGCGTTGCAACGGCGCCCGACGGAACGATGTGGGTGGCGCTCTACGGCAACGGCAAGCTCGCCAAGCTGGATCCCGCCGCCATGAAGGTGGTGAAGGAGTATCAGCTGCCCGCGGGCGATGCCGGTCCGTACGCGGTGACCGTGGACGGCGGCGGCATGGTATGGGTAAACGAGATCAACACCGACACCGTGGTGCGCTTCGACCCGAAGACCGAGCAGATGCGCGTCGTGCAACTGCCCTCCAACAACGTCGGCATCCGCAAGATGGTGACCGATGCGCGCGGCCGGCTGTGGTACATGGGGTCGCATAATGGAAGATTGGGTGTCGTCGAGTAGACGTTAAATCCGGACGCACAGCGCCGGTTTAACTCCGCGTGTTCGAACGGACGAATTCGTCGCCGTTCAACACGCGGACAAGGTTCAGGCAGTTAGACAGTACATTGGTGGAGGTGTCTAATATTCCATGACATTGTGACGCATAAGAAAGCTGATGCCGTTACAGATCAAC
>Ga0184628_10001435_pt1 | contig 11780 bp, 10 predicted proteins | sample PLM4_5_b1_FD_133149 | JGI IMG/M metagenome (GOLD analysis project Ga0184628, IMG submission 133149) | Groundwater sediment microbial communities from an aquifer in East River, Colorado, USA - PLM4_5_b1 | ecosystem: Environmental > Terrestrial > Soil > Riparian zone | place: USA: East River...
GTGAGCAGCAGCCGGTCGCCGTTGACGGGCGAAGCGAACTTCACGCCCTCCTCGGTGATCTTCCTCAGCGCGCCGAGGCTGAACACCTGGAAGCCGCCCGAGTCGGTGAGGATCGGGCCGTCCCAGCCCATGAAGCGGTGCAGCCCGCCGTGCTTCGCGATCACCTCGGTGCCCGGGCGCAGCCACAGGTGGAAGGTGTTGCCCAGCACGATCTGCGCGCCGACGTCCTTCAGTTCGGCGGGCGACATGGCCTTCACCGTGCCGTAGGTGCCCACCGGCATGAAGGCGGGCGTGTCGACGGCGCCGTGCGCGAGCTCCAGGCGCGCGCGGCGCGCCGCGCCGTCGCGATGGCTCACGGCGAACTTCATGCGGCGCGCTCGATCAGCATGGCGTCGCCGTAGGAGAAGAAGCGATAGCGCTTGGCGATGGCGTGCGCGTAGGCGCGGCGGATGTTCTCCAGCCCTGCGCAGGCGGCCGCCAGCATCAGCAGGCTCGATTTCGGCAGGTGGAAATTGGTGAGCAGCCGGTCGGTGAGCAGGAACTGGAACCCCGGGCGCACAAACAGGTCGGTCTCGCCGCGCAGCTGCCCGCTCAACGCAGCGCTTTCCAGCGCGCGCAGCGAGGTCGTGCCGACCGCGAGCACGCGCCGTCCGGCGATCGCGTCCATGGTCTCGCGCGGCACGTCGTAGAGCTCCCGGTGCATGCGGTGCGCGTCGATGTTCTCGCTCCTCACCGGCTGGAAAGTGCCGGCACCGACGTGCAAAGTGATGTGCGCAAGGCGCGCGCCGCGCGCCTCGACTGCCGCCAGCACCGCGCGGTCGAAATGCAGCCCGGCGGTGGGTGCGGCCACCGCACCCGGGCGCGCGGCGTACACGGTCTGGTAGCGCTCGGCATCCTGCGCGTCGGGCGCGTGGCGGATGTACGGCGGCAGGGGCACCGCGCCGCAGCGCTCGAGCACCGCGTGCACGTCCTCGGCGAAGCGCACGCGGTACAGGTCCCCCTCGCGGCCGATCACCGTGACTCGCGCACCGTCGCCCACCACCAGTTCACCGCCTTCGCGCGGGCGGTGGCTCGAGCGGATGAGCGCCAGCGCCTCGCGCGCTCCGGTCACGCGCTCGATGAACAGCTCGATCTTCCCGCCGCTCGCCTTGGCGCCGGCAAGGCGCGCCTTGATCACGCGCGTGTCGTTCACCACCAGCGCGTCGCGCGGGCCCACGAGCGAGGGCAGGTCGGAGAAGGCGAGGTCCTCGAGCCGGCCGCTCGCCGCGTCCAGGCGCAGCAGGCGGCTCGCGGCGCGCCCGGAGGCCGGGCGCTGGGCGATCAGCTCCTCGGGCAGCGCATAGTCGAACTCCGCGAGGCGCATTTCGCGGCATTATAGGGTTCTATAATTCCGCTCCCCGCGCCGGAATGGCGGAATCGGTAGACGCAGCGGACTCAAAATCCGCCGGTGGCGACACCATGAGAGTTCGAGTCTCTCTTCCGGCACCAAGTCTCGACTGCATCACGTTTTCTTGCTTTTGCATCAGCCTGTTAACTAGACAATGGGAGCAACCCGGGGTAGGCTAAGCGCTCCGTTTTCCATGGGAACTGCATGGCGAAAGCGCAGCTTCTCGTGCTGCCGGTGGCGCGCAACACGGTGATGGTGGTCGACGACCAGTCGACCGGTCGCGCCATCCTCGAGCAGGTGGTGCGCTCGCTCGACGAGCGCGTGTCCGTGGAAGGCTTCGGCCGCCCGGTGGACGCGGTGCTGTGGGCCACGCGCCACATCGCCGACCTGGTGGTCATCGACTACATGATGCCTGAGATGAACGGCATCGAGCTGGCCAAGCGCCTGCGCGCGCTGCCCGGCTACGAGCACGTGCCAATCATGATGGTGACCGCGCACGACGACCGCAAGGTGCGCTACGACGCCTTGGACGCCGGCGTTACCGATTTCCTCATCAAGCCGGTGGATGCGCGCGAGTGCATGGCGCGCTGCAGGAACCTCCTCACCTTGCGGCGCCAGCAACTCGCGCTGGAAGACAAGCGGCGCCTGCTGGAGGGCATGGTGGAGGAGGCGACGCGCGAAGTGCGCGACCGCGAGAAGGAAACGCTGATGCGCCTGGCCCGCGCCGGCGAGTTCCGTGACGAGGAGACCGGCTACCACCTGGTGCGCATGGCGCACTACTCGCGCCTGATCGCGGACACGATCGGCCTGGAGCGCGAGGAGGCCGAGACCATCGAGCTTGCCGCGCCGCTGCACGACATCGGCAAGATCGGCATCCCCGACCAGATCCTGCTGAAGAAGGACAAGCTGGACGGCATGGAGTGGGACACCATGCGCAGCCACCCGCTGATCGGCCACGAGATCCTCAAGGGCAGCGCCTCCAAGTACGTGCGCATGGGCTCGCTGATCGCGCTCGGCCACCACGAGAAGTACGACGGCTCGGGTTATCCCAACGGCCTGGTGAGCGACCACATCGCGCTGTGCGCGCGCATCGTGGCGGTGGCCGACGTCTACGACGCGCTCACCTCGGCGCGGCCCTACAAGAAGGCCTGGAACAGCGAGGAAGCCTTCGCGTTCCTGCGCCAGCAGCGCGGCAAGCACTTCGATCCGCACCTGGTGGACGCTTTCATCGGCGTGCAGCAGGATGTCGAGCGCATCCAGCGCGAGATGCGCGATCCCGAGGCAGTGCGCGCATGATGCCGGGCGCCAGCCAGCTCCGCTGGATGCGCGCGCGGCTCGCCGCGCGGCCCGATACCGAGCACGAGCAGGCGATCGTGCGGCTGGCGGTGGTCGCGCTGATCATCCTCTACCTGCTGCCCGGCGCGATCGCGCGCAACCTCGAGCCGACCATCTTCGTGATGCTCGGCTACCTGGCCGGTTCGATCCTGATCTTCGGCCATATCATCTACGCGCCGGGCGAGTCGCCGGCGCGCAGGGTCATCTGCGCGCTGGGCGACATCGCGACGCTCACCTGGGTCATGGCGTTCCTCGGCGAGCGCGCCGCGCCGCTATTCCTGGTCTATGTCTGGATCACGCTGGCCAACGGCTTTCGCTTCGGCGCCCGCTACCTGCTGCTGTCGCTCGCGATCAGTGTCGCCGGCATCCTGACGCTGCTGTGGAAGGGGGAATTCTGGCAGGACAAATTCGCGCTCGGCGCCGGCCTGCTGCTCGGTTTCATCGCCTTGAGCTTCTACGTGCGCTCGCTGGTGACCAAGCTGTTCGACGCGGTGGCGCGCGCCGAAGCCGCCAACCAGGCCAAGCGCCGCTTCATCTCGGTGGTCAGCCACGAGATGCGCACCCCGCTCAATGCCATCATCGGCATGGCCGACCTGATGCGCGACACCACGCTGTCGCGCGAACAGGCGGACATGCTGCAGACGCTGCGCGGTTCCAGCAACGTGATGCTGGGCCTGGTCGAAGACGTGCTCGACTTCTCCAAGATCGAGGCCGGCAAGCTGGTGCTGGAGCGCACCGACTTCGACCTGCACGCGCTGGTGAACAGCACCAGCCGCATCCTGCAGGCGCAGGCGCGGACGAAGAGCGTCGAGTTCGTGGTGTCGATCATGGCGGAAGTGCCGCCGGCGCTGCGCGGCGACGCGCACCACCTGCGCCAGGTGCTGATCAATCTCGCCGGCAACGCGGTCAAGTTCACCGAGCGCGGCAGCGTCACGGTGCACGTTTCGCTGCAGGAAGAAACCGACGCGGCCGTGCGCGTGAAGTTCTCGGTGCGCGATACCGGCGTAGGCATCCCGCCGGAAGCGCAGCAGCGCATCTTCGAGAGCTTCACGCAGGCCGACCAGTCAACCACGCGGCGCTTCGGCGGCACGGGCCTGGGCACCACCATCGCCAAGCAGCTCGTCGAGCTGATGGGCGGCAGAATCGGCCTGGAGAGCGCGGTCGGACTGGGCAGCACCTTCTGGTTCGAGATCGCGCTCGACAAGCAGGCCGAGCGCGCAGGCGCCGGCGCCGGCGAACTCGCCGGTGCGCGAATCCTGCTGGTGGGTTTCCCGGACGTGCAAGCGCAGCCGATCGAGCTGTCGCTCGAGGCCTGGGGCGCGGTGCCGGTGCGCGCCGCGACCCTGGAAGAGGCCGGCGACCGCATCGTCGCCGACATCGCGCTGGCGCGGCCCTACCACAGCGTGCTGCTCTACTCCGAGCGAGGCGACCCGCAGTTGGCGCGGCGCTTCCGCCGGGTGGCGCCCGAGCCCGCGCCGGCGGCGGTGCTCGCCGCGCCGCGCGAGGCGGAGGTGCAGCGCTTCGCCGCGCTCTCGGGCGGCTTCGGCGCGGTGCTGGAGCTGCCTTTCGACAAGCGACAGCTGTTCCACGTGCTGCACGCCATCTCCTCGGTGGACGAAGTGCGCGACGGCGTGGTGCGGCTGCAGGACTACGCCAAGCGTGCGCAGGGCGCGAAGCGCCTGTCGGTGCTGGTGGCGGACGACAACCCGACCAACCGCGAGGTGCTGGGCAAGATCCTCGAGCGCGCGGGGCACGGGGTGACGCTGGTCGCCGACGGCGACCAGGCGCTCGACGCGATGGAAGCGGGTCACTTCGACATCGTGCTGCTCGACCGCAACATGCCCGGACTGAGCGGCCTGGAGACCCTGCAGGCGATCCGCCTGATGACGCGCGGGCGCGAGCGCCTGCCGGTAGCGATGCTGTCGGCCGACGTGACGCCGGAAGCGAAGAAGGAGTGCCTGGAGGCGGGCGCCGACAGCTTCATCGGCAAGCCGGTGGAAGCGCTGCGGCTGCTGGACGAGCTGCGCAGCCTGACCTCGGGCAAGGGCGCGGAGGCCGAGCGCCCCGCCCATCCGATGGGCGCGGCACCGGCACCGGCCAGCGCCGAGCCGGCCAACGCGGAGACGCTGATGCACCTGGAGGAACTGGGCTCCACGCCCGACTTCCTCGAGCGGCTGGTCGGCGTGTTCATCGCCGACAGCCAGTCGCTGCTCGCCAAGATGGAAGCCTCGGTGGCGGCGCGCAATTTCGGGGAGTTCCGCGCCCACCTGCATGCCATGAAGGGCTCGGCGGCGAGCATCGGCACCGAGCGGCTGACGCGCCTCTGCGCGACGCTCGGCAAGTATTCCGACGCCGAATTGCGCCTGCAGTCCGCCGGACTGATGCGCTCGCTGAACGAGGAGTTCGAGCTGGGACGAGTAGCGCTGGAGCGCTACGTGCAGGAAAAACGCGCCCGCTCGGCGCGTTAGCGCCGCTGTTTCGCGCGCCGCACTCGCGGCGGCGCTGTTCTTTCCACTACAATCCCGGCTTCCGATCGCGGAGCCGCGGATGTCGTTTTTCATCAGGTTGGTCGAAGACAGCGATGCGGGCAGGCGCGCCCTGGAGGACGAGCCGCGCGTGCACGCCATGATCCACCACGGCCTGAAGCTGGAGGAGTACCAAGCCTTCCTGCACGACCTTTATCATATTGTCTGGCACTTCTGCCCTGTGATGGCGGCCGCCGTCGCGCGCTGCGGCGACGAATTCCGCGATGTGCGCTATGCGCTGTACGAGCGCATCGAGGAGGAAAAGGGGCACGAATCCTGGGTGCTCGAGGATATCGAGGCGATCGGGAGCGACGTCGCGGCCGCCAAGGCAAACCCGCCCAGCGCCCCGGTCCAAGCCATGATCGCCTTCAACTACCACGGCGCCGAGCGGGTGCACCCGTGCTCGGTGCTGGGTATGCTCTACATGCTCGAGGTGGTGTCCTCCGTCTACGGGGGCAGGGTGTCGGACTCGATCGCGCGGGCGCTTGGCCGGGACGTGAGCGGGGGAGGATTCAGGTTTCTCACGTCGCATGCCACCATGGACGTCGATCACATGGCGAGCCTGAACAGGCTGGTCAAGACGATCGCCGATCCCGGCGCGCAGCGCTCGATCATCAACGCCACCCGCGTCAATTTCTTCCAGTTCAGACTCATGTTCAGCGACGGCGGCTTCGCCGCTCACAACAATCAGTAAGGCGGAACGGGGTGGGAGGGCGCCCTACCTGCGCGCAGTGGACGGATGCGCGCCGCCCCGGAGTACCAGCACGTTGCCGGCGAGACAGGCGATCAGCCCCACGTAGGAGATCTCGTCCAGGCGCAGGGACTCGAATGCGCCCGACATGAGCAGGGCGACCACCGGGGACGCTACGGCGACATATCCTGCCCGCTCCGCGCCGACCCGGCGAATCAGCTCAAGGTAGGCGGCGAAGACCAGCACGGACCCTACGACGGACAGATACAGCAAAGATCCCAAGTAGCGTGGACTCCAATCAACGCCGAAGGGCTTGTCCAGCAACAGCGTATACGCGGCCGCCAGACCGGCGCCATAGAGCAGGCTGAACCCATTCAGCGGCACCATGGGAATCTGTCGCCGCTGGTTCCTGACGATGACCATGCCGGCCAGTGCCGCAAACAGGGCGGCCGCGAAGGAAACGGGCAGCCCGATCACGGGGTCGTCAGGCCCGGGGCCCTCCCTGCCGTTCGCTCCGAAGATCAGCAACACTCCGACCACGCCCAGGACGGCGCCAAAGAGCAACCGGGCGTGCATCCTGGTGCGGAAGAACAGCCGCATCCCGATTACGTTCAGGACTGCGACCAGGGAAAAGACGATGGCGACGAGTCCGGAGGCGAGCCGGGTCGTGGCGACATATATGCACACGAACGTCGCTGCCAGCAGGAAACCCTGTAGAGCCATCCAGGCATGATCGGCCGGTGAATGCAACAGCCGGATCTGGCGCAGGGCAGCGTAGCCGAGGAACAGCAGACCAGCCAGCGCAAACCGGTACGACACGGAAACTTCCGGCGCGATAGTCCCCGTTTGCAGCGTGACGGCAATCCAAGTCGTGCCCCATAGCAACACGGTGAGCGCATAGAGGCCGACATCTGCCATCAGTTGTCTCGTGTCCCGGCGTAGAGAACCGGCGGAGCGATTGTTGCGCTCGCCGAATTGATAGTCGACGCCCGGTCCGAGCGCAAAGCCTCCTGCTGCAGGAGCGGCGCGGAACCGGCGTGAACGCCTCTAGTCAGTGCCTGGAGGTCATCCCACGGCCGCACGTTCCTCAGCCAACGCCGTGGCGGTCACGTCGGTCACGTCGCCCACGTCCATGCGGCGCATCTGGGCGCGCACGATCCGGCTCATCATCTTCAGGTCGCGGTCCTCGATGCGCAGCGCGGCGTCAACCCAGGTTTCGGTGATCGCGTCGAGCTCCTCGCGGGTCACCGGATGCACCAGCTGGCGCGCGGCGTACACGGCCTGCATGCCGTTGCGCCGCCGGTCGTTCTTCATGATCCACTGGGTGACCGCGTCTTCCCCTTCGCCATCCTTGGCCAGCACATCGACGATGCCCATCTCGTGCAGCTTTGCAGCAGGCAGCACCTTGCCGGAGAGGATCAACTCCTCCGCGGCGCGCAGGCCGATGCGGCGCGACAGCAGGCTGCAGGCGCCCATGCCCGGGAACAGGTTGAACAGGATCTCCGGCAATCCCATCTGCGCGCCTTCCTCGGCGATGATGATGTCGGAGGACAGCGCCGACTCGAATCCGCCGCCAAGCGCGTCGCCCTGCACCAGCGAGATCGTGGTCAGCGTCGGGCAGAAGAAATTCCGGATGCGCGGGTACATGTTGTCAATGCACAGACGCGCGTAGTGCGCCAGCGCCTCGCGGTCGCGCGCCTTGATCAGCAGCACGAAGAGGGCCAGGTCGCCGCCCAGGTTGAACACGCGCGGCGTGCGCGACGCGAGCACGTAGTGGTTCGCCTTGCACATCTCGCCGCTGATCTCGACGCGGCCGCCGTTCGCCGCCAGCGCCTCATCGTGCCTGCGGATGTCCTTGAGCAGGCCCAGGCTGAAGCAGGCGGTGCCCTTCGGATTGAAGTAGCCCCACACCGTGCGGGTGGCCGGATCGAACTCCGTCAGGTACTGCGAAGCGGCCTTGCCGTAAGGCACACGCAGGCCGAGTACGTCGCACATGTTGCTCATTTGCTTCTCCTTCCCCTTGAAGAAGGCCCCCTTGGCGGAAGCCGATGCCCAAGGCCCGCGGACGGGGCGTCACCCGTCGAGGGCCTCTGGCAGCCATTTAACGCCCTTTGACAATCAATATGCAAATCATAGTTATCTGCGCGTAATCCTCCGCAAATCCCTGATGTGCGAAACCACACACTGGGCAACGCCGGGAAATCAGCCGGAGCCCGCAGCCTCAGGATGCCGGCGCAAATAGACCGCTTGATTTGTCAGCGATTGTTGTAATTCCGCGACATCCACCCGGCAAGAGGGGCTGCCGCGGGCCGCGGCAAGTGCGGCCGCCGTGCCGGCGGCCTGGCCCGTCACCCAGCATTGCGGAATTCCACGCAGGAAGGAATGCGAGTTTGGGTCGCACGAAATATGCCGTCCGCAGGCGAGCGGCCCGTCGAGCTGTTTCGGCACCGGGCTGCCGCAGGGAAATGCGAGCGCACCTCCACCGCGGTGAGGTCGGCGACGTCGGGCGCCGAGTAGCCGGCAGGGCGCGGCCCGGAGGAATCGGTTATAAAGCCAGCGTCGCAGCGAAGCGGAATGCGAAGGGGGCGGCATGTACGCGATCGTCTACAAGTCCGACGGCTTCCCGATCTGCCGGCAGGTCGCCGGCGTGAGCCCCGACCCGGTGGTGACCTGGAACACCGAGGCGGCGGCCAAGGCCTTCATCAGCGCCAAGGGCAGCGACCGGGACTTCCAGCCGCTGCAGCTCACCGACGATTGCATGGACAGGCTGGCGCTCACCATGGGATGCCCGATCGAGGCGATCACCTTCGATCCCTACCCCGGGTAGCCGGCCGCTCAGCCGAGGTTGAAGTACTCCCGCCGGCTCCTCATCGCGCGCAAGCGCGCCAGCAGCAGGTCGAAGTCGGCGTCGCGCTCCACGAAATTCAGATTCTCCGAGTTCACGATCAGCACCGGCGCTGCCGAGTAGTGGTAGAAGAAGCGCGCGTAGCCCTCCGCCAGCAGCGCCAGGTACTCCTCGCCGATGCCGCGCTCGAATTCCGCGGCGCGGCGCCTGACGCGCTCGATGAGCACCTGCGGCTGCGCCTGCAGGTAGATCACCAGGTCCGGCACCGGCGCCTGCGGCTTGAGCGATGCGTAAATGCGCTGGTACAGTGCCAGTTCGTCGCCAGAGAGCGTGATGTGCGCGAACAGCGGGTCTTTGTCGAGCAGGAAGTCGGCGACCGTCGCGCGGCCGAACATGTCGGGCTGGGCGAGGGGCTCGAGCTGGCGCGCGCGCTGGAACAGGAAAAACAGCTGCGTCGGCAGCGCGTAGCGCGCCATGTCCCGGTAAAAGCGTGCGAGGAACGGGTTCTCGGCGGGCTGCTCGAGCAGCAAGTCCGCGCCGAGTCGCGCGGCGAGGCGGCGCGCGAGGCTGGTCTTGCCCGAGCCGATCGGCCCTTCCACGGCGATGTAGCGCAGGCGCTGCATTTCAATCCATGCGCGTCACGCGCTGGCCCGCGCAGCGCGCGAGCAGATCGCGCGCCGCGCCGCGGCCCGGCACCTCCAGGCGCGGGTCGAGGTCGAGCAACGGCATGAGCACGAAAGCGCGCTGGTGCATGCGCGGGTGCGGCAGCGTCAGCATGGCGGAAGCGAAGGCCGTGTCGCCGTAGAGCAGCAGGTCGAGGTCGAGCGTGCGCGGCGCGTTGCGGGTGGGCCGCTCGCGTCCGTGGCGCAATTCGAGGTCCTGCAGCGCGGCGAGCAGCTGCGCTGCGGTCAGGTCCGTGTCCACGCCGCCCGCTGCATTGACGTAATCGGGTTGTCCCGGCGCATCCACCGGCTCGCTGCGGTAGAGCGCCGAGCGGCCCTCGAGGCGCGTGCCGGGCAGGCGCGCGAGCTCCTCGAAAGCTTGCAGGACATGGGCGCGCGCATCGCCCTGGTTGGAACCGATGCCGATGTAGGCGATGGTCACGCCGGCGCGGGGCCCGGCTCCGCGCCTTGCCTGGACCGGCGGCGGCGCCGGCGCTTCTTGCGCGGCCCGGTATCCGGCAGCAGCATCGCCTGGCGAGTCTCCGCGTCGGCGGACTGGAACGCGCGCCACCAGGCCTCCAGTTCGGCGCTCACCTCGCCGCTTGCCGCGCGCAGCGCGAGGAAATCGTAGGCCATGCGGAAGCGCGGCGACTCGACCAGCCGGTAGGGGCGCTGGCCGCCGCGCAGCTCGAACCTGGGCTGCAACGCCCAGACCTCGCGCATGATGGCGGTGAGCTTGCGCGTCAGCGCCAGCTTCTCGAACTGCGCATCGAGCACCCGGTCCATCGCCGCCTCGAGCGCCGGCAGCGGCCGCTCGCCTTTCGCCTGGTGCGCCTTGGACGCCGCCAGCACCTCGTGCCACAGCAGGGCCGCGAACAGGAACGCCGGCGACACCGGGCGCTCCGATTGCACGCGCTCGTCGGTTTGCGCCAACGCCAGCGTCACAAAGCGCTCGCCCAGCGGCTGCTCGAGGATCACGTCGAGCAGCGGCAGGACGCCTTTGGACAGTCCCTCCTCGCGCAGCTGGCGCACGCAGGCGCTCGCATGCCCGGACATGAGCAGCTTCAGCATTTCGTCGTACAGGCGCGCCGGCGGCACGTGCTCGAGCAGCGGCGCGAGGCGCCGGATCGGCGCCTTGGTGGAGGCTTCGATGGTGAAGCCAAGCTTCGCCGCCAGCCGCACGGCGCGCAACATGCGCACCGGGTCTTCGCGAAAGCGCGTCTCCGGGTCGCCGATCATGCGCAGCAGGTGCTTCTTCAGGTCGGCCATGCCGCCGTGGTAGTCGACGATCTCCTCGCTCGCCGGGTCGAAATACAGGGCATTGACGGTGAAGTCGCGCCGGCGCGCATCCTCCTCCTGGTTGCCGAACACGTTGTCGCGCAGCACGCGGCCGTGCTCGTCCTTCTCGGAGGTGTTGGCGTCGGCGGCGCGGAAGGTGGAGGTCTCCACCGTTTCCCCCCCGAGCATCACGTGCACCAGGCGGAAGCGCCGGCCGATGACGATGGCGCGCCGGAACAGGGGCTTCACCTGTTCGGGGCGCGCGTCGGTGGCGACGTCGAAGTCCTTCGGCGGGATGCCGAGCAGCAGGTCGCGCACCGCGCCGCCCACCACGTAGGAGGAGTAGCCCGCATCGCGCAGCACGTCGCACACCTTTAGCGCGCCGTTGGTCAGGGCGTCGCGCCGCAAGCCATGGCGCTCGCGCGGCACGCGCTGCTGTGCGTGCGCGGGCAGTCCGAGTACGCGGCGGATGAAGCGTTTGATCATCGAGGCGGCGATTCTAGCGCAGCGAGATCACCGGCCAGCCGCGGCGCGCGGCTTCAGCGGCGAGCTGGGGGTCGGGGTCCACCGCCACCGGCCGGCGTACGCGTTCGAGCAGCGGCAGGTCGTTGTGCGAGTCGCTGTAGAAGTGGCTGTCGGTAAAATCCTCCAGGCGCCGCCCCATGCCGGCGAGCCAGTCCTCGACGCGGCGGATCTTGCCCTCGCGAAAGCACGGGGTGCCGGCGACCCTGCCGGTGAAGCGACCGTCGCGCGATTCGGGCTCGGTGGCGATGAGGTGCGGCACGGCGAACTCGCGCGCGATCGGCGCCGTGACGAAGCTGTTGGTGGCGGTGACGATGGCGCACAGCTCGCCCGCCTCCAAGTGCCGGCGCACTAGAGCGCGCGCGCCGGGGGTAATCCTCGGCACGATGCGGCTGCGCATGAATTCGGCGTGCCAGCGCTCGAGGTCCTGAGGCGTGTGCGCCGCGAGCGGCCGCAGCGCGAAGCCGAGGTATTCGTGGATGTCGAGCGTGCCGGCCTTGTACTGCTCGAAGAAGGCGGCGTTCTGCGCCTCGTA